>OCQA01001104.1_pt1 | contig 21098 bp, 15 predicted proteins | sample 1538571 | NCBI WGS metagenome assembly OCQA01 (sample SAMN04571708, study PRJEB22368) | human gut metagenome | biome: human gut; material: stool | host: Homo sapiens | place: Luxembourg | collected 2012-09-28 | reverse complement strand
CCACCATACTCGAAAACAACCAGACGCCCGAGGGCATAAGGGTGCCTAAGTGCCTTGTGCCCTACTGTGGCTTCGAAATGCTCGACGACAAGAACTTCTAAGCACAATGCTACGCCCGCCGGCAAGGCCACACACCTGCCGGCGGGCTGATGCAAGCGTGCGAAACGACTACACGCAACACATCAGAAAAACTAAACAATGAACAAAATCATCCGCAAAGAACAGTTCTCGGAAAACGTATTCCTGTTCGAGATTGAAGCCCCGCTGATAGCCAGGAGCCGCAAGGCGGGCAATTTCATAATCGTGAGAGTCGGCGAGAAGGGCGAACGGGTGCCACTCACCATTGCCGACGCCGACACCGACAAAGGCACCATCACCATTGTGGTGCAGCGCGTGGGCCTGTCGTCTGTCAAGCTGTGCAGGCTCAACGCGGGCGACTGCATCACCGATGTTGTGGGGCCGCTTGGCAATCCCACACACATCGAGAAGTTCGGCACGGTGATCTGCGCCGGCGGAGGCGTGGGCGTGGCCCCAATGCTTCCCATCATAAAGGCGCTCAAGGCGGCCGGCAACAGGGTGCTGTCGGTGCTGGCCGGACGCACCAAAGACCTCATCATACTCGAGGATGAGGTGAGGAAAAACAGCGACCAGACCATCATAATGACCGACGACGGCTCCTACGGTGAGAAGGGCGTGGTGACCGTGGGCATAGAGAAGCTCATCAACCAGGAGCACATCGACAAGGTGTTTGCCATAGGCCCGCCTGTCATGATGAAGTTCTGCTGCCTGCTGACGCAGAAATACAACATACCGACCGACGTGTCGCTCAACCATCATGGTCGACGGTACGGGCATGTGCGGCGCCTGCCGCCTCACCATCGGGGGCAAGACCAAGTTCGTTTGCATCGACGGGCCAGAGTTCGACGGTGCCCTTGTCGACTGGGACGAGATGTTCAAGCGAATGGGCACGTTCAAACGGGCCGAGAAAGAAGAGATGGAGCACTTCGAGGAGCACATCGACGCCGTGTCGGCCGGCAGCAGCCGCAAGGCCGTGGCCACCACTGCCGACGAGCAGCAGGGCAGCGACACCATTGAGATGCTGACCGACCGCAACGCACAGTGGCGCCAGGAACTGCGCAAAAGCATGAAGCCCAAGGAGCGCACGGCCATAGAGCGGGTGGCCATGCCGGAGCTCGACCCGGCCTACAGGGCCACCACCCGCACCGAAGAGGTGAACATCGGGCTCACCCGCGAGATGGCTGTCAGAGAGGCCAAGCGCTGCCTCGACTGCGCCAAGCCTACATGCGTTGAGGGCTGCCCGGTGGGCATAGACATACCGTCGTTCGTAAAGAACATTGAGAGGGGCCACATACTCGACGCCGCCAAGGTGCTCAAGCACACGTCGTCGCTGCCTGCCGTGTGCGGCAGGGTGTGCCCACAGGAGAAGCAATGCGAGAGCAGGTGCATTCACCTGAAGATGAACGAGCCGGCCGTGGCCATAGGATACCTGGAGCGTTTCGCAGCCGACTACGAGCGCGAGAGCGGCAAGGCCGTACTGCCCGAGATGGCCCCGTCCAACGGCATGAAGGTTGCCGTGGTGGGATCGGGCCCTGCCGGACTGAGCTTTGCGGGCGACATGGCCAAGAAGGGCTATGATGTCTACGTGTTTGAGGCTCTCCACGAGATTGGCGGAGTGCTGAAGTATGGCATACCTGAGTTCAGGTTGCCCAACAGGATTGTCGACGTAGAGATTGACAACCTGCGCCGCATGGGCGTGCATTTCCAGACAGACTGCATCATCGGGAAGACTATCACCATCGAACAGCTGGAAGAAAGCGGATTCAAGGGGATATTCATAGGCTCCGGAGCTGGCCTGCCAAACTTTATGGGCATACCAGGCGAAAATTCTATCAACATAATGTCGTCAAACGAGTACCTCACGAGGGTCAACCTGATGGACGCCGCCAACCCTACTGCCGACACGCCGATAAACTTCGGCAAGCACGTGCTCGTGGTCGGCGGAGGCAACACGGCCATGGACTCGTGCCGCACTGCCAAGCGACTGGGCGCCGACGTGACGCTTGTCTACAGGCGCTCGGAGGCCGAGATGCCTGCCCGCCTCGAGGAGGTGAAGCACGCCAAGGAAGAGGGCATAAACTTCCTGACGCTGCATAACCCTATAGAATACAAGGCCGACGAGAACGGGGCCGTGTGCCAGGCAGTGCTACAGGTGATGGAGCTCGGCCAGCCCGACGAGAGCGGACGCCGCAGCCCGGTGCCGGTGGTGGGCAATACGGTAACGCTCGACGTAGACCAGGTGATTGTGGCCATAGGCGTTTCGCCCAACCCGCTGGTGCCTAAATCGGTGAAAGACCTTGTGCTCGGCCGAAAGAACACCATCGTGGTAGACGAGAACATGCAGAGCTCGCGCCCCGAGATTTATGCCGGAGGCGACATCGTACGCGGCGGGGCTACCGTAATCCTGGCCATGGGCGACGGGCGAAAGGCTGCCGCCAGCATGGACATACAACTATCAACCAAAGGCAAGCAATGAACGGTCTGTACACTATTATACTGCTCGTAATGAGCAATGTGTTCATGACGCTCGCCTGGTACGGCCACCTCAAGCTGCAGCAGTCGGGCACGTCGTCGGGCTGGCCGCTCATAGGGGTCATCGCTTTCTCGTGGGGCATAGCCTTCTTCGAGTATTGCTGCCAGGTGCCGGCCAACAGAATAGGATTCGAAGGCAACGGCGGCCCCTTCAGCCTCGTGCAGCTCAAGGTGGTGCAAGAGTGCATAAGCCTCGGTGTGTTTGCCGTCATTGCCAACATTCTGTTCCAAGGGCAGACGCTGCACTGGAACCATATCCTGGCGTTCTTCCTCATAATATGCGCCGTCTACCTTGTTTTCATGAAGTAAGCGAACAGTGATGACAGACGCCGAAAAGCACAAACTTGAACAGAGAATACTGAAAAGGTTTCACAAAGCCCTTTCCGCCTACAGCCTCATCGAGGACAACGACAAGGTCCTCGTGGCGCTGTCGGGCGGGAAGGACTCCCTTTGCCTGCTCGAACTGCTTGCAAGACGGATGCGCATACAGCGCCCATTGTTCAAGGTCGAGGCCATACACATAAGGATGGAAAACATACACTATGAGACTGACACTGCCTACCTGCAGAATTTTTGCAGCGGCCTCGGCGTGCCGCTCCATATCGTCACAACACGGTTTGACGCCTATGCCGGAACAAAAAAGCCGGCCTGCTTCCTGTGTTCATGGTACAGGAGGAAGGAGGTATTCAACAAGGCGCAAGAGCTTGGGTGCAACAAGATTGCACTGGGCCACCATCTTGATGACATTGTGCAGACGGCACTGATGAACGTATTCTCGCAAGGCCACTTCTCTACCATGCCGGCCAGGCTCACCATGAGCAAGATGCCGCTTACCATCATACGGCCGCTCTGCCTCGAGACCGAAGCCGACATACAGGCGCTGGCCGAGATAAGGCAATATGAGAAGCAACTGAGGACGTGCCCGTATGAGAAGGCTTCGAGCCGCGCCGACATCAAGCTGATGCTGGCCGAGGCCGAGAAGATAAACCCCGACGCAAAATACTCCATCATGAATGCCCTCGATGCTGAAGGCAAACTGGTGGAATGACTGTTTGCCAATGGTATAGCAAGCAATTGCCCGACTACGATGTGGATAAGCCAGGCAATTGCTTTCCACTGGAAAACAGGAAAAGACCAAAACAACAAATAACAGGAAAAACACCATACCACAATTGGAAATCCAGGAGGCTTATTAGTAGTTAAGGAGTCTGGTAGTTAAGGAGTTAAGACAATAGTTCTTGGTATATTTGGAGGCGGGAGACAGGAGACTGGAGTACATACATTGGTTATGGAAACATGTAACCTCTGGGAGCATTGGGAAAGTGGTGCAGGAAGATAGTCAAATACGATTGTCTTAACTCCTTAACTACCTGACTCCTTTACTCCTAAAAAGCCAACTATATTTTATCGGGTGTTCCAACAATACACGACAATACTGAAGCTATGATATGCCAAAGGCCAAGCTGCCCAGCAATACCCCAAATACTTATATTCACATAGCAAATGACAGAACTGAGCCGGGTCTGCAACCGGCAACTGACAACGCCACCGACAGACAGCATCCAAGACACGCCCCATGGCAACCAGCCACGGGGCTGACCACAAAGCAACCCAAAACGAAAATGGCGGGGCAGCATGTGCCCCGCCATCATATTGCATGGTGATGGTTATCAGAAGAACATGTAACGGTTGTCTACCACATCAGCCTTGATGTAGAGCTCGTTCATGAAACGGCTTGCAGCCTGCATGGCCTGCTGGCGCAGCTGCATCTCCATGGCCTTCTCGTCATACTTGGCTCCCTGGCGCTGCTTCTTGTCAATAACTTGGAACATGTATGCCCCGGCATTGCCCTTGATGACGCTCGGGCAGAAAGCACCCTTCTTGGTGGCTGCAACGGCACCGCTCAAAGCAGGCTCGCTGGCACCTGTAGACGACACGAAGACAGGGGCGCTGAACGTTATCTGCCTTACTGTGTCTACGCGGGCGCCCTTGGCCTTGGCGTCGGCAACACTCTTGGCACCGGCCAGCTTGCCCTTGAGCATGTCGTACTTCTTGTCGCGAACCACTTCGGCCTTCACGATGTCCTTCACGTCGTCGAGTGCACGATAGCCCACGGGGTGAATCTTTGTCATGGCAACCACGAGCAGATGGTCGTTGGCTCCGCACTCATACAGGGGCGAAACCTGTCCTGCCTTGGCGTCGAATATCCACTTCATGGCCTCGCCCGTGCTGCTTATGCCTGCCACAGTATGCTCTGAGTTGAACAGGTCTTTGCGCTCAAGCACCTTGTAGCCAAACTTGCCGGCATTCTTCTCCATGTCCTCAACGGTCTGGTTGCCGCTAACAAACTGGCTGAACTTGTTGTAGGCGGCAGAATATGTGGCCTTGGAGAAGTCGATGGTGTGCTTCACAACGGCAGCGACATACTTGTCGACCATGGCCTTGCGGCTCAGCACCTGCACGATGACGTTGCCCTGGGCAAACGAAATGTTCTTGATTTCGTTGACGCCCAGCGTGTTGAGTGTCTCAAGATAGATCTTCGAGTCGGCGTCAACGGTCTGCGAATTCTCATACATGGCCGAGGTGAGCCACTGCTTTGCGCCAGTCTGGCTGTATTTCTTGGCAATCGAGTCGAAGGGCGCTCCGGCCTGCAGGGCAGCATACACGCTGTCGGCGGTTTTGCGTCCGGCCTCTACTGTAGCGCCCACTATCTGTATCTGTCGATACTCCACCGAGTCGGGGAGCTGTGTCTTGGATATGAGTTTCACCACATTGAGGGTGTTGTCGGCAGTGGTCTCAAACGGAGCGGTGGTCTGCCCAACGGCCATCGAGTCAATCTTGGCTGCTATGTCGCGCGGGAATGCCTTGCGGGTAACGGGCAAGCCAACGTAAGCATACTGCGACTGTGCCTTGCGCACCACCTCGGCGGGCTCGTTGCCGGCCTGCAGTTTCTGCTGTGCCTCGGTCATGGTGGCCATCATGGCCTTCCTGTCGGCAGCCGAGGGCAGCACCTGGAACTCAACATACTTGATGTCGCGGCTCTCAACATACTGCTTGTACATCTCCTTCTGCTCGTCATACTTGGCCTTGAGGTCGGCGTCGCTAACCTTCACGTCGTTGTCGTTGATGGTTGAATATGCCATAGATGCCAACTGTATGTTGCTCTCATCGGTCTGGCCTTCAAACGCCATCTTGGCAGAGATGGGGTTTGACAGCAGACAGCCCGTCAGCAGGTTCTGGTACTTCATGGCCAATGTCTGCTGGCGGAGCGACTTTTCTATGAACTTCCAATACTTGTAGATGGTGTTGTATTGCTCTGCCATCTGCGGGTTCTGTCCGCCCTCCATCTTCTTGTAGTCGTCGAGGAACTTGGTCAGGAGCGTGGCATCGAAGCGACCGGTCTGCTGGTTTACAAACGGAGTCTGCATGAGAATGGGGTTTGTTCCTTCCTTCAGCACGTTCTGCAACTCTTCCCTCGTCACCGTAAGGCCAAGCTTCTTGGCCTCCGACTCGAGGATGGCGTTGTTCACATAATTGTTCCAAACCTGGTCTTTCAACTGGTTCATCTCGTCTTCGCCGAGGTTGTCGCGACCCTGTGTCATCTTGATTACCTCCTGGTATTCGTCTATCAGGCTCTGGAAATCCTGCACAGAGAGTTTCTCACCTAACACTTCGCCTACCTGCAAGCGCCGCTCATTGTTTGTTGCCTCGCATGAGCGGAACATCTCTTCGGCAATGAATGCAAAGAGGCCCAGACCTATTATTATAATCAAGGTGACGCCTCTTTTTCTGATTGTTCCTAATGCTGCCATTACTTTTTTACTATTATTTTTTGTTTTATATTTTAGTCTATGGATTCATCTGCGGCAGGGTAAAATATGCCCCCAGCCACTTTAGTTGGCAAAATTACTAAATTTATGCCAAATGGCGACATAATTTACGGAAAAAATACTCTCAACCAAGTTTTCTTGCATATCGAAACACGTTGAGAAGCAGCATAATGGGCTGCCACGCAAGCACAGCGGCAACACAGCCAACACCGCCAACGCCTAACGGCAGACATGGCGGCCTGAAGACGGGCAGCGCCACGCCTGCTGTATGGGCGGCACCGCCACCCGGCACCGATGGCGCCGAAAGGCACCGGCACCGATGGCCCGGGGGGCAAAGGAGGGGGCCAGCGGAGGCATGAACGACCGACGGGCAGCGTGAAAACGGGCAGGAAGGGAACGCAGAACGGGTTGTTTGGGAATGCAAAACAGGCCGGACGGGAATATGAAACGGCCCGTCCTGCCTTGCCGGAGCTGACAATCCGGACATGGCAGGACGGTGAAATGAATCATTGGGGCGCAAGGCCCGGCAAACAAGTCCGGCGGCTCGCCGCCCGCCGTGATGCCGGGGCAAAGCCTGCTTCACATGACTTCGGATTGCACTGGGGCCAAGGGCATTGCGCCGCAATGTGGCCTGGCGCCGGGCACGAGGCTCACCTGGGCTTGCTGGTGGCCGCACGGGGCACGGCGGCAGGTCGCACTGGCGGGGCTGCCACAGCCGTGTCGCCGCCCTTTGCCGTGTCGGCCGGCGCTGCGGGCTCGCTCTCCATGTCAGACTTGACAAACGAACCTTTCGAATTAGACACAGTGTAGTGGGTCATGTGCTCGTCGCTGCGGAAGTATGTTCCCTCAAGCGTGCGCTCCGGGGTGACGAGCCTTGAGAACTTGTTGGAGTACATCTCGTGGGTTATCCCGTCCCAGAAAAGCTCCTCGCTGCGGAATATCATGCCCCTGACATTGCGCACACGCACCCGTCCGCGCAGCTCCCACAGCTTCATCTTGTCGTAATACCAGGCTGTGTCGGCCTGTATGTAAGCCTCTACATGGAACTTCTCGTCAAACTGTTCGAGAAACAAGCCCTTGATGAAAGTCCAGCGTGACGGCTGCCTGACCTGGTTCACATCCCACCGTTCGGTAACAATCCTGTACTTGATGACACCAGAGTCGGATATGAGCGTATTGACACCGTAGCTTACCATCACCGACACCGAGTCGCGGTCGTAGATGGCCGGCGCCGGATGCTCCTTCTCTTCGGTGCACGAAACCATGGCAGGCAATGCCGAAGCCAACGCCAGGCACCACATGCAAAGCCTCATAGCAACACTCTTGCCAAACGTAAACACTGCCTGACTACGATTTACTCTACCTTCCACTTCATGAACCAGCGCTCATTGAAGGTAATGCCAATGTTTATCCTGAACATGTTCTCGGTGACGAATGCCTTCGACTCGGAGCGCACCCATTGCCCGCTTATGTTGAGGAAAGAGCGGTTTTCCCACGAGTTGGTGATGGGTATGCCGAATCCGGCGCTCACGCTGTACTCTTTCGGGCCGTCCATGCCGTTAATCTTAATATAAGGTGTGGCATACGAGGCTCCTATCCTGTAGCGCACCCTGTCGAAAAACCTGAGGCTCGTCGGGTTGGGCACCCACTCGCCGCCGAGGGTAAACTTGTGGCGGTCTTTGAGCAAGCCGCTGCGCAGGACGTAGTCGCCCGTGGCCGCATCGGTCTCGGGTATGTCTACCGAACCCCACTGCTGCAGGGTGTAGTCAACACCTATTGTGAGCCTGTCGGAGTGGGTCCATGCCAAGCCCACGCCGTAGGTCATGGGCACAGCCAGGCCGTTGCCCACCGTAAACGTAGAGTCTGACGACACACCCGTCTGGCTGTTCGATGTCGTTGTGGTCACCTGCGGGTCGGCATTGAGCTTGTGGCCGATGCCGACGGTGGCGCCGAGGGTAAGCCAGTCGGCCTTTGCCACTTTTTGCTGCCACTGCAATCCGAAATCAAGCTTGTAGTTGCTGACACTCGCGCTGTACGTCCGCTGCATGGTGTTCACATAACTGTCGCTGCTCGAAATGGACACAGTCTTGTCGTACGAGCCCCAAAGGTAAGAGAAGTTTGCTCCCACCGACAGCCCACCGAACACGTTCCAGCCCACTCCGATGTAAGCCTGGTGGATGCCGCCTGAGCCTGAGTGCGTCTCGGTGGTGGTGGTCTCAGACGTCCCCACCCTCGATGAGTTGGCGTAGTTGTAGCCGATGTTGGTGTACGGAATAAGTCCAACGCTGATGCCAACCTTGGGGAATGCGCGGAAAGCAGCCACTGCATACTCGAAGTCGGCGTTCTTGGCATTGCGGCTTATGTTGCCTTCCTTGAAGTTGGTAATCTGCCCCGAGAGCCCCACGTCGAATATCATGCTCAGCGAGTCGATGGCCGAATAAGACGCAGGGTTAAGTGAATTGACCTGGTTGCCATAGCGCAAGCCGAGCGCCAGGCCGTTCATGCCGCGGTTGAAGCCCTGCGACTGGTCTGAGAGAATACCTATGCCGTACTGGCTGTATGGAGAGTTTGTACCACTCTGAGCCATGGCCGCCACCGAGACAAAGCCCAGCGCGATACTACAAATAACTGTTCTTTTCATTGAAAGCGATTTCTTCATTGTAGAGGAGAATACGGTTGAGACCGTAAGGAACTATGAAATTGTCTGCAAAGATGCACTTTTTTTCTGGGATATGCAAATCAAGTTGCACTCCACCCGTTAAATAAACAAAAAGCCCGGGGCATTTTAATATAAAATCACGAATATAGCTTTCTATTTCGTAGGTTACGCCCCGCATCACTCCACTTCTGATAGCTGTCTCGGTGCTGTAGCCCATCGGCGGCGTGTCGCCTTTTCTGTCGACCACGGGCAGCGCCCCGGCAAAAGCCCCGAGGGCCTTCAGGCGCATTGTTGGCCCTGGCGAGATGTTGCCCCCGAGATAGTCGCCTGCGGCAGTGATGAAGTCGTATGTGATGCACGTGCCCACGTCTATGACCAGCGCATCGCGGCCACCGCTCTTGAAATGGGCCCCGACCACTGCCGCCAGCCTGTCGGTGCCGAGGGTCAGCGGGGTGGCATACCTGTTGTTGACAGGCACGGGCGTCACCCCCGACACAAGCCGCATGACCGGGAAAGGGGCTGCCTCCAGCCTGCGGCGCAAGCCCTCTGGCACGTCGACCACCGACGAACAGATGCCGCGCTCGAAGGGATAGCCGGCGCAAAAGCCGTCGAACTTGTGCAGCTCGCCGTCGTCCATCCTCATCTCTCCGACAGGCTCGTCGCCGTCGAAAGCGACAAGATTGGTGCAGGTGTTGCCTATGTCTATCGTTAGGTTCATCGTGCTGTCCGTTCGCTTACCGCCTGCAAAATTATTGAAAAAAATCGGAATAATGGCACGGCGAATGGAAAAAAGAAAGTAATTTTGCAGCGTGAAACAGTCAGCATACATATTGAAAGCCTTCATGGCCGCCGTAATGGCCGTCGTTTTCGGCACGCCCATTACCGCCGCCGCCCAAGAGCAGGCAAGGCGAACAGACTCCATCGAGGTGAGTTTGCTGACCTGTGCCCCCGGCAATGAACTTTACAGCCTCTACGGCCACACTGCCCTGAGGTACCACGACTTGCGCACGGGCGAAGACTGGACATTCAACTATGGCGTGTTCAGCTTCAGGAAGCCGTTTTTCGCGCTGCGCTTTGTGTTCGGGCAAACCGACTATGAGCTCGGCGTGATGCCCTTCAACGCCTTCCGCGAGGAATACCGCAGAGAGGGGCGGGCCGTCACCGAGCAGGTGCTCAACCTGTCGGCAGACGAGAAAAGGCGCCTCTATGATGCGCTGGCCGACAACTACCGCCCTGAAAACCGCACATACAGGTACAACTTTTTCTATGACAACTGCACGACAAGGGCACGCGACATGGTGGAGAGATGCATAGCGGGGACAATAGAGTATGCACCCAACGACAGCTTGGAGGCCACAACCTACAGGCAAATGATACACGCCATGGCCGGCAACCACCGCTGGGCGACGTTCGGCAACGACCTGTGCCTCGGCGCCAAAGCCGACACGCACGCCGACAGCCGGCAGCAGCAGTTCCTGCCGGAATACCTGATGCGCGACTTCGACAGGGCCACAATAGCCACCACCGAGGGCCGGCGCCCGCTGGTTAAGGAGACACGCGTGGCCGTCGACACTGTGCTTCCTGAGGCAAAAAGCCCGTTTCCGCTCACTCCACGCCAGTGTGCAACCATATTATTATTAGTGTCGCTGGCTGTTGCAGCCGCAGAACTGAGGCGGAAAAAGGCATACAGGGCCTTCGACGCCCTGCTGCTCACATGCACCGGCGTGGCAGGCATCATAGTCACGGCACTGCTCTTCTCCGAGCACCCGACCACGAGCACCAACCTCCAGGTGCTGCTGCTCAACCCGCTGCCGCTGTTCTTCATGCCATCGGTGATGAAGGGCCGGACCACCTACTGGCGGCTGGCCGCGGCACTGTCGGTGCTGTTCCTGGCCGGGGCAATATTTCAAGACTACGCCGAGGGAATGGAAATTGTGGCACTATGTTTGCTGTCCAGATGCATGGTGCACCTGGCGTTAGCACATAAACAACACCCAAACAGACATAAACAAGGATGAAGTATAGATACATTTCACTGACATTGCTCGCCGCCTTCTCCGCCACCGGAAGCAAGGCAGAGATGCCGCAGACTATACAGTCGGCCCCCAAGCTGGTGGTGAACATAGCCATCGACCAGCTGCGCACCGACTACCTGGAGGCCTTCGCCCCGCTTTACGGCAGCGACGGCTTCAAGATGCTCTTTGCCAAAGGGATGGTCTATGCCAACGCCTCCTACCCCTTCTCGCCCATAGACAGGGCATCGGCCGTGGCCGCCATAGCCACGGGCACCACCCCCTACTACAACAGCATAATCGGGGCGCGCTGGCTCGACAAGGAGACCCTGCGCCCGGTGTTCTGCGTTAACGACAGCAAATACGGCGGATACCTGACCCAAGACTGCTCGTCGCCCAAGAACCTGGGCACATCTACCATTGGCGACGAACTGAAAGTGGCCACCAACGGCGGTGCCGTGGTATATGCCGTGGCCCCGTTCCGCGACGCCGCCGTGCTCTCGGCCGGCCATGCCGCCGACGGAGCCCTGTGGATAGACAACAACAACGGCTATTGGTGCTCGTCGAACTATTACTTCAAGACCACGCCGTCATGGATACAGGCGTACAACAACATACACTCGAACAGCATCGACAACAAGACATGGGAGCCTGTCAACATGCTGTCGGGCAACTTCAGCTACTTCATGAACGGCGGCGTGCAAAAGCCGTTCAAGCACACCTTCGACGGCGAACGCCGCTACAGGGAGTTCAAGGCCAGCGGCCTTGTCAACCAACGCGTCACCGACATGGCGCTGCAATGCGCCAGCACCAACGCCATGGGCATCGACAATGTGACCGACCTGCTCAACGTGACATACTATGCCGGCAACTTCGACCACAAGACTGTGACAGAATGTCAGATGGAGCTCCAAGACACATACGTTAGGCTCGACAAGGAATTAGGCCGGCTAATAAGGGAGCTCGAGCGCAGGGTGGGCGCACAGCAGGTGCTGTTTGTCATAACGAGCACGGGCTACAGCGACGAGGAAAACGCCGACTACGCCAAATACAACATACCGTCGGGCACATTCAACATCAACCGCACGGCCAACCTGCTCAACATGTATTTCGGGGCACTGTGGGGCCCCGCGCAATATGTCGAGACATGCTTCGGAACGCAGATATTCCTAAACCACAACCTGTTTGAGCAAAAGCGCGTGAGCTTCTCGGAAGCTACGATACGCGCCAAGGAGTTCCTGGCCCAGATATCGGGCGTGCGCAACGTATACACATCGCTGCAACTGCTCTCGAGCGGCGACGAGAACATTTACAAGACCCGCAATGGCTTCCACCCGGAGCGCTGCGGCGACATACTCATAGAAGTGGCCCCGGGCTGGAGGCTGTACAACGAAAACAACCTTGAGAGCCAGCTGCAACGGGCCTCGTTCACACAATTCCCCATCATAATATATGGCGCGGGCACAAAGGCCGAACGCCTTTCCGACCACGTCACCATCGACCGTATAGCCCCAACCATTGCCAAGGCCATACGCATTAGGGCACCCAACGCCTGCTCATCGGCCCCGCTGTTCTGACAGGCATGCCTGCGTGCGACAGCGCGCACAGCATGACGCAAACCTACAGACACAGGCAAAGCGCCAACGGGGCCGCAGTGGTGGCACAACCAGCAAGGATTCTTTTTTTACAAAACACAGCATGGCACGACGCCACGGCGCCGGAAGGCCCGCAAAACGGGCCGTTTCGGCGTACGGAACGCCCCGAAAGGCCAAGCGATACGGGCCGTTTCGGCCCGCAAACCGGACACAGGTGCACAACCGCCTGGAAGTAAGCCGCATAAGGCCGAGGCACAGGCATCCTGGCACAACAGCCCGACGGGTGAAACATGCTTACAACAGAATCAGCAAACGGCTGTGGCACCCAGCCACAAACCAAGGCAATGCCGGCACGCAGAGGCCGAAACGGCACCGCAAACACAAAAATAACGCCGCCACGCCAAACTCACACTCCAATTTACAAGGCTAATTGCCAATAATTAACAAAAAAAGCGTAAATTTGCAGGCGACAGCCTAAACGCCAACAAGACGAAAATAAAAAAACGACATAAAATGAATTTCAACAGTATCCTTAAGTCGCTGTTCGGTGACAAGTCGACACGCGACATGAAGCTCATCCAACCCCTTGTGGAGAAAGTCAAGGCCGTTTACCCCGAGGTAGAGAAGCTTGACAACGACTCGCTCAGGGCCCGGACGCAAGAAATCAGGCACATGGTGCAAAGCTCTGCGCAAAGCCAGAGAGACCAGATTGCCGAGCTCAAATCGAAGATTGAGGACACGCCCATCGACGAGCGCGAGGGCATCTTCAACCAGGTAGACAAGCTCGAAAAGGAAATACTCGACATCTACGAGCAGAAGCTCAACGAGGTGATGCCCGAAGTGTTTGCCATCGTGAAGGAAACGGCTCGCCGCTTCGCCCAGAACGAGCAGACGGTGGTAACGGCCACCGACTTCGACCGCGAACTGGCCGCCGACCCCCGCAAGGACTTCATCACCATCGACGGCGACAAGGCCATATACCACAACCACTGGACGGCGGGAGGCAACGACCTCAAGTGGGAGATGGTGCACTACGACGTGCAGCTCTTCGGAGGCGTGGTGCTGCACCAAGGCAAGATTGCCGAGATGGCCACAGGTGAGGGAAAGACGCTCGTGGCCACGCTGCCGGTGTTCCTCAACGCCCTCACAGGCAACGGCGTGCACGTGGTGACGGTCAACGACTACCTGGCCAAGCGCGACTCCGAGTGGATGGGCCCGCTCTACGAGTTCCACGGACTGTCGGTAGACTGCATCGACAAGCACCAGCCCAACTCGCCGGCCAGGCGCAAGGCATATCAGGCCGACATCACCTTCGGCACCAACAATGAGTTCGGCTTCGACTACCTGCGCGACAACATGGCCATATCGCCCGCCGACCTCGTGCAGCGCGCCCACAACTACGCCATCGTCGACGAGGTCGACTCGGTGCTCATCGACGACGCCCGCACGCCGCTCATCATCTCTGGCCCCGTGCCAAAGGGCGACGACCAGATGTTTGAAGAATACCAGCCGCTGGTAGAAAGGCTCGTCGACGTGCAGCGCAAGCTGGCCACGCAATACCTGGCCGACGCCAAGCAGAAGATAAGCGAAGGCCGCGAGAAAAACGACCAGAAGCTCGTCGACGAGGGTTTCCTCTCGCTCTACCGCTCGCACAAGGCCCTGCCAAAGAACAAGCCGCTCATCAAGTATCTCTCGGAAGAAGGAATCAAGGCCGGCATGCTCAAGACAGAGGAGATATACATGGAGAACAACAACCGCCGAATGCCCGAGGCCGTCGAGCCGCTCTACTTCGTGGTAGAGGAGAAACTCAACTCGTGCGACCTCACCGACAAGGGTACGGAATGGCTTGCAAGGCAGGTCAACGACAACACGCTGTTCGTGCTGCCCGACATTGCGTCGCAGCTCTCGGAGCTTGAGACCGAGACCGGCCTGACCGACCAAGAAAGGCTCGACAAGAAAGACGCGCTGCTCAACCACTACGCCGTGCAGAGCGAGCGCGTGCACACGCTGCAGCAGCTGCTCAAGGCCTACACCATGTTCAACAAAGACGACGAGTATGTGGTAATCGACGGCGAGGTGAAGATTGTCGACGAGCAGACGGGCCGCATCATGGAAGGACGCCGCTGGAGCGACGGACTGCACCAGGCCATCGAAGCCAAGGAGCACGTCAAGGTGGAAGCCGCCACACAGACCTTCGCCACCATCACCCTGCAGAACTACTTCCGCATGTACCACAAGCTGGCGGGAATGACGGGTACGGCCTCGACCGACGTGGTGGAGATACCCACCAACCGCCCCGTGATACGCAAGGACATGGACGACCGCGTCTACAAGACGGCACGCGAGAAGTACAACGCCGTGATCGAAGAGATTGAGAATATGCGCAACAGCGGGCGCCCCACCCTCGTCGGCACCACGTCGGTAGAGATATCCGAGCTGCTCTCCAAGATGCTCAGCATGCGCAAGATACCACACCAGGTGCTCAACGCCAAGCTCCACCAGAAGGAAGCCGACATCGTGGCACAGGCCGGACAAAGCACCAACGGCCTCGGAGCCGTGACCATTGCCACCAACATGGCCGGACGCGGTACCGACATCAAGCTCTCGCCCGAGGTGAAAGCCGCAGGCGGACTGGCCATCATCGGAACCGAGCGCCACGAAAGCCGCCGCGTAGACCGACAGTTGCGCGGACGTGCAGGCCGCCAGGGCGACCCCGGCTCGTCGGTGTTCTACGTGTCGCTCGAAGACAAGCTCATGCGCCTATTTGCCTCTGAGCGCATTGCCAAGGTGATGGACAAGCTCGGGTTCAAGGAGGGCGACATGATTGACAGCCCGATGATATCGCGCAGCATCGAGCGCGCGCAGAAGAAGGTCGAGGAAAACAACTTCGGCATACGCAAGCGGCTGCTCGAATACGACGACGTGATGAACAAGCAGCGAACAGTGGTCTACGAGAAACGCCGCCACGCTCTGATGGGCGAACGCATCGGCATGGACATATCCAACATCATCTGGGACCGCGTGGTGAACATCATAGAGCAAAACGACTACGAGGGCTGCAAAGAAGAGTTCCTCAAGATTCTCGCCATGGAAGTGCCGTTCACCGACGAGCAACTGGCCAACGAGAAGCGCGAAGACCTGGCCGAGAACGCCTTCCAGGTGGCCATGGCCGACTTCAAGCGCAAGACCGAGCGCATCCAGGCCGTGGCATGGCCCATAATAAAGCAGGTGTATGAAACGCAAGGCTCTTTGTATGAGCGCATCATGGTGCCCATAACCGACGGCCGAAGGATGTACAACATACCCTGCGACCTCAAGGAAGCCTACGATACCGAGTGCAAGAGCGTGGTGAAACAGTTTGAAAAGGTGATACTGCTCCACATCATCGACGACTGCTGGAAGGAGAACCTGCGCGAGCTCGACGAGCTGAAGCACAGCGTGCAGAACGCATCCTACGAGCAGAAAGACCCGCTGCTCATCTTCAAGCTGGAAAGCGTGAAGCTATTCGACAGCATGGTCAACACGATGAACAACCGCATCACGAGCATACTTATGCGCAGCGCCATACCCGAAATGCAGCAGAGCGTGAAGGAAGCCGAGCCCGACGAGAAGCCGCAGCAGCCACGGTACACCGAGACCAAGCGCAACCTCGACGAGGAACAGCTCACCGACCCCAACCAGGCAGCGGCTGCAGCGCAAGACACGAGGGCCCAGCAGCAGCGCGAGCCCATAGTAAAGGACAAGTTGCCGGGACGCAACGACCCTTGCCCTTGCGGCAGCGGAAAGAAGTTTAAGAACTGCCACGGACGCGGACTCGTCTGACGGCACGCCAAAAAGCGTTTGGAGCAATGCCGCTCCAAACGCTTTTTTCATCACCCCAACCCATGCCACGCCCCCGCGGCGCGGCGCCCGCAAGGGCACCGGCAGCGCCAAAGGGCATGGCAAAAAACCATGGAACGATGATAAGCATAGCAAACCTTAAGAAGTCGTACGGACGGACCACGGCTTGCGACATTGAGTCATTGGACATTGCCGACGGCGAGATAGTGGGCATTGTGGGCAACAACGGTGCCGGCAAGACCACCCTGTTCAGGCTCATGCTCGACCTGGCCAAACCCGACACGGGGCACGTCACCACCACACCACCACCCCACCACCCGACGGCATGCGCCGCGCAAGGGCCTGTCGACGTGGCCGGCAGCGAGGAGTGGAAGCTGTTCACCGGGGCATACCTCAACGAGAGCTTCCTCATAGACTACCTTACGCCCGATGAATACTTTGCGTTCCTGGCAAAGATATCAGGGCTGGGCACCGACGAGATGAAGCGCAACCTGGAGCGCTTTGAGGCATTCGACGCCGGCGAGGTGCTCGGGCAACACAAGCTCATACGCGACCTGTCGGCCGGCAACCGACAGAAGGCGGGAATCATGGCCGCATTCGCCACATCGCCAAGCGTGGCCATACTCGACGAACCGTTCAACTATCTCGACCCGCAAAGCCAGAACAGGCTGAAGAGGGTGGTCGAAGAATACAACCGCGAGAAAGGCGCCACCATACTGATAAGCAGCCACAACCTTGCGCACACAATCAACATCAGCACGCGAATCATACTGCTCGAGCACGGACGCGTGATATCCGACATACCTAATAATGGTGACTCTGCGGCACGCGAGATTGAAAATTATTTCAGTGCCGACTGACAGCGATGGCCATTTATAGGTATTTTGGCAAAAATGGGGGGCTACCTTTCGTGTTTCTTGCCGCTAATTTGTAATTTTGCATCATATTAGCAGAAAAATGAGACTTTCAGAACTAAAGACAGGAGAATACGGAGTCATCGTCAAAGTCCTCGGACATGGCGGCTTCCGCAAGCGCATAGTAGAGATGGGGTTCATCAAGGGCAAGGTGGTAGAGGTGCTGCTCAACGCCCCGCTCCAGGATCCCGTGAAATACAAGATAATGGGATATGAGGTCTCGTTACGCCACAACGAGGCCGAGATGATAGAAATCATATCACCCGAAGAGGCCAAGCTACTTGAAAAAGAAAACTCAGAACCCGACTTCAACAAACCGGAGATATCCACCGAAAACGAGGGCGGTGCAACGCAGCTCACCGACAAGCAGCTGCACGATGCCGCCATGAAAAAACGCCGTACCATCAACGTGGCGCTGGTGGGCAACCCCAACTGCGGAAAGACGTCGCTGTTCAACTTTGCCTCGGGAGCCCACGAGCGCGTGGGCAACTACTCGGGCGTGACTGTGGATGCCAAGGAGGGCCACGCCGAGTTTGAGGGTTACACATTCAACCTGGTCGACCTGCCCGGCACATACTCGCTGTCGGCCTACAGCCCCGAGGAACTGTATGTTCGACAGCAGATAATAGACAAGACCCCCGACGTGGTAATCAACGTCATCGACTCGAGCAACCTTGAGCGCAACCTCTACCTCACCACGCAGCTCGTCGACATGAACCTGCGCATGGTTTGCGCGCTAAACATGTTCGACGAGTTTGAGGAGCGAGGCGACAAGCTCGACTACAACAAGCTCGGCCAGCTGTTCGGCGTGCCGATGATACCCACGGTGTTCAAGACGGGCAAAGGCGTCGACCTGCTCTTCCACATCATCATCAACATGTACGAGGGCGTCGACTTCATCGACAAGGACGGAAACATCAACCCCGAGGTGGCCGCCGAGATACAAAACTGGCACAAGCGGTATGAGGGCTCGCACGAAACCGACCACACGGAAGACTTCGCCCACGGCGCCAGGCCCAACAACAGCGTGTTCCGCCACGTACACCTCAACCACGGAAAGACGCTCGAAGAGAGCATCGAGGCCATAAAGCGCGAGGTGCAGAAAGACGAGCAGATACGCCACAAATACTCCACCCGCTACCTGGCCATCAAGCTGCTCGAGATGGACAAGGACACCGAGCAGGCCGTAGAGAGGCTGCCCAACGCAAAAGAAATAATGGAAGTGCGCGACCGCGAGGCGCACAAGATACTCGAAGAGACCAAGGAAGACTCCGAGACGGCCATCATGGACGCCAAGTACGGACTGATACACGGTGCACTGCAAGAGGCCGGCTACGAGCCCGGCAACAAGCAGGACACATACCAGCTGACGCACTTCATCGACAAGATAATAACCAACAAGTATGCCGGCTTCCCCATCTTCTTCCTGCTACTCTACGTGATGTTCGAGGTGACATTCACCCTGGGGCAGTATCCCATGGACTGGATTGAGGCCGGCGTGGGCATGATTGGCGAGTGGGTCAGCGCCACCCTGCCCGACGGGCCCCTCAAGGCCATGATTGCCGACGGCATCATAGGCGGCGTGGGGGCGGTCATTGTGTTCCTGCCGCAGATACTCATACTCTACTGCTTCATATCGTTCATGGAAGACTCGGGCTACATGGCGCGCGCCGCCTTCATCATGGACAAGCTGATGCACAAGATGGGGCTGCACGGCAAGTCGTTCATACCGCTCATCATGGGCTTCGGATGCAACGTGCCGGCCGTCATGGCCACGCGCACCATCGAGAGCCGACGCTCGCGACTAATCACCATGCTCATACTGCCGATGATGAGCTGCTCGGCGCGGCTGCCCATCTACATAATGATCACCGGCACGTTTTTCGCCGTTAAATACCAAAGCCTCATCATGATATCGCTCTACGCCATAGGCATCGTCATGGCCGTGGTGGTGAGCCGGGTGCTCAGCCGGTGGCTCATAAGGGGCGAAGACACGCCATTCGTGATGGAGCTGCCGCCCTACCGCTTTCCAACGGCCAAGGCCATTGGCCGCCACACATGGGAGAAAGGCAAGCAATATCTGAAGAAGATGGGAGGCATCATTCTCTTTGCAAGCATTGTGGTGTGGGCGCTGGGCTACTTCCCCCACGACGACAGCCTCAGCCAGCAGCAACAGCAGGAACAAAGCTACATAGGGCGCATAGGCAAGGCCATAGAGCCTGTGTTCCGCGTCCAGGGCTTCGACTGGAAGCTCGACGTGGGCCTCGTGGCCGGCGTAGGGGCCAAGGAGATTGTGGCCTCGACAATGGGTGTGCTCTACAGCGGCGACGAGAGCGTGGCCGACGACACGGCCGACGACAACACGCCGAAGTATGCCAACCTGTACGACAAGATGACAGCCGACGGCATAACGCCGCTGATAGCCTTTGCCTACCTGACGTTTGTGCTGCTATACTTCCCATGCCTGGCCACCATTGCAGCCGTCAAGAGCGAAAGCGGCTCGTGGAAATGGGCTGCGTTCACAGCAGTCTACACCACCGCGCTGGCATGGATTGTGTCGGCACTGATATACCAGATAGGCCGCCTGTTCGTGTAGGCGCCCGACACCCCCGCCGCAGGCCTCAGCCCATGACAGCAACCACGGGCCGAGGCCTGCAGGCTACATGGGCCGGGGCACACTGCCGCCCCACTGCGCACCAATGCCAAAATTGCCTAACAAAAGCAAAAAAGGCTGCGCTTTTTCATGTTTTCAAAGTCATTTCCGTATCTTTGCAATATTCAAGCCGCACGCGGTAATGGCCAGGCCAACTTGCATCAGGGCCGATTGCATTATCAGGCGGACTACATTTAAATCTACAAGAACATGAAAAAGAACAATCTCGCAGCCGTCATATTCTCCACCATCGTGGGGCTGACGGCATTCTCGGCCACATCGTGCGCGCAGGAGACCGTATTGCCCGCACCACAGAAAAGCACCACCGAAGGCTCGCTGAGCAAGGCACTGCAAGACCGCAAGTCGGTGCGCAAGTTCAGCGACAAGACGCTAACCGACCAGCAGCTGGCCGACTTGCTGTGGGCTGCCTGCGGGGTGAACAGGCCCGACGGCCACCTCACCGTGCCATCGGCACGCAACAAGCAAGACATAACTGTATATGTGGGCAAGGCCGACGGCACCTACCGCTACGACGCCAAGGGCAACAAGCTCGTGAAGATTGGCAACGGCGACCTCAGGGGCGAGGCAGCCAAGCGCAACGCCTTCATCAAGACGGCGCCCGTGGTGATAGTCATTGCCTCAGACACTTCGCTGCAAGGCGGCAACATGGCCATATGCGGCATCGACGCCGGCGCCGTGATGCAGAACGTCTACCTGCACTGCGCTGCCAACGGGCTGGCCACGGTGTGCTGCTATGCGGGCGACGACGTGACGGCCATGCAGAAGTTCCTCGGGATAAAGGACGAGCTGAAACCGCTCATCTGCATGCCTGTCGGCATTGCCGAATAGGCCGTTTCATACTGCAAGACATGCCGTTCCACCCGCCGGGACAGTCCATTCGGGGCTCCCCGGCGGGTGGAGTCTTTTCAGAAAAAATTCGATACACAAATAGGAATCTGTTAGAAACAAGCTATTTATAAGCTTT
>OCQA01001084.1_pt1 | contig 21461 bp, 19 predicted proteins | sample 1538571 | NCBI WGS metagenome assembly OCQA01 (sample SAMN04571708, study PRJEB22368) | human gut metagenome | biome: human gut; material: stool | host: Homo sapiens | place: Luxembourg | collected 2012-09-28 | reverse complement strand
GGAAAGCTATGCGGCTATCAAGGGCGTGGCCGCCAAACGCCGCCGCCTCATCCTGGATATCGTGGCCGTCGCGATGAAGCCCTTGCAGGTAGACGACGTAGTGAGAGCCCTGGTTAGGATGCGCGAAATACCGGCGTTTGATCGAAATGCCGCGGCACCACGGATGACCGAACTGGAAAAGGCGGGTTTCCTAGAAGTCGTCGGCACCTCATGGTGCAAACGCACCAAGCGAAATGTTAAGGAGTACGCCATCACGGAGCAGGGGAGGAGGTTAATCCATGGGTCGCATGAGCCGAGAAAAGGGCAAGCGCGGTGAGCGGGAGTTCGCCGCTGTATGCCGGGCGCACGGCTATGACGGGCAGCGCGGCGTGCAGTACCACGGCGGCCCGGATTCCCCGGACGTAACCGGCCTGCCCGGCGTCCATATCGAAGTAAAGCGCACGGAGCGGCTAGACCTGTACGGGGCCATAGCACAGGCCATAAGCGACGCGGCCCCCGGAGAGCTCCCCATCGTCGCCCACCGCCGCAATCATTGTGACTGGCTTATCATCATGCGGGCGGACGACTGGTTCCCATTGTACCGAGAATGGGAGGCGGGCCGATGAACCGTCCATTCCCGGAAACGGAGCTATTGCGCCAGGTAGACGCAACCATATGTTGCCATTGCATCCACGCCTTTGGGCCCTTGGAGCGGCAATGCTGCTGGGCCCGGAGCTTTCGCCCTGTGCCGGGCTGGGAGGCGGAGCAAACCCAGGTTGGCATAGCTGGGGTAGATGTCACAAGCTACCGCGTAGCCAAGTGCCCCCAGTTTCTCATGGATCCCAAAGACCCGCTACCGATGATCCATCGCCGCACGCGATCAAAGGCCGCCCATCTATATGCCGGGCTACCGCCTATCGTCGTGCCAATTGCAAGGGAGGCAGAAAGGATATAGCATGAGCATAAGACGTGATTTCACCAACCAATTCGGCGCATTTACGCCAACGGAAACCGCCGCCATCGCAAACGCTGACCGCAAGCCCCGCCCGCATCCTCCTGCGCCGCCGCGAACCCGGGTAATGCGGGAGGCTGAATGCGCACGGCTAAGCATGCAGAAGCGCCAACCCGTACCACAAAAGGACGGAAACTTAAAACGGGTGCGGCAACTGTACTGCGCGCTATGCAGCATCGCCGGGATGATGGACTGCCAAATCGAAAGCCTGACGCTAAAGTGCAAAGGCGATCCTGGCTTTTATCAGACTATGGGCGTCACAAGAAAAATCGAGCGGTGTGAGCAAGCAGAAGGGGAGGGGGAAACATGAAAAGCAACACGGGCACCATCGAACAATTGCAAGATACATTGGCGGTAACAGAGAAATGCCGAATCGCAGCAGAAACCCATGCGCTAGAATTGACCCAAAGATGCGTGTCCCTGGAAGGCAAGATGCAAGAAATAAACCAAGAGCTACAAAAGCAAATGCAGGCGAACGACGCGCTACGAAAAGCCTATAAACAAGCACAAGACAATGCGGCGAGCAATACGCATAAGGCAATTGCCGCGATCGAAACGCTAGAGGGTATATGCGGATACCTGCGCGGCATTATTGGCAAGGAGGGCGCGAAATGACCGATCAGAAATGGATTTCCGTCAAGGACAAACTGCCGGAGCTGTTTAACCCTGTGATGATTTGGGATAGCCTCGAGACCGTTGTTATCGGGTATTTGAGTGATGCCAGTTGGTATGCATATGGTGTCGATGATGAGCCATTGCTTGAGGTTACCCACTGGATGCCGTTGCCAGAACCGCCGAAGGAAGGTGCGAAATGACTGACTTGATTACCAAAGAGAAGCTCGCAATATACGCTCGCGAACTCTGTTCGGAATGCCCGGATGCTCCAATGGAAGAATGCGATTGTTATTGCATGAAAAAAGCTATATACAACGCACTATCTGAAGCCCTCCAAGAGCGTGAGGAACGGGCAAGAGGGTGCAAGGAATGCACAGAACAGTTTGTGCAAGGCAAGACATTTGTTGAGTATGTGGCTGATGGTAAGTATAATTTTTGCCCCATGTGCGGCAGACCGCTGAAAACGGCTATGACGGGGGAGGAAGTATGAGTAACTGGGGAATTGCATCTACCGCAAGCGAGAAAGAGAAAATCAAAGCTGAATACGCTGATGAACTGCACGGAATGAACAGCGTAGGAAGTATCTCCTACGATGATTATTCCTACATGTTTGATTTTGGGATGGATCTGTTAGACAGGATGTATGAGCAAGGTAAGGTAGATGCTCGAAAGCAGAACAAGCCTATGACCAACGCAGATCGTGTCAGGGCCATGAGCGACGAGGAGCTAGCAAGAGTAATGGTCATGTGTTGCGTAGATTGCATTGCTAAACCTTGTAAATTGCACAACCATAGCAGTTACGATTGCAGAGAGCATATTAAAAACTGGCTCCGTCAGCCAGCGGAGGAGGAACAGCATGGATGAATTGAAGCCCTGCCCGTTCTGCGGTGGCGAGGCGCTGTTAAGGGTGCAAGAAGTAAATTATGGAATATGCGGGGCATGGGTGCAGTGTACAAACTGTGAGGCACAAACAAATTATATGAATACGCACGAGCTTGCGCTGCGCCAAGGGAAGATATCTACGCCACTGACAGAAGAAAGCAGACAAAGGGGCATCGATAATGCGATAAAGGCATGGAACAGGAGGGCTGACGCCGCGCCTGTGGCGCATGGGGATTGGGAGCCAACGGGAAGAATCAGTTGCAAATGTTCATTGTGTAAACACTCTGAACTTTCAACAAGAGCAAAAGAATATTTATTTTGCCCCAACTGCGGAGCCGATATGCGGGAGGTAGACCATGAGGCTGATTGATGCGGATAGGCTGACGGACATATGCAAGCAGATTGCGGATAACGATTGGAACAAGAGAGCCGCACCTAATTCTTGGGCTGATGCGTATGAATCGTTTATTTATGGATTGGAAGACTCCAAAACCGTTGACGCCGTGGAAGTATGCCGCTGTAAATATTGCAAACATAGAACACTAGCAGGCAAAGCACCATTTATGTTTTTTCTTTGTAGTCACAACAATGGTCTGAGAGAAAATGTAAAAGATAATGACTTTTGCAGCTACGGAGAACGAAAGGAGGGCTAGCTATGGCTGATACGCTATGCTGGAAATGCGCCCGATCTTTTGGTGAAAATCAATGTTCGTGGGCTAGCGGATTTCAGCCAATACCGGGGTGGGACGCAGTGCCGACGGTCATGAAAGGCGCAGAAATGCCCTTCCAATCCTATTTCATCAAGGGCTGCCCGGATTATATGCCGGAGCCATCGCGCACGGTAGAAGAGCTCATTCTCATAGCGCTGGACGCCGCCACGTACAAGCAAGGCTATGGCTCGGAACAAGCAGTGTATAATGCATATAGGCACATATGCCTGGATTGTAATCAGCCTGTATACAAACGCGGAAAACTGCGCGACGCGATAACGGCTATGGGGTGTTGTACGATTGTGCATGTTGGCGGGAACATCGGAAATCTATATTACCGCGAACCTGGGATGCTAGACAAAATGCAAAGGAAGGGGAGAGGCGCATGAAAGGGGCGCTTGTACATTGTTTGGATTGCGGCCACTGTTATATCTGGATAAAAGGCAGACGGGGAAGGGCCTTTTGCAGGGTAAAAATGAAGTATCTGCGCTGCCTAAAACGCAGATGCAAGGCTTTCGAGGAAGAAGAATGCATTGACGCTGACGAACTGGATTGGTGAAAGGGGGCTCCATATGACGCTTGAGGACTTGCGGCAGTACCAAACCCTACGGCTCCGGGCGGCAAAAATGAAATCGCGCGTTGCTGAACTTGAATCATCCCTTGCCTATGGCTCGGATCGTTCCCTTACCGGGCTGCCGCCGCCCACGGGCACGCGGGATAAGGTGGGTGACAGCGCAATCAAATTGCTTAATGTGCGCGATAAATTGTTAGACCGCATCGCAGAGGCCGAAGCCTATGCGTTGGCGCTGGACGAGCAGCTAGCGCGATTAACCCCGGCGCAATACCGGATCATCTCTATGCGTTACCTGGACGGCCTGCCCTGGCCTGCTGTCGTGCGCAAAATGCCGGGGTATTCTCGTTCCACCTGCTACCGCATCCACAACCGGGGGCTGCTTCGGCTGGGCATTAGGCCGCCAAAACAACGATAATAGCCGGGGGCCGAAGCCCCCGGCTATTTCTTTTGCAACCAAATATCCCCGCCGAAGCGGGGGCAAAAGACAAGATGGCCGGACGCATCCGGCCATCCAAGGTACGCTCCGCAGATGCGCACCGCCATTCCTTGTTATTATAGCATAATCGTGGGGCACGGGGTAGCCCTATTCCCGCGCCTTTCCCTGCTTCACTAGCTGATTAGCATATACGCTGGCCCCGGCGCACAGCACGCCCTGGAGCACCGCGTCAATCCCCGGCCCGATCAGGCACAGGCACGCCGCAATCGACAGCGCCCCCAGCGCGAACGGGATCACCCAATCCGGTACCTTCGGGATCCGTTTCAGCGCCGCACCGATGATATAGAGCGCCGGAATTACCACGTAGCATTCTCCAATCAGGTATTCAGTGATCCATTCCATGTCCAATCCCTCCTTATAATTCTGCGCCGCTCCGGGCGACTAGTTTGCGCTCAAAGCGCCGGAAATCCCGCATTGCATCCTGGTATTGCTTAATGCCATCCTCCACTTCTCCGTTGGGGGTGCCGCGCTTGGCCGCCATGGCCAGGGCGTAGGACAGCTTGGCGGTTGCCACCAATAGCGCAACCTGCACGTTCTCGGCCTCCGTGTGGCGCTGATCCCGTTCCCGGGCCCGTTCATCCCGTTTGCCTTGACTGCGGGTAAAGCAGGCCATGATTAGGCTAACGCATAGGGATGGTAGCAGTGCGATGACTAGCGTTTGAATATCCACCCTATCACCCCTTCCACGCGCCGCCCAGGGCGGTAATCGTATCCCTGCCCACTATGCCGTCAACGGCTAAACCGCCCTTGGCGTTCTGGTAGCGTTTCACGGCTCGTTCCGTGTTCGGCCCGAAGATACCGTAATCTTGGCACCGGTAGCCCGTAGCAACCCCTGCACGCCCCGCACATCCGCCCCCCGCATATTCGGGCTGGTGAGCTTCAGCAGCCGGGAAAGCGTCACCTTGGGGGCGGTAGAGGGCTTACTGCCGGAAGCCTTCCCCATGCCGTCCTTCACCAGCGCATTTAACGGGAAGTAGTCCCCGGGGCAGGCCGTCGCCGTCGCGGGCATCTCCCTATGCCCCTTGATCCACTTAATGCTGGGATATTTGAGGCGCAAATCCCGCATCAGCCGCACGCAGGCGTCATACTGCGCCTTGGGCATCTCCTTGCGCGTAAGCTTACTTCCCGGGTGATAATATCCCTCCAGACCAATGCCCACGGTCTGGCTATTGTTATTTGCGCCCTTGTTCCATTCGCTCGTACTGCGCTTTACCTTGCGGCCAGCATGAGCCCCCACATATTCCAGACCGCGCCCTTCCCACACCGTACCGTCCAGCCGGATATAGAAGTTGTACCCGATCCCGATCCACCCCAAGGAAAGACTGTACCTGTGCTCGTCCTCCACGCTGCCCTCTCCGGCAAGGTGATGCAGCACAATGCCCACCGTTTTCTTCCGCTTGGTGCGGGCGCCGCCGAACTTTAGCTTTGCGTCCTGTACGTAGTCCATCATAATATCCCCTCCTTTGTGGTATAGAAAAGGGGCAGCCCCCGCCGCCCCTTTCCGCGCGTCACTTCTTCGTTTTGGGCCTTAGCCACTCCAGCACTTCCGCATTGCTCTTCCCCCCTATATATGGATTTCCCACCATGGTCAACAACCGCGACAGTTCCTTCGTCGCCTGCTGATCCCCACGTGCAGCGGCCTCCAGATAGTCCTTTTTCAGTTTGCCGTTCAGGGATTGCCGGATCCCCGCCGCGTCCTTGCCATAGGCCTCTAGGCCCTTGATGATATCCTTGGCCGTACTGCCGGCGATTCCCTCCTCCAGCACCGTATCGTATAGGTTGTCGTAGCTGATCTCCAGCTCGCCGTTCTGCTTCGCCCATTTGTTTTGTCCGGATAGCAGCATATTCGCGATATCATTGTCGCTTTTGCCCGCGTCCGCCAACGCCTTGCGCATCTCCTCGTAGGCCCGGGGCTCGTTCTCGTGGGCCATGAATAGGTCGTAGTCCTCCATATGGAGGGCCGGATCGTACGGGTTCACCTCGTTCGTATCGCCGCCCAGGTCGCCGATATAGCGCTTCACCGCCCCGGTGATCATCTCCGGGGAAAACCCTTGGGCCTCCAGCTCCGCCTGCAGCTTGGCATATTCCCGCTCGTTGCTGCCATACAGGCCGTCCATCTGCAAATCGCCCATCTCGGCTATGCGGGGTTCCCTGCGCCGTAGCGCGGCCGCCAGCCCCTTGGCGATGCGGTTTTCCGCCTCCAGCGCCTCATCGTCATATTCGGCGTCGGAATCCGCGATGGATTTCCGGGCCTTCTCCTCGGCGGCGGCCCGCCAGTGCGCCACATCTTTTTGCTGTCCGGAGATCATGCCCTCGTACAGCTTATCGTAGATTTCCGTGCTCGACCGGGCGGAAGGCTTGGTGAAATCGATCCACTCGGGGTTGATGGCCTCCGCGAGGCTGTTAAAGGTGCGCATCAAGTTACCCACGGGGATGCCGGACAAACTGGAAACCGCCTGGGCCGCTTGGTAGATCACTTGGTAGAAGGTGTATTTGCTGTCGCCGGTGAAATACCTCCGCACGCCTTCCGCAGCTTGGGCGAGCCGGGTTAGTCCCTGCATATCCATCCGGGATGGCTCGTAGCCGTAGAAGATGGACAGGACGTCCTTTACGAAGGGGATCATGTTCAGGGGCATAACGCCATCCACCAGGTTGCTGGAAAACACGGATTTCACCGTCGTTTCCCCTTCCTCGCTCAGGTCGATGCCCAGCATCGCATACAGCCATTTCTCCAGCCAGCTCCGCTCCTCGTCATCGTCACGGAACATATCGATCTGGGACTGAGCCAGGGCATTTACTATATTGGTCACGACATACACGAGCGCGGTTCGCGCCATCTTCCCCGCGTTTTGCTTGGAAGGATTCAACCGGTAGGCCGTTGCGTCGGCATGGAAGCGGTTGTAGCTCCGCAGCGGTTCCGACATAAACGAAGTTGCCGCCTTGATCAGGCCATCCTTTTTCCGCATGATTTGCGGACGGTGGAAGGGGGTATCCACCACCTGGGTACGGTCTACAATCTCCGAGAGCCGGTCCGCCACCGCCCGGTAAAATGCCTCCGTGCCGGGCTTCAGGTCCTTGCGCAGGTCCTTGGTCTCCGCCTCGCAGGCGTTCCACAGCGCCCCCCAGGTAATCCGATCTGCCCATCCAGCCGGAACCATGGACCATTCCCGCAACCTTTGTGCCGGGGTGGCGTCTCCCACGATCACCTCCCGCATGCTGCGGCCGATGTTCATATCGTAGTAACCCCAGCTTTTCCATTTCGCGATCGCGCAGTACTTTTCCGCCTTGGCGATCCCGTCCTTGGTAAACACGCCCTCGGCCAGGTATTTGGGGTTGATAAATTCCGCCGCCCGCAGGTATGCGGTGGGCTGCTGAATCACCACGCGGACATTCCAGCCCACGGCGGCGGTCTTGGCGGAGCCAACCAAGCGGTTCCAGGGGCCCGCCGTATCCGTCCTGGCCGCACCGTTGATGTTCCGTATCAGCTGCTTAAAATATGCCTGACCCCCGGGCCCCGCTACGCGGTCTATGCTCGCCTTAACCCCCGGATAGTTGAACCACTTCATTGCATCCGCTAGCGCCGGCACCAGGCCGTGGTACGACGACATATCGTTCACGTGGCCGGCAAAGGTTTCGAAGGCATCCCGCAGCACCAGGGCGTTATGCGCCCCCTCCTGGGCCGACTTTGTTGCTCCCAGGTTCCGCAGCTCGTACAGGCCGCCGTTGTCGCCGCTGCCCGCCTCGCTCTTATCCGTGGTCCGCACGCTGTTGGCGTCCACCTTGATCGGCCAGTAATGCTTTTCCGTGAACTTCTTGTAGCCGTATAGCCGCAGGGATACATCGTTGCCCCAGTTGGCCACGTCGTTGCCCAGATACTGCTGCATTCCATCCGCGATCCGGCGCTGCTCGTCCGTCAGGGTGTCGATGATCCCCTGGACGTCGGCTTCCGTCACCCGCACCGGGTCGACCAGCCGCTCCCGCTTGCCCTGTTCGGTGCGCACGTCGCCGGCCGGCCGGATGCCGCCCTCCGCATGGTAGATATGTCCCCGGGCCTGTTCCCGCTTGTTCAGCAGATATAGCTCCATCACCTGGCCGGGCGTCAGGGCGATCTCGCCGCCGCTTACCTGGAAGGTATGGGCTCTGGCGTTCTTGCCGCCCCACTCCCGCACCTTGGTGTCGCCCAGCAGGTTTTTCATGTACTGTTGCGCCGCATCCACATCCCATATCTTCGCATCAAAGCCCTGCCGCAGCGCGCTGAGGATGGTGGTAGCCGCCGGGCCCAATTTGTCGAAGTAGGCAAAGGAATCCAGCAAATCCAGGTTGAAATAATCATCTACTCCCTGCAACTTTCCCAGCACAGCATCCCGGGGCATCCGCCGCATCTCCGCCACCGCCGCGTCGCCCACCTCCGCCACCTGGGCGTATCGGGCATTGCGCAGCAGCTTATTGGCGTCCGTAACGGCACGTTTCACAATGCCGAGCAGGTAATCCAGCTCCCGCAACTGCTCCACTTTCAGGTCCGCTACCACCCGTACCTCCTGGGTGCCGCCGATGAACGCTTGGAGCCGGGGCACTAGGTCGGGATCAAGCCCATCTAACAGGGCCACACCAGGGCCCTCCCCTTTTTCCGCATCCGCCAATAGATCCTTCAGGTTCCGCAGCCGCTCCCGCCACTGTTCCGCCACCTTGGTGTTCGGGTTCTTCTCATTCACGAAGCTGATGGTCTGTAGGAAACGGCCTACCGTAACCCGCAGGGATTCGGGCACATGCTTGGCATCCGTGGGCCGCAGCAGCCATTGATACAGGGCCGCGGCGTTGGTCTTGATCCGCTTCTTGTATTTGTTCATGGCCGCCGATTCCGCGCGTTTCTCCTTGCCCTTCACGATCCGATTCTCGTACAGCGCCTTCTGCCGGGCCAAACGGTTCGCTTCCCGTTCGGATAACTGCTCGCCGAGTTTGCGCTTTGCTTCCTGTAGCTGTGCGTCGCCCCGAGCCCGCGCCTTATCCAGTCGCTCCTTCAGTACCTCGTTTTGCCGCCGCCGTTCCTCCCGCAGCCGCCGCTCGTACTCGATCCGGTACGCCAGCCGCTGCTCCTGCATCTTCTGCTCGTACCGTTCCCGCAGTTTGCCCAGTTTCTGCTCCCTAATCATCTTTTGCTTGTCCGCGAAGGTGCGCACATCCGGCAGCTTGTAATACTCCTCGAACAGCCGGCTGGCCAGCTCCGCCGCCGCGGCGTCCGTGCTCATGCCGTAGGGGTTCTCCCATACGGGGGCAATGGCCCGCAGCGCCTCTACCAGGCGGATGGGCTGTTCCATCTCGTTCGCTTCGGGGTCCAGCAGCCCGGGATATTTCTCCGCCAGCTCGCCCCACAGGCTATCCAAGGGGATGCCGTCGTTCGCAAACCGGATGCGGCCAAAATTCGCCCGCCGGAACTGTTCCCAACTGCCGAACTGGTAGGCCACCTCCCGCCGCGCTTCCTCCGATACCTTGATTCCCGTGTTGCGCAGCTCCTCCCGGAATCCCCGGTAGGCGTCGTACAGCTCCGTATTCATGCGCCCGGATTCCTCCAGCACGCCCCGGGCCACCGTGGCGGCTAGGTCGTTCGCCTGCCGCCAGGCGCTTTCCCAGCCCTCGCCGTCCGGGTCCCCGGCGTTGTCCAGGAATGCGGCCAGCTGAACGATGTTGTCCGCCAGCGTCGCCTTATCGTACCCGGAATGGTACTCCCGCAGCAGCTTCCCGGCCACGGTCTCCACCCCTTGCCGGGCCACCTGCCGGCCCTTGGTGAGCTTAAACTGGGCCTTCAGCAGCTCGTTGGCCTCCCGCAGGGCGCTGTTCTGCCGCTCCAGCTCCGCTACATCCTCATCCAGCTGGGAGGTTTGCTTGAGGGAGAACTTCACTTTCCCCGTATACTCTCCCTCCGGTTTTCTGGTCTCGCCCAGCTGCGCCAAAACATCCTCAGACAAAATGCTTTGGTACGTATCCTTGACAATGCCCAGCAGATCGGCTATGCTGATATTGGCAGCCTTGATAGGGTAAACTCCCTGGGACTTCGTGTCCGCCTGGCTGCCCCTTTTCTGCCTTCCACTCACTGCATGGGTCACATCATACGCTTCAAGGCCGGAGATATTGCCGCTACGCTGTTCTACCGTAACGATCGCAACAAACTCGCGCCCCTGGCTATCCGCCGCATAAGCCGCCATGGCATAGGTGCCGGTCACGCCCTCCGCCTTATTGTGCAGCGCGTTGATGGGCACAGCGTTCTTTACCACATCCCCGATCGCCGCGCCCAACCGGGCGTTGGTCAGTAGCCGATTTATACTGCCATTTAGTCCGTGCCGGATGCTGGAGGCGTCTATACGGTATTGCCGTTCTGTATAGGCATTGGAAACAAACACCTTCCCGTCCCGCTCCGTCCCCACGTCGCGGGCGTTTTTCATCCCCTCATCCACGGCGAGCCGGGCATCTATCCGTCCGTTCCGGTTCCGCACCGTATCTACCTCCGGCAGCGCCACCGTTTCCATGTCCGGCAGAGCCGTCAAAAAGTCGTAGGTGTACAGCCCTTCGTCCTCGGCCATGGCCCGCCCCGCATAGGGATTCTTTACGGAGAACTTCACTTCTCCTGCATCATTTCCTCCCTTCCCGCGTATACTGGTATTGACATCGGTAGCCTTTTGTGCTATGGTGTTACTAGGAACTATTCCGGCGTTCGCTTCGGGCGTATTGGCAGAGGCTTGTTCATCTGCTGCGGCGGCAAGGTTCCTTTTTATTTTACCCGCGAACATGGTTTGTACAGTTAGATCGCGATGCTTGCGCGAAACATAGCTTACAACCGTCATCCTGCCGTCTATTGTTTTTTCAAAGCTAATTACCGGTTTCCCATCTAGATTTTTTTCGGAAAGCGTGATGCGATCAGGGGTTTGAATCACTTCAGGGATCAAAAGAAAATCGTTTGGGGTGATTGCCCGTTGGCCCCGCATGCTTTCAGTCTTTTCGTTACCATGACCGTTTATAATCTTGATAACTTCACTCGCGCGAAGGGCTAGATTGTAATTGGTCACATCAAGGCCCGTGTTTTCTCGAATGCGTGCAGCGATCTTTTCTGGTAATCTCCCAAAATATAGCTTTTTGTTGGTGTTACGATTCTCCAAAGCAAACTGTACAAAGTTCAGAAGCTGCTCCGGCGATTCATAAATCACGATACTTTTGCTTGCCGCCCAGTCCTGCCGCTGTTGCTCAGAGTATTCCTTCAGGTTAAAGCTGACAGCCCGCTCCCGGGCGCTGTCGTAAAGCACCGTCCCCCGGTTCTCCTCCAGCACCGCAAAGGCCAGGTCCCGCATCCGCCGCAGGGTGTCCTCGCTGCGGCGCAGCGCTGCCGCTGCCCGGTCTTGGCCCGCCAGCTTCCCGGCGAGCTCGTCCAGCTTCTCCAGCAGCCCCTTGAAGAACTCCACAATCGTTTCCAGCAGCCCCCGGTCCTGCTGCGCCATGCGCTCCAGCGCCGCCCGGTCGGAGAGCACCTGGGCATAGGATTGGGCCACGATCTCCTCCAGCGCCCCGTCCCGGTCCAGCTCCTGGTGCGCCTGCCGCCGGTACAGCTCCTGAACCCGGTCAATCTCCCCCTCCAGGTCGAAATCTTCGGCCCGGGCCAGCTCATCCACCACAAAATCCCGTAGCGTGCGGTAGCCCGCCTCGTCCCTGCTGCGCACGTCGTGGATCAGCTCGTGGCCCACCGCATACAGCATGCCATCGTCCAGGGCGTCCAGGGCCACCACGATCTCCCCTGCTTCCCGGTCAAATTGGGCGTTGGCATAGCTCTGCCCCGCGTCATCGGCAATGGTTTCCACCACCCGAATCCGGCGGCCGGTAAACTGGGCCACCCCGTCCAGGGCCGCGATCTGCCCCTCCTGATCCTGGGATAGCTGCATATCCGGATCGTAGTCCTGCACCACCCCGGGCTCGGTCTGCGCCTCGTCCCGTTGCGCAGCCTGCGCCCGCTCCCGCCGCGCCAAATCCGCCTGGGCCGCCCGCTGCCCCGCCGCATAGGCGTATTGCCGGGCGTCCGCGCTCAGCCAGCCCGCCAGGGCGCTGTGTTGCAGGGTATAGTCGTAGGGGACCCCCGCCCGGCCATTGTCGTAAAAGCGCCGGTAGGCCCGGGCATACTCCGCCACCGACCGGCTGCCGTCATAGCCATTTACAAAGGCCCCCGCCTCCGGGCCATAGGGAGCGGCGGCCTCCTGCAACTGTGCCGCCCGCTGCTGAGCCAACGCCGCCGCAGCCGGCGCTTCCGCCTCCATCTCTGCCCCCGTCAGCCCCTCATGGGCCGCAGGTACCGTTTCCCGGGTTTCTGCGGTTTCCCCGTCAAGCATTGGCGCAGCATCGCGCAGAGAGCCGTTCCGGCCCTCCAGGGCGTTGCTCTCAAGCTCCTCCCGGGCAATGGGGGCCGCCGCTCCCCGTTCCGCCATGCCAAAGGCCTCCCGGGCGTTGCCGTTAGCCTCATAGGCCGCCGCCAGCAGGGCCCGCTGTACCGCATCCGGATCCGCTCCGGCAGCCGGTTGCGCCGTTTCTGCCACGCCCGCATCCCGCCCGGCGGCAGCCGGTTCGGCCCGCCGGGCCGCCAGGGGGTCGTTTTCCCCAAAGGTGGCAAAGGCCGCCGCCGGCGCCGTATCCAGCACAGCCCCGGCGTTCGCGGCCACGTTGGCGTCGGCCAATTCGGAGAGCGCCTCTAGGGCAATGGGGTTTCCGGCGATTGCCGCCGCCTCCCCGTCGCTCATCCGTTCCCCCTGCAACGCCTTCTCCAGGCCGCTGGTGATGTCGTGGTACTGGGCATAGTCCAGCCCCTGTCCCGCCAGCCGCCCCCGTAGGGTGCGCATGGTTTCCTCCCGCAGCGCCACTTCGTTCGCCCGCTGCAGCCTGCCCGCCTCGTAGGCGGATACCTTTTTCCCGGCCTCCAGCTTGCCCTGGAGGGCTTGCGCCTGCCGGAACGCTTCCCCGTCGCCCCCCGCGGCCTGGACGGAATCCAGATAATTCCCCAGCTCCCCCGAGTCCAACAGCGCCTTTCCGGCGTTCCGCGTCTGCATCCCGCGGTTTGCGGCCTGGACGCCGTAGGAAATCGGGTCCATCACCGTGCCCATCAGGGCGCCGCCGGCCCCGGATAGAGCTACCTGGCCCATCAGGTCGCCGATCGCCCGGGCTCTGGCCGCCTGTTCGTCCAGCCCATCGGCCATATAGTTTTGAATCGCGGTCTGGAACTGGGATTTGTCCCCCATGATGATGGCGTCGGCGACGATATTCGCCACCTCCGTGCCCATCTCTTCCAGGCCTTCCTCCGCCATGCCCTGCAGGATGGTCTGCACTAGTTCGCCCTTGCCCGCACCCTTGGCGGCAAATAGGCGGTCGATGCCCATCTTCTCGAAGGCTACCTCCGCCACGCCGGCGGCCGCGCCGCTCCAGAAGGCCTGCTCCGTGGTGCCGCCCCGCTCCATCACGTCGTAGGCGGTGGAGCCCATGGAGGATAGGCCCATGCTCGCCAGCGAGGCCACCTCGCCCATCGGCAGCCGCACGCCGAACTGCAACATAGACAGGCCGGTATCGATGAAGAAGCCCGCCGCGTCGCTCTTGCCCTCCTTCAGGCCCTCCCGGGTGGCCTGATCCATGTGAACGCCGCTAAACCAGTCCGCATTTTGGTCCAGGGGCTCGTAATAACCAACCCCCTCGCCCCAGGCGTTTTTCACCTGCTGCATCGCCGTCGCGGCGGCCGCCAGCGGCTGAGCGAATACCGAGGATACGTTCGCGAGCGTGCCCGTTACCGGGGAATCCGCAGCCTGTTTCGCCGTGTATTCCATTGTGGCCTGTGCCCGCCGCGCATTTAGTTCACGGTTGAGGCTTTGCAGATATTTTTCAGCGTCGTCACTACCCTGCTTATACCATAAGTAGTTGAATATCTGCCGTTCCGTATCGGTTAACCCTTCATACTGCGCTCCCCGGTCCACGGCGCCAAGCAGAACCGCCCCCACATTTTTTTCAGCCTGCGCAGGCAACATATCGTTCACTTCGTATAGCAGGCGTTTCTCATCAAAAGCGTTCCAGCGTTCGGGCGCTTCCTCCTGCCGCCACATCTCGCTGTATTGCTCGAAGTCGGGCTCCTCCAGCAGCGCCTTGTAGCCCTTGGCGGTCTGCTCCTGCTGATACCGGAAACGCATCTCCTTCAGCCGGTTCCGCTCCCCGCGGTTAGGGGCTGCCTGAATCGCCTCGTCAAACGCCGCCTCGCCCCCGGCGGATAGCCGGGCATACAGCTCCGCCTCCTCGTTGGCGTTCAGGATGGCGTTCCGGGCCTTTTCGTCCCGCTCGATCTCCGCCAGCGTTTTCGTCGCATCGCGAACTGCCTGCTCCTGCTCCGCGGCCTTCTGCCGGTTCTCCGGCGTGTTCTCGCCGTATTGCAGGATGTTATCGATGTTGCCCGCGTTGAACGCGTCGATCACGGCCTGGGCTTCCGCCTTGCGCTTGGCGATGTCCTCATCGCTCATGCCCAATAGCCGTTCCGTTTCCTCCGCCCGGGCCCGGGCCTCCCCGGCGGCGCGCCCGTTATCCACGATCTCCTTGGCCAGCTCCTGGGCGGAGCTATAGGCTGCAAACCGGTTGTTCCCCTCGGAAACGCCGTCGATCAACAGCCGCAGCGCCTCGTCCATTTGATCGTACCGCTTCGCCAACTCCGTATTGGTTTCCGCGTCCTGCGCCGCCTGCACCCGCTTGCGCAGGCTAGAGATCTTATTGGTGTCCGTCCGCAGCTGGTCGTAGGCCTGCAGGGGGTTCTGGTAGCCGGTATCCCGGTAGCTCTTCTCCAGCGCCGCCGCCAGCGCATTGGTTTCCGCGGCCAGGCGCTGAAACTGGCCGATTGACTTGGTTGAGGAAGTCGCCTCTCCATAACGAGCTGTTCCCGACCGTTCTCGTTGATTTAACCACTCGGTGAAATTGGGCAACTCCACGGCGGATTTATCGTTACTTTTGCCTTCTGGCATGTTGACGGTTTGCACTGCCTCAGGGGCTGCAACTGCTACGCTACGGGTGGTTTGGTCTGCATCTTCTCGCTTTTTCTTTTTTGCATACCAAGTATTAAAATTGGGCAAGTAGCTCATTTCTTCACCCCGCTGCTTCTATTCAGCCACTCCATATAGTCCTTATAGGTCATCCCGCCAAACGTATCCGATCCGTTATAATTGTAAGGCGAGCCGCTACCGTTATTGGTTGGCTTCACAACGCCGTACTTTTTTCGCATATACTCGGATATCTCATTGGCCTCAGCCTGCGTAATACTTTCGCTCTCCACCTTCTTTTTGAGGTATTCCATCATGCCATAATAGTCGTTCGTATATGCTTCTTCAACGTAATTCTTTACGGAGGCTTTATCATGCAGCCCCGCCTTTGTATTACGTTTCGTCTTTCCTTTACCGCTGCCGCTGCCCCCGCTGCCGCGCCCCGCCGCGGCCTTCGCCGCCATCTGTTCATTGAACTGGCGCTGGTTCTCCGCCAGCTGCTCGTTGAACTGCCGCTGGGCCTCCTCAAACTCCCGGTTCGCGTTCCACTGCCCCAGGTCGGTTTCGTAGCGCCCATATTCCTGCCCATAAAGGGTATCGTACCGACCGCCCATCAGGTTTGCCTGGTTATAGTAGTCCTCCAGCGTGCCCTGGTACTTGTTGTAGGCGTCCTGCTCCGCTGTGGTTAGGGCCCCATATTGGTCGTATAGCTGCTGGCCCTCCATGTTGTACTGGCTCAGCGCGGCGTTGTACAGCTCGGGGATCACGTTGTTCAGCTGCCCCAGGTACTGCTGATAGGCCTGATTTCCGGCAGTGGTGGCGTAGCTAGAGCCGTAGCCCCCGGTCAGCGCCGCCGCATTGCCCATGGTATCCATCATAGCCTGCTGTCCCTGCTGCACATATTGGTTCTTATACTGCTGGTACATGGGGTCCGCGTTAAAGTCGTAGTTGAAATCCTCCCGGTTGAGGATCTTGTCCAGCTGCGCGTCGATCTGCGCCTGATATTGGGATTTGTACGCCCCGGGCTTGTTGGCAAGCGCTTGTTGCCAGGCGTCGTACGCGCCGGTCACCTGCTTGGAGGGTTTCCAGGCCGGTTGCGCCGGCGCGGTCGCCTTGGCCGTCTTGCCGCTGGACGCCGTTTTTGTGCTAGAGGCGCCGCTGCCGCTAAGCGCCGCAGAGGTTTTCGTGCCCACGATTCCATCCACCGCTAGCTTGTTCTTCTTTTGATAATCTTTCACTGCCGCCAGGGTTTTCTGCCCAAAGATGCCGTCCGCCGCCAGGTTGTAGCCCAGCCCGCTCAGCTGCTTTTGCAGGTTCTTTACATCGTCCCCACGGGATCCATATTTAAGCGTCACTGTCCACCGCCTCCTCGTCGCAATCCATTCCGCTCGCTCCCGAAAGGCTTCGCCTTATCGGGGGCCTCCGCTCCATGACCGCTCCTTTCCCGCAAAAGGTTACGCTCGGCGCGGCTGCCCGCTTGCAAGCGCGCTCGCCACGCCTCGCTGTCGCTACCAACCTTTTGCGGGTGGGAACAAAATCGCAGTCCATTGTGCTCATACCGCAAAACCTATGGTTTTTCGTCAAACCCAAGGGCCCGCTCCAGCGCCGCCAGGCGGACCTCCGCATCTGCCAGGGCCGTTGCCTGCTGGGCCGCCGTTTGCGCCAGCGCCGTTATCTCCCGCGCTTGTTGGGCGGCCAGTTCCTCCAGTGCCGCGATCCGGCCCCGCCAGTCCTGCATCACCCGCACCAGCGCCGCGGTAATCTCCCCATACCGCACGTTGTCGCAGCGGACCATCGGCCCGTCCAGCACTACATCCTCCCCCAGCATAATGCTCTGCTCCAGCACCTTGCCGCTGGCAAAGATGGTACCCTCCTCGATGACGGTTCCGGCCTCCAGCACTTCCCCCGCTTCCCAGGTACTGCGGTCCACATACTGGGGCGCCACATCCAGCGTTTCCTCGGCAATGAAGCCGTTGCGCTCGATCCCCGGCGCGTCCAGCCTGAACTCAAAGCGTACCGGTCGCAGCTCCAGCGCCTGCTCCGCCGCCGCCAGCGGCAGGTCGGCGATGTCGCGCTTAAACCGCCGGGAAGAGCCGGAGGTGCGGCGGACGGTACCGTTTGCATCGATGATTGCATTAGACGCCGACGTGGCGTCGGCGGTCTTGAGCCGGTCCGCCTGCACGGTGTTGGTCAGGTACAGGGTGTTATACCGCCAGTTGCTGGTACCCAGATCAAGGCCCCCCGCCCAGGTCGAGGCGTTGCAGGGCGCCAATGCCCCGTCCGGGTGGATGCCCACCCCCTTGTTGACGTCGCCGCCACGGACGAAATAGATTGACCATAACCGGTTAAATTGGTAGCTCGACTTGCCAAGCTCCGGTCCGGTGTCTGCCCAGCCAGTCGCATCACAGGGGACAAGGGAACCGTCGTTATATACGCCAAAACCCTTATTTAAGCTGCCTCCGCGAACAAAATAGATATCCCAGATGCGGTTAAGGGTATAGGCCGCTGTGCCCAGCTCTCCGCCGGCCTTGTAATCCCCGTCCTGCATGGGGATCAGGTGTCCGGACGGGCCCACGCCCCAGCCCTGCCCGTCGTCCCGGTTGATCTTTTGGTGGCTATGCCCCTCCAACGCCACATTGGTTCCGTTATACATTATGGGCCAGGCCGACTCTAGCACGTTGTCCGTACCCGCCATGCGCCCGAAGGCCACGCCCTTACCCCCGGGCCGTACGCTGATGATCCGCAACGCCGAAGCCACCGTCACCGTCTTGGTCGCCGTACTGCCCAGGGAATCCGTGGCGGAAAACCGCACCTGGTAAGCGGAATCCTCCAGGATGTTGTTGTCCCCAAATACCACGTATGCGCCGCTGTCCGGGTTCGTGGCCCCAGGGCTCCAGGCACTGGCGCCGTTCTTGCGGTACTCCACCTTGGTGGCGGCGATCACGTTATGCCCGTTACAGCCGTAGCTGGTGCTGGCGGAGAGCTTAGCCCGGAGGTACCGGCCATCGGGATTGCTGGTGCCATCCGCATCGCAGCGGTTCGCCGCCGCGCCGGAGATCGTGGGCTTGCCATGGGCATATACGGCGATCTCCGAGGATTCCACTGCGGCGGAGGTCCTGCCGCGGCTGTCCGTTACCGTAGCGCTGAAGGTGTAGCGCCCGGTCTTGGTAATGAAATCCGTGGTCCAGGGGGAAGTCGTGCCCTTCTGCCCGCCGCCGGAAATCGTCCGGGCGGCGATCGTGGAGCCGTATGCGCCGGCAGCGCCGGAAATCGTCAACTGCGCCTTGGACTTGCCCTGCACATACACGCCCCAGGATGCGGGCACCTCCCCGTCGATACGGGCGATGGATAACGCGGACAGCGTCGGTTTTACGCTGGCCGGCGCGGTCACCTTGATCGACTTTTCCACCGCGCTCCCCACAGCCTTGGAGCCGCTATAGGTGGTTACGGTGACCTTAGCGGTACCGCTGGTGGCCCTGGGGATGGTGTTGAGCATGGCCAGGGTGGTATCGATGGTGGTCGAGGTTCCTACATCCGTTTTGGTTATCGTGTAGTCGCCAAACTTGAACACCACCTTATGGGTCAGGGCGGAGGAGGCTCGGTCGATATGCACCGTAAAGCTGTTGCCCGCCGCCACCGAAGATGCGCTGAGCGTAAAGTCCGATGTGGGCTCGGTGTAGTTCACCGTCAACGTGGCCCCATGGTTCACTGCGCACTTCAGATAGATGCCGCCGGATGCCTCCTTGCAGAGCATAAACCCATAGTAGCCGCTGCCGTCCATCCAGGCCTGCACAATCGCCTTCACGTTGAAGCTCACGTTGCCGCTATGCCCCGTTCCCGTGTTCGCATCCGCGCTGCCCGTGGTGGTGTTGCCGGGCAGGTTTGCCCAGTTTGCGCTTGTGCCCCAGTTCTCCGTTATCCGCCGGGCGGTGGCAGTAAACCCTGCGTTGGAGCCGATCGCTCCCTCCCGCTTGGGCACGGTCAGCGTAGCGGAGTTGATGATGCTCCCCGCTTCGATCCCCAGCGCCGGAAAAGCCAGCAGCAGCCGGTACTCATCGTTAGCGCTGCCCCGGCCAAAGGCCAAGCGGTTGCTCTCCGTATAACTGTTCTGGGGGTACTTGGAGCTGATCGACACGTTCCGCGTACAGCTCAGCGTTTTCGTCGGCATTGTTTCTTTCCCCCCTATTCAGCCAATACCAGTGAAAGCCCACCGTTATAATCCTGCTGCCACACAAAGCCGCAGATGTCCAGGGTGCCCGTCACCCGAGCATCGGTAATGTTCAGCCGCCGATTGCCGATGGAGGCTACCACCTGCCCGCCCTGTAAAAACTCCAGGTCCGTATTGGATAGGTGGGCGGTAAACTGCTCGTCGTCCGTGCCCTCCTCGCCCAAGGTAATGCCCGTGGCATCGAAGCGAATATAGGTCTTGATGACGTTGGAAAACTCCTGCAGCGCTCCCGCCACTGTTCCCGTGTAGGTCTGCTCGTTGTTGAAGGTAAAGGTGATCTCCCGGGCCATGAACTCCGCCAGGGAGGAAACCTCCTGCTCCAGCGCCGCGGTGTCCGCCTTGGCGGTAAACTGCTCCGTGGCGGAGATGGTAATCCGTTCTTCCGCCTGCTCCAGCGCGGTCTCAAAGGCGGTCGTCACCTCGCTGGCGGTGCGCACGATCTCCGTCCACAGGGCGTTAAACTGCTCCTGGCCCACCCGCTGGCCGCTGGCCACGGTATCCTGCATCTGCGACAGCAAATCGTCCACAGCCTGTACCCGGTCCGCAGCAATGACCAGCCGGTCCCGGGTCTCGGCGGTGAAGTTTTCCAGCTCCAGGTTGTTCAGAGCATGGTTCAGCTGCTCGGATAGCTGATACAGGTAATCGTATACCACCCGCTGATCGCCACCCAGGGCTTCCAGGGTCTCTGGGGCGGCGATGTTCACCCCGGCGATGTTCGCCATTACACCTCACTCCCCGTTTCCATGGTCTTGGCGATGGCATAGAGCCGGAAGGCCCCCCGGCCCTCCAACCGGATACGCACCTGGTCCCGGCGCTCAGGGATGATGGGCAGAGCCGTGATTCCCCGGTGGGTACCTGTGTAGTGGATGCTGCGGGCCGGGACCGTCGCGCCGTCGTAATAGGTGGATACCGTTAGTTCCGGAGCATCCCCGTCGTAGGCGGGCTCCAGGGCAAAGCGCAGCACCAACCGGGTTACATAGCGGTGATCCGGATATTGTAGCCCCAGGTTGCCGGTGTCCAACACAAACCGTTCCGGATACACCAGGGCGGGCGGGTGGTTAGCATCCAGGTAATTGGCGATATTCCCGGCAAACGACCACAAATACCCGCCGGAAATGGCGTATAGGTCTCCGCCCAGCCGGGCAAAGCAGTCTACCTGCATGCTGCCGTCCCGCAGCCAGGCGCCCCGGGCCTCGTCGTATGCGAATAGCTCGTAGCCCTCGGGGCCCTCCATGGATACGACATACTTGTTGTTAAAGGACCCCGCCACCGCGTTGCGATAAACCACATCCCCCAGTTGGGGGGAGATGGGTTCCGGCACCGAGCCGGTGTAGCGCATGAATCCGCCCCTAGCCTTGTAATACAGGGTCTCGTTATTGATCACCAGGCTATGCTCGCTGCCCCGCTCCACGCCCCGTACCGCGCTGACCATGGCCTGATAATTCGCCGGCTTGTTACCGTAGACTTTGTGTATGTAGTCCTCCTTGAAGAACAGCACATAGCCCAGATAGGTGCAGGCGCCGGTAAAATCCCCATCCGTGCCGATGGTCAGCGCATAGCTGTCGGTGGAGAGGCCCATGAAGCAGTTCCAGTTGAAGGGATCCCCAAGCTTGCAGGCATAGATCTCGTGATTGGCGCTGCTGCAGCCCCACAGCCGGTTTTCGCACTCGGTAACGAAATCCATCTCCGGCACGGTGCGGGCAATGGTTACCGCCTCCGTTTGGTTGAAGGCGGTGTCCAGCATCCCCGCGATCACGATGGAATCGTCCTGCACATCGTACAGCACGAAGCTGCCGTCGAATTGGCCGTTCTTGGTGCCGGAGATCGTCACCCCATCGTATTTCTTGAACTGCACCCCGATGCCGGCGGAGGCAATGCGCACATAGGTGGTAGGGATCGCCACCCAGGCGGCGGAATAGGCGGAGTATTGTTTGAGCA
>OCQA01001075.1_pt1 | contig 21637 bp, 13 predicted proteins | sample 1538571 | NCBI WGS metagenome assembly OCQA01 (sample SAMN04571708, study PRJEB22368) | human gut metagenome | biome: human gut; material: stool | host: Homo sapiens | place: Luxembourg | collected 2012-09-28 | reverse complement strand
CCAGCCACTGAAACAGCTTCTGCGTCAGTTTTTGCTGCCGCCACTTAGTCAGATTCATCAGCAGCACTCCGGAGTTAAAATAGCGGCCGTTTTTCAGACCGATACGGTCGCAGCTTTTGGCTTCGCCCCAGTCGCGTACAGCACCTAAAACCTTACCCTGCAAGTCCGTCTGCCACAAGGATAAAATGTCGCCCTTACAGATGATGTCCGCATCAAGATAGATGATCTTTGTTATCTCTGATGGCAACAGATCGGCAAACAGATAGCGATAATACATGGCCTGCGTGATATGGCCGGAAGGCACAATGAAGGTCATACCCTCGGTACTTGTGATCTGATAAAAGCGCAGTGTTAAATTACGGTATAAAACTTCCATCTGCTGTAATTTTTCCATATCCTCCGGCAACAGTTCGTCATAGACGATGTGCGCAACTAAATCAGTGTACATATTGTTATGCACCAGCGAGGTGATGGTGATGCCGGCGAATTTGCCAAAATTCTTATCAATGCCGAAACCAAGATGTATTTGTTCGGGCACCTTACTCCTCCTCTCTCTATCTAAAATTTTCTTTGGGCTGCTTTGTTTATACCTGACCGCCTCCCTGTCTGGTAAATTTAATATATCCTCCGCAGCTGTTGCCGCGGTTACAGCGTTTTACCTGTGCGACAGCCTTACAAGCTGCAAAAGCTGCCGCACCTCCTCCAGCGTATAGACTTCTGCAGGAGTTTCCTTTTCAGCCTGCTCTTTGCCCCAGTCCAGCGCCGTCTGGGTATCTAAAAATACTTCCAGCGGGCATTCCAGCACATTGGCGATACGCAGCAGCAGCTTCAGGTTGACGTTGACATGGTTACGTTCCAGATTACTCAGATGGGTCTGGCTGACATCTATACGCTGTGCCAGCTCCTGCTGGCTCAGCTGTCTGGCCATGCGCAGAAAGCGGATATTGCCGCCGATACACATCAGGCATTTTTCGTCATACACCCTTACACCTCCACTCTGCGCTGCTGAAAATATTGTTCCTTCTTTGTCTTATTTTACTGAAAGTCTGATTTTATTTACTAAAACTTTAAAAACATTTGTTAAAATAATGTTCGCACCTATTATATCACACTTGTACCCCCCCGCAAGACACTTACTTTTGCTGTAAGTAAAACTTTGCGAGTGTCTTGCCCTGCGCATTACGCCAGCAGCTTTACAACTGTCGACGTCTGCGCAGGTCAAAAGCTTGTCAGCCGCCGAAGTTAGCAGTAATACACAGTTGGTGATTTTTAAACAAATAAAAATCCATATACAAACAGGTAGTACGTTCAAACACAAATAAAACAACCCGCAGCAAAAGCTACGGGCTGTTTTATTTGTTCACTATATTTTTATCTTCTGCGGCAATCTGCTTACAGCTCACTTTCGATCCTGCGCCCTACGTCACTCAGATAGCGCTGCAGGGTCAGCATAGAATTGGTGAGATAACGCTCGCCGCACCATGACAGGTAAATACTTACTTCACCGACCTCGTCGGCCAAAGGAATAGAACAGATGTCGATATAGGTATCTTTAGCACTGGCCAGGCCAAAGGAAACGCCTCTGCCTTCACGCATATAATCACTTAAAACTTCGACATTGCCTTCCAACACAAAATCCAGCTCAATGTCAGTCTTTTTACACAGTTCATCAACAATGCGCAGCTTGCTCTGGTCTTCCGGCAGGGCACAGATCTTTTCGTCTTTCAGATCCTTAAGATAGATCTTTTTACGTCTGGACATAGGATGTTTAGCTCCGACCAGCACGGTATACCGGTCTTTCCACAAGGGTATGGAAATTATTCTGGGGTGGTCGAACTTATTGGTCGTCAGGCCAAAATCAAAGCGGCCGCTGAGCAGCCCTTCCATAATATCACTGTGTGGTGACAATAAATGCGCTAAGCGAATATCTTCATGTTCCTTAAGAAAATCGACCAGCCAGCGTTTGGAAAGCATGGTACTGCTGCTGCCTAGACGGATATATTTGGTATCGCGCGAGCGCATGTCCGAGATCTCTTTTTTAGCGTCTTCCAGATGCTGCAGGGCTTCATTGACGTGATGTAAAAGAATCTTGCCGTATTCGTTCAACACGACTCTGCGGCCATCGCGGTCAAACAGCTGCCCGCCCATTTCTTCTTCCAGACGGCCGATAAGCGCGCTGAGATAAGGCTGCGATACCATCAACAGCTTGGCCGATTTAGTAATATGTTCCTGTTCGGCTACTACTTTAAAATACTTGAGCTGCAATAGATCCATAGCGGTCTCCTTTCATAACAAAATGGTTATGAGTACATATTTAAACTAGTATTATACTTATTCTACCCCAAGTTTTACAATAAAGACAAGAAGAAATCTTGCAAGATATTTAAAATCTAAAGTTTTGGGGAGGTCATTATGTCTACTAGCACAGCTCTCAACAAGTATAAGTTTCTTGGTCTCTTTCCTCTGGTCATGGCCCAGATCGGAACCTCTGGCGATAATTCGGTACTTACCGTCGCCACAGCTTCTTTACTCGCCAGTTTAAATGCGACGATGTCGGATATCCAGCTGGCAAATATCATTTACTCCTTATGCGCAGGCTGCCTGATGATCGTCGGCGGTATGGTCGGCTTGATCGTCGGCTGGAAAAAAACTTTCCGCGCCGGCGCCGCCATGTGCGCTATCGGCGAACTGGTTGTAGCGTTTTCCAGCAACATTTTCCTTTTTACCTGGGGCGGCCGCTTACTGGTCGGTATCGGCGCCAGCTTCCTGATCCCTTCTGTACTCGGACTTATTCCCGGCCTGTATAAAGGCAACGACAGAGCTTTCGCCTTCGGCGCTATCGGCGCTGCTACCGGCGTAGCTTCCTGCCTGGGTCCTATCGCCGCCGGTTTTCTGATCGATACTTTCGATTGGCGTATCGCCTTTACCTGCATGGCAGTATATTTTGCCATCGTCCTCGCCGGTTCGCTCTTAGTCGGTGACGTGCCGCTGCCTGAAGAAAAGGTCCGCTTTGACCTGAAAGGCACTGTAGTGGCAGTTGCAGGCTTGTTCCTGCTCATCATCGGCATCAGCAAGATCCCCGTTTGGGGCCTGATCGCTCCGATCGCTCCTCCGGTTATCGGCGGTACTGCTTTGACACTGTTCGGGATGTCGCCGGCACTGTTTATCGCAGTTTTAGGCCTGCTGACTTTGGCCTTACTGGTTCGCATTGAACGTAATGTTGAAAAAACTTATGGTTCCTGTCTTATTCCTTCCTCCTTTTTAACGACGCCGCAGGTACGCAGTGGACTGTATCTTACAGCGATGCTGTTCCTCTGCTTCGGCGGGTCGTTCTTCCTGGTCATCACTTATCTGCAGCTGGTTGCAGGTTTCAGTGCCATTATGACTGGTGTTGCTATGAGCGCGATGGCGCTGCCGATGATTTTCTTCTCGATGGGTATCCCCAAGTTGAGCCCCGATGCTTCTCCTAAAAAGGTTTGCCGCATTGGTATCGGCATGGTGGCTCTGTCCACGATCCCGATGGCTCTTTCCTTAAATCCTTCCGGTGTCAACTGGCTGATGTATGTAGGCCTGTTCTTCTTCGGCGCCGGCCAGGGCTTCGTCGCTTCACAATCGTCCAACATTATCGCCGGCGCGGTCAATGCCCGCGATGCCCAGCAGTCCAGCGGTATCCAGACTGCTACCCGTAATGTCGGTCAGGCGATCGGCGTCGCTATCCTGGGCGTAGTCATGCTGTTCTCGATCACAGGTACTTTTAAAGATGCCGCTTTAAGCAGCAATGACCTGAGCCCGGCTGCCCAAACAGCGATCAGCTCGCAGGCTTCCATCGGCTTTATGCCGGACGCAACCTTTAGAAAGTACATTGCCGATAAAGCAGCCACACCGTCTGATACCGCTGTTTTAATGGATATCAACCGCAGTACCCGTCAGAATTCTACTCAGCTGGGCCTGTATGTCCTCGGTTTCATCTGTGCCCTGTTCTGGCTCACTACCGGTCCCTTGCCTGACGAAAAAATTACTAAATAAGTAAATTTAATACAGCTTTTCCTACTAAGTTAAAAATATTAAACAATGAGGTGATCTTATGTATATGTCCACAAATTTTCAAGTAGCTGCCGATTTTGCCAAAAATTATACCGGTAAAGAACAGGTAACTGTATTCCGTGCCAAAAAAGTCGTTACCATGAACGAACAAATGCCCTGGGCTGAATGTGTAGCTGTAGCTGACGGCATTATCATCGCAGTCGGCGATTTCATCGACGTCGAAGCTTTCTGCAGGGCGAACGGCATCACTTATCAGATCAATGATACTTTTATCAACAACGTTATGTACCCAGGCTTCATTGAAGCACATATGCATGCGCAGTAAAGCGGCTTATATAATATGAATTACGCTTATGTCGGCTACTTTGACCGCCATACCGCTGACGGCGAGATCTCCAGAGGCTGCCGTACACCGGAAGCTATCATCGAAAAACTGAGCGAGATCGTTGCTAAAAATCCCGGCAAATATAACGACCAGCACTGGCTGAACGTCTATGGTATCGACCCGCTGATTTTGGGCGACGCCAAACTGGAAAACATCAACAGCAAGTGGCTCGACCAGGTTTCCAGCACGATACCCATCTGCCTGAACCATGCTTCCGGACATTTGATGACGGTCAACAGCAGAGCGATCGAACTGGCCGATCTGGACGCTATCCATGATGACAACATTGGCCGTTATGCCGACGGTACCTGCAACGGCAACGTAGCAGAACCGGAATTTATGGCTTACGTTTTGAAAGCAGGCGGCATGCGCATCGACGGCGACGCCGCAGACACTGCTGAAAAAGCTACCCGCTATATCGCCAAGCTGGCTAAACACAACGGTTGTACTACCATCGCTGATAAGGCTTTCGGGTTCCTCCTGACTCCTAAAGCTGCCGATGGTTATACCAGAGCCTTGAACAAAGAAACTCTGCCTGTACGTTTTGCCGTAGAACCCTTCTACAGCAAAAATATGGAAACTCCTTTCAACGGCTGGGACGGTTTGCAGAAACTGCGTCAGGAGATCGAGACTGACCGCTTCATTTTCAACCATGCCAAAATTCTGGCAGACGGCTCTATTCAAGGCTATACTGCCAATCTGCTGAACAAAGAATATTACAGCGGCGCTAAAAACGGCAAGCTGATCTATGACGACGATACTTTGATGGCTATGATCAAAGAGTGCGAAGACCACGGTTATTCCGTTTCTATCCATACCAATGGCAACGGCGCTACCGAACAGGTACTGCGCGTCGTACAACGCCTGCGTGAAGAAAATCCCACCACTATTTACCGTCATACTGTCGAACATGTACAGCTGGCTACCGAAAATCAACTGGCCCGCCTGCATGACCTGAACATCGGCGCTAACTTCTTTGCCAACCATTTGTATTACTGGGGCGACGTGCATGCTCAATACACTGTAGGACCTTATGAGGTCAAACGGATGGAACCGATGCGCAGTGCGATCAACCACGGTGTACGCTTTGGCGTTCATTCTGACGATCCGATCACTGAAGTCAATCCGCTCTTCTCCGCCTGGTGTGCCTGCAACCGTAAATCCGGCATCAGCGGCAAGGTTTATGGCGAAGACCAGTGCCTAACCGCCGACGAAGCCATGCGCTGCATCACTTTAAATGCTGCCTGGCTGCTGCATCTGGAAGATAAGCTCGGTTCGATCGAGACCGGCAAATGGGCCGACTTTACTGTACTGGCCGAGGAAGTTACCGAAGCTAACAAAGCTACCATGAAAGATATCGAGATCATCGGTACTGTTTCCGGCGGCGCGATCCAATAACAAATAATTACCGGCATTAAAAAGAACGGCAGCAAAACTGCCGTTCTTTTTGTGATTGTTATTCTTTCTGCGGCGCTGTATACTATACTTAACAGTATACTCAAATCTATTTTGAGGAGGAATTTTTATGTTCAAGACCCGTAAAGTAGTTATTATCGGTGCCGGCCATGTCGGGTCGCACGTGGCACTGGCTTTGATCCAGTCCGGTGAGGCTGACGATATCGTATTGATCGACATTCTGAAAGAAAAAGCCGCCGCTCAGGCACTGGACCTGGATGACTGTGTCAGCGGCTCGCTGTGCGGCAAAGACGTACATATCCGAGCCGGCGCTTACGAGGAACTGAATGACGCCGACATCATGGTCATGGCCTTTGGCCGCAGCCGCCGTCCCGGCGAAACCCGTCTGGATATGTTTGACGATTCGATCAAAATGGCCAACGAAGTAGTTTCCCACCTCAAACAGGTCGATTTCAAGGGTATCATGATCAGCATTTCCAACCCTGCTGATATTATCTGCGAATATATCCGCCGCCAGATGAACTGGCAGCCCGCCCGCTGCTTCTGCACCGGCACCAGTCTGGAAACCTACCGCCTGCTGCGGGTACTCAGTAAAGTCACCGGTTACAGCCGCCGCTCGATCCAGGGCTTCTGTATGGGCGAGCATGGTAATTCCAGCTTTATCGTCTGGTCGCGCATTTTTATTGGCGGCAAGCCATTCCTGCAGCTGCGCGACGAGTGCCCGGCACTGGCAGCCGTCAGTCTGGACGATTTGCAGGCGCAGGTCAAAAAAGCCGGTGATATTGAAATCGACGGCAAGGGCTGCACTGAATTCGGTATCGCCAATGTAGCTAAAATGCTCATCAGCGCTGTTTTCCACGACCAAAAACTGGTCTGGCCCTGCTCGATCGCCCTGCACGGAGAATACGGGCAGCACAATGTTGCCGCAGGCGTGCCCTGCGTGATCGGCAAAAACGGCGTCGAAGAAATTTTAGAAGTCGAGATCACTGCCGAAGAACAGGCTAAATTTGACTCTTCCTGCGATATCCTGCGCGGCTTTTTAGAACGTGCCGCCTCTCTCAAATTTTAAAAATAACTGCTGCTTAAAAGTAAAGCCCCGGCCACTGGCCGGGGCTTTGTTGTTTAGCTTATTAATCCTTTGTATCCGTCACTGCCGTTTCCTCTTCCGGCATTTTTACGACCAGTATTTTGTCGATGCGGGTCCCGTCCATATCGACGACCTCAAAACGGTAACCATTCCACAGGAAGTAGTTACCTGCTGTCGGAATATGACCGATATTGGTAACCACAAAACCGGCCACAGTGTTGAAGCCCGTTTTTTCTTCCAGCGGCAGCTCGTCCAGATCAAGAAAGTCTTTAAATTCGCTGACGGGCAGTAAGCCGTCTACCAGCCAGCTGCCGTCTTCACGCTCCACGATCTCCTGCTTGAAATCTTCGTCATAGGAAGGCAGATCGCCGACCAGATGCTCGATAATATCACGCAGTGTGACCATACCGGCCAGTCCGCCGAACTCGTCCATGACCAGCGCTACTTTGATCCGTGTATCCTTGAACATATCCAGCAGCTTTTGGGTGTACATACCTTCGGGCACATACAGCGGCTGCTGCACAGAGCTGCGCAGTGAAGCGCCAGTAGCGCCCAGTACTTCTGCCAGAAAGCGTTTTGTATAAACTACGCCCAATACATGCTCTAAATCTTCTTCGGCTACTACATAACAGGAATACTGTTTTTCCGCAATGACCTCCAGATGCTTATAAAGCGGCTCATTAGCGTCCAGCCAGCTTATCTTGGTGCGTGGCGTCATGATCTCACTGACACGCAGGTCGTCCAGCTCAAAAATGTTTTCGATCATTTTCTGCTCGTCAACATTAAAGACGCCATGCATTCGCCCCTGCTCCAGCAGTACGCGCACCTCTTCTTCCGTCACCGGCGGTTCATCACTGGGTTTCAGACCCAGCACCTTCAGAAAGAACCTGGTCGAAACGCTCAGAAAAACAGTCAGCGGTTTGAACGCGGCGATAATGACCTTGATAAAGCCGACAAAGCTCATAGCAACCTTTTCCGGATTGTTGAGCGCCATTTTTTTCGGTATCAGTTCGCCTAAGACCAGACTAAGATAGGTGACCAGCGCCACGACGAAGGTATACGACACAACGCCGGCATAAGGCCGCAGCACGCTGATCTCACGCAGCAGGCCTTCCAAAGGCGCCGCCAGCATGGCACCGCTGTAGACGCCAGTACCGATGCCGACCAGTGTGATGCCGATCTGCACCGTCGACAAAAATTCAGTCGGTTCCTGGGCAAGCTTTAAAATATACGCAGCCTTGCTGCTTCCCTCATCAGCCAGCTGCTCCAGCCGGCTTTTACGCGCCGAAACCAGCGCCATTTCCAGCATGGCCAGCAGGCCGTTCATTAAAATCAAAACAACAACTATCAATACTTCTTTGACAGATCCGAGAGGATCCATACAGTCATCACTCCTATTTTTTATAAACTATATTTGAGGTGGTGGCTTTTATTTTTTCTCCAGCATTTGGCAAATGCCCTTGCGCAGCAGGTCGACTACGATCATCGACAGACCGAACAGAATAACTACGCTCCATTCATGCAGATTCAGCGGCGTTGTGCGCAGTATCCGGCCGCCGACATAGGTCAGCAGTACCTGGATCGCCACGATCAGAGCCATAACATTGAGGAAGCCTTTATTTTTATCGATATGCTCCAGCAGATTCAGCCCGGAAACACGCACATTAAAGCCATTGGCGACCGCCATAAAGATATACGTGCAGAAGAAGCCCGTATAGGTGTAGATGTGGTCGGGAGCGTTGCGGAACAGGTGATCGATATAGCTGCTCTTATAAAAGAGGATCGCGATAAAGGTCATATACACGCCGCCCATGGTAATGGTAGACAGCATTTTTTTACTGACGATCGGCGCACTGCGGTCTTTGGGCTTTTCACGCAGGTATTTTTCCAGTGCCGGCTCGCCGCCGAAAGCCAGAGCCGCCAGCGTATCCATAACCAGATTGATCCAGAGGATCTGCGTAATGGTAAGCGGTTTTTCGATACCGATGAACGGCGCGATAAAGTTGATCGCCACAGCTGAGAAGTTGATCGTCAGCTGGAAGACGATAAATTTACAGATAGAATTATAGATCGTACGTCCGTACAGAATCGCCTGTTTGATGCTGAGGAAGTTATCGTCGAGGATCACGATATCTCCCGCTTCCTTGGCTACTTCGGTACCGCTGCCCATAGCAAAGCCTACGTCAGCTTTTTTGAGTGCGGGCGAGTCGTTGACGCCGTCGCCAGTCATACCGACGACCAGGTTCATCTCCTGCGCCAGACGCACCAGCCGGGATTTATCCATCGGCAGGGCACGGGCGACAACGCGCAGCTTGTGCAGCTCCAGCTTGACCTGTTCGTCACTCATCTCTGCCAGCTCGGCTGAGGTCCAGACTAATTCGTTTGGACGCTGCAGCAGGCCTGCATCTCTGGCGATCGCTACAGCTGTCTCGCGGCGGTCACCGGTGATCATAACGATCTGTACGCCTGCATCCTGCACTTCGGCGATCGCTTCGACAGCCTCAGGACGGACTTCGTCGCGGATGCCGAGTACGCCTACCAGAGTCAAACCGTCTGCCGGCAAAGCGTCACCTTCGATGTCGCTTTCATAGGTGCAGAGCGCCAGCATCCTGATCGCGTCCGCAGCCAGTTCCAGCATCCTGTCGTCCAGAGTTTTCTTCATTTCCGGGGTCAGCGGACGGCGGTTGCCTTCCGCATCCCAGTAATGGCTGGTTTGTAAAATCAGTTTTTCCGGAGCGCCTTTAGCCAGACAATAACGCTCGCTATTACCACTGACTGCCGCCCAGGAATATTTGTTGGCGCTGTTAAAGGGAATAAATTTGTCACGGTGCAGCACTTCTTCCATGCGGTAACTGCCTACATAGTTACTGAGCGCCCGTTCAGTCATATTACCGCCGACCATAGCACCATCCGAAACAGCGGCCGAGGTATTGAGCACCACGTTTTGATAAGTAAAAGCTTTCAGCTTGGCTGGCAGCACATCAAAAGCAGGATATTCCTGACGGTCGCCGGTAATAAACCGTACGACTTCCAGCTTGCCTTTGGTGATCGTACCAGTCTTATCGGTAAAAAGCAGGTTCAGGCTGCCGGCAGTTTCGATACCGACCAGCTTGCGGACGAGGACGTTGTCTCGCAGCATTTTTTTCATATTCAGCGAGGAAACGATAGCTATCATCAGCGGCAGTCCTTCCGGTACCGCCATAACGATGATGATGATACCCAAAATAACAGCCTGCACTAAATCGGACAACAAGAGCGGCGTATTGGCAAAATAAGCGCCGAAATCACCGTAGAGCCAGGCCTTGTGCAGCATGACTGCCAAAGCGATCAGCACGCCGCCGGCATAACCGAACTGGCTGATCTGGTGAGCCAGCCCTTTCAGCTTCAATTTCAGCGGGCTGTCACGTTCATCATCCTTCAGCTCCTGGGTCAGCTGACCGTAGATAGAATTGTCGCCGATCTTGACAGCCTGCATGATGCCCTGTCCTTCCACAACGACGCTGCCGCGGAACAACTTATGCTCATCCAGAAAATCGATCGTTCCGTCGCCCCACTCAAAAGCAGGCGGCGCGATCAGTTTATGAGCTTCCTTGCTTTCACCGTTCAGGGCCGCCTGATCAAGCTTCACGTCGCCGTCCAGCAAAATACCGTCCACAGGCACTTTATCACCGGCCTCCAGAATTACCGCATCGCCTACGACGATATCATCGATATGCAGCTCTACGGGCTCTCCGTCACGCCAAACCTTGCAGCGGATGCGGCTGGCCTCCTCCTGCAGTTTCTGGAATGCGTTTTCATTGCTGTACTCAGAATAAGTAGAAACAAAGGTCGCCAGAATAATAGCCAGAAATATGCCCATAGTCTCGATCCAGTCGCCGTGGCCCATGTACACAAAAACGACGTTGACCAGCAGCGCCAGGATCAGGATACGGATGATCGGGTCTTTAAAATTCTCCCACAGCTTATCCCAAAAGGTTTCGCGCGGTGGCTGCGTCAGGGCATTATTGCCATGTTCGGATAGTGCTTTGCCTGCTTCTTCAGTAGTCAAGCCCAATTTGTTCACTGTGTGTGCTCCTCCTTACAAAAAAGCTGCGGGACCTAAGGCCTCACAGCTTCATTGCTATTTATAATGATAAATTATTTGCCCCAGACTTTACTCATCAGGACAGGATATTCTTCTGTAAGATGTTTTAAGATAACATCGATCACCGTGTGGATGATGGGCGCTTCAAAGCCTTCGTCAGTCGTTGTGATACAGCTGTCAAGACAAATGTCGCCGTTATCGCCTTCATAATATTTAAAGACTTTGTATTTTTTATTGAGTTCATTGAGATGTGCCAGAACGGCTTCACGGTTGCCGCCATTGACCACGCCTGCCGCCACGCGCACCTGGATCATCGTATAGATACTGTCGTCCAGTACGATCATCGTCGGCAGATTTTGACTGCTGACTTCCATGTGAGCACGGTAAACTATACTGTGCATCTCATTATCGATTTCTTCTTTGGCAAAACAGTTGATATTATTGGAACTTAAAAATTCATCAAATTTTGTTGCTTTACTCATCTTTATCTCCCCTATCTGCAAGAAACTTCTTCTTACAGTATCTAATATTACACTATTAAATAAAATTTGTATAGTGTAAAAGCCGCTTCCGCTGATTTTTCACAAACATTTCAATATTCTGTCTTTTTCATGCACCAGTTTGCCCTGCAGCTGTTTTTGTTCAAAATTTACAGCATTTTGTTCTTTTATATAAACACTAAAAATAATAATGTATACAATTTGCATTTCTTTTTTGCATATTTTATAATTAGCATTGCAATTCTGTATACAGATATAATTTGCTTTGAGAGGGGAAAATCACATGTATACTTCATTACCGCCCAAGCAGGGACTTTATGACCCCTGGTTCGAACATGACGCCTGCGGTCTGGGCGTCGTCGCCAACATCAAAGGCCGTAAATCCAACAAGATCCTGCGGCAGGCCTTAGTAGTGCTGCGCAACATGGATCACCGCGGCGGTCAGGGCGCCGATATGAACTCCGGCGACGGCGCAGGTATCATTTTGCAGCTGCCGCACACTTTTTTTGTCAAAGAATGTGCCAAGCTTGATCTGGAGCTTCCGCAGCCGGGCCATTATGCAGTCGGCTTCATGTTCCTGCCGCCTGACGCTGTAGAGAGAGAAAATACCCAGCGTCATTTTGAAAATATCGTCACTGCCAGCGGTCAGGAAATCCTGGGCTGGCGTAACGTGCCGGTCGACCCTGCCGTTTTAGGGGAAAAATCACGCCAGAGCCAGCCGTTTATGGCCCAGGTCTTTATCAAGGCCAGCCCGCAGATCATTGACAGGCTGAGCATCGACGATAATGCCTTTGAACGGCAGCTGTACAGCATCCGCCGACAGGCTGAAAACCATATCCGCTACGGCACTCTGCGCGGCGGTAAATACTTTTATATTGCCAGTCTTTCTTCAAGGACCATCGTTTATAAGGGCATGCTGACAACGGAGCAGCTGAGTTCTTTTTACTCCGATCTGCAGGACAATGCCGTAGAAACAGCTATGGCTTTAGTCCATTCCCGTTTCAGCACCAACACCTTCCCCAGCTGGGAGCGTGCCCATCCTTACCGTTATCTGATGCATAACGGCGAGATCAACACCCTGCGCGGCAACATCAACTGGATGCGCGCCCGGCAGACCATGTGCAGCAACAGCCTCTGGGGCAGCAAGATCAAAGATATCATGCCCATTATCGATGAAACAGGTTCCGATTCAGGGATGTTCGATAATTGTCTGGAATTCCTTGTTATGTCGGGGCGCAGCCTGCCCCATGCCGTAATGATGATGATTCCAGAACCCTGGGGCAAAAATCCCCATATCGACCCGGATCTGAAAGCCTTTTTTGAATACCACAATTCCCTGATCGAAGCATGGGACGGTCCTGCGGCCATGGCCTTTACCGACGGTCGTACTATCTGCGCCGCACTGGACCGCAACGGCCTGCGTCCTTCCCGCTATTATATCACCCAGGACGATACGATCGTACTGGCCTCGGAAGTAGGCGTCGTCGATCTGGACCCGGCGACCATCGTCAAAAAAGACCGTCTGCGGCCGGGCAGGATGCTGGTCATCGACACAGTAGCCGGACGCATCATCGGCAACGACGAGATCAAACATAAAATAGCTACGGAACAGCCTTATCAGCAGTGGCTGGACGCTAACCTCATCAAATTAAAGAATATCGAACTGACTACCGAACTGCCTAAAACCGATCCCAACACCCTGCTGCGCCGGCAACTGGCTTTTGGCTATACGCTGGAAGACCTGACTAAGTTCTTGAAACCGATGGCGACTAAAGGCATCGACCCGCTGGGAGCTATGGGCAATGATGCGCCGCTGGCAGTTTTGTCAGAAGAACCGCAGCTTTTATACAACTATTTCAAACAGCTTTTCGCCCAGGTCACTAATCCGCCTATCGACGCTATTCGCGAGGAAGTATTTACCGATACTACCAGCGGTATCGGTCCGGAGAAAAACCTGATCGACCCGCAGCCCGACAGCTGCCGGCAGATTTCGGCCGAATCGCCTGTTTTGAGCAATATCGAGCTGGCCAAGCTCAAAAATATCCAGCAGCCTAAATTCCAGGCTGCCACGCTGCCCATGCTTTATCCTGTTGCCGAAGGCGGCGCCGGACTCAAAAAGGCTCTGGCAAGCTTATGTGACCAGGCAGACACCCTGATCGCTCAGGATAAATGTATTTTGATTTTATCGGACCGGGAAATGAACGAAACAATGGCCGGTATCCCGGCCTTGCTGGCAGGGGCCTGCCTGCATCACCACCTGATCCGTAACGGCACCCGGCTCAAAGCTTCCATTATTATTGAATCAGCCGAGCCGCGCGAGGTACATCATTTCGCACTGCTGCTTGGTTATGGCGTCAGCGGTATCAATCCTTATCTGGCTTTTGAAACGTTCGAGGAAATGTGTGCTAATGGTATGATCACCGGCGTTACAGTCGAGCAGGCCACCGCCAATTATATCGATGCCTGTACTCACGGCATCGCCAAGATCCTTTCCAAAATGGGTATTTCCACAGTACAGTCCTACCGCGGCGCGCAAATTTTTGAAGCTATTGGTATCAGCAGCGGCGTCATCGAACAATATTTTACAGGTACTCCTTCCCGTCTGGAAGGTATAGGGTTAGAAGCGATAGCCAAAGAAGTAGAGCTGCGGCATCTGCCGGCCTTTAAAACTACGGCGCCCGACCTGTGCAGTTATGACTCTGGCAGTGTTTATCAATGGCGCAGCGGCGGCGAACGGCATATGTTCAACCCGCAGACTGTATTTGCTCTGCAGCAGGCCTGCCGCAAAAACGATTACGCCATGTTCAAGCATTTCTCCAACGAGTTGAACAGCAGTGCTTTTGCCAACCAGAATCTGCGCAGTATGCTGACCTTTACACCGCAGCGTTTACCGATCCCTATCGAACAGGTAGAATCGGCCGCAAGTATCTGTAAACGCTTCAAGACCGGAGCCATGAGCTACGGCTCGCTCAGTCAGGAAGCCCACGAGTGTCTGGCGATCGCCATGAACCGTATCGGCGGCAAATCCAACACGGGGGAAGGCGGCGAACATCCTTCCCGCTTCCAGCCATTGCCAAACGGCGACAGCAAACGCAGCGCTATCAAGCAGGTTGCTTCAGGGCGCTTTGGCGTTACCAGCAACTATCTGGTCAACGCCGACGAGATCCAGATCAAGATCGCCCAGGGAGCCAAGCCCGGCGAAGGCGGTCAGCTGCCCGGCGGCAAGGTTTATCCCTGGATCGCCGAATGCCGCGGCACTACAGCAGGCATCGGCCTGATCTCACCGCCGCCACATCACGATATTTATTCGATCGCAGATCTGTCCGAGCTGATCCACGATCTGAAAAATGCCAATCCCCGTGCTAAAATCAGCGTCAAGCTGGTTTCCGAAGTCGGCGTTGGCACCATCGCCGCCGGCGTCGTCAAAGCCTGCGCCGACGTGGTGCTGATCTCCGGCTATGACGGAGGTACCGGTGCTTCGCCCCGTACCAGCATCAACCACGCCGGCCTGCCCTGGGAACTGGGTCTGATGGAAACCCATCAGACACTACTGCTCAATAACCTGCGTAACCGTGTGACTTTAGAAACCGACGGTAAATTGATGACAGGACGCGACGTAATTATTGCCGCCCTGCTTGGCGCCGAAGAATTCGGCTTTGCCACAGCGCCGCTGATCGCCCTGGGCTGCGTGATGATGCGGGTCTGCAATCTGAATACCTGCCCTATGGGCGTTGCCACCCAGGACCCGAAGCTGCGCCAAAACTTTCAAGGCAAACCGGAATACGTCGTCAACTTTATGCACTTCATTGCTCAGGAAGTACGCGAATACATGGCCGAGCTGGGATTCCGCAGTATCGATGAAATGGTTGGCCGCACCGAAGTGCTGCTGGCAAAACCGCAGCGCAATTGGAAAAATAAAAATCTGGACCTGTCGCCGCTGCTGTATAAGCCCGAGGTGGAACCGGGCACCAGCCAGGTCTGCACGACCGAGCAAAACCACCAGCTGGAAAAATCGCTGGACTGCCGGGAGCTGCTGGCGATCTGTAAAACTGCCGTCGCTGGTAAAAAACAGGTCGATATCACTCTGCCGATCAAAAATACCGACCGCGTCGTCGGCACTATCCTCGGCAGTGAGATCACCCGTCTTTACGGTTTGGACGGACTGCCGGAGGATACGATCCGGCTGCATTTCAAAGGCTCAGCCGGACAAAGCTTCGGAGCCTTTTTGCCGCCAGGTATCACTCTGCGTCTGGAAGGCGATGCCAACGACCATGTCGGCAAGGGACTTTCCGGCGGAAAGATCATCATCCATCCCTTTGCCGAAGCAACTTTTAACCCGCACGAGAATGTCATTATCGGCAACGTAGCTTTTTACGGCGCCACCAGCGGGGAAGCCTATATTTCCGGCATTGCCGGTGAACGCTTCTGTATCCGCAACAGCGGCGTCAACGCCGTTATCGAAGGCGTTGGCGATCATGGCTGTGAATATATGACCGGCGGCACAGTCGTCATTCTGGGCAAAACTGGCCGCAACTTTGCTGCCGGCATGAGCGGCGGTATTGCTTACGTTTTCGACGAAAACGCTACCTTTGCCGGCTACTGCAACAAAGAAATCGTGCTGCTGGAGCCGCTGCAGGAAATCAACGACATCATGCAGCTGCAGAAAATGATCCTGAAGCACGCAGAATACACCGGCAGCAGCATCGCCCGCCAAATACTGGCGGACTGGGACAGCTGCGTCAGAAAATTTGTCAAGGTCATTCCCAAAGATTATAAACGCGTTACTGAAAAAGTCGCCGCCTACCTGCAAACTGGTATGAGCGAGCAGGAAGCGACGATCAAAGTATTTGAGGAGGTGCAGGCATAATGGGTAAACCGACCGGATTTATGGATTACAAACGGCAGGAGCTTGCGCTGCGCCCGCCTCAGGAACGCATCAGGGACTGGGACGAGATCAAAACCAGCAGCCTGCCGCATAAAGAGGAACTGCAAAAACAGGCCGCACGCTGTATGGACTGCGGCATTCCCTTCTGCCACAGCGGCGTGCTGCTGGGGCAGGCCTTATCAGGCTGTCCGCTGCATAACCTGATGCCGGAATTCAACGACTTCGTTTATCAGGGGCTGGACCATTTTGCCTATGCCCGCCTGAATAAAACCAATAATTTCCCGGAATTCACCTCGCACGTCTGTCCCGCTCCCTGCGAAGGAGCCTGCAGCGCCAGCCTGGCCAGCAGTGCGGTCAGCATCCGTAATCTTGAACAATATATCATCGAAACAGCCTTTGCAGAAGGTTACGTCAAACCCAACCTCCCAGCGATCCGCAGCGGCAAAAAAGTTGCCGTCATCGGCAGTGGTCCGGCCGGGCTGGCCTGTGCCGACCAGCTCAATAAGGCCGGCCACAGCGTCACCGTCTACGAACGGGCCGACCGCGCCGGCGGACTTTTGATGTACGGCATACCCAATATGAAACTGGATAAACAGCTGGTTGAACGGCGCATCAAGCTACTGGAAGACGCCGGTATCAAATTTGAGCTGAACAGCGAAATCGGGCACAAAGTTTCTTCGGAAATGCTGCTCAAACAGTTCGACGCAATCGCCCTCTGCACAGGCAGTACCGTACCGCGCGATCTGCCTGTCCTAGGCCGCGAGCTGCAGGGCATCTACTTTGCCAAGGACTATCTGCACAGCGTGACGAAAAGCCTTTTGGACAGCCAGTTCAAGGATAAAAAAGCGATCTCCGCCAAAGGGAAAGACGTTATCGTCATCGGCGGCGGCGATACCGGCACCGACTGTGTAGCAACCGCTATACGGCAGGGCTGTAAAAGCGTAAAACAGATCGAGATCATGCCCTGCCTGCCCCATTCCCGTACCGCAGATAACCCCTGGCCGGAAATGCCGCGTATCTTCAAAACTGATTACGGACAGGAAGAAGCCTTCGAGCTGTACCACCAGGACCCGCGCGATTACTGCATCATGAGCAAGGAATTTATCGGCAAAAACGGTAAAGTCGACAAGCTGCGCCTGTGCCAGATCGACTGGCAACGACAGGACGGCCGTTTGGTTCCTGTTGAGATAGCAGGGACGGAAGAAACAGTTCCTGCCCAGCTGGTACTGCTGGCAATGGGCTTTACCGGCAGCGAAACACTGTTATTTGATGAATTTAAATTTACCAGATCAGCGGCCAATACTATTGCGGCCAATGATAATGATTATATGACCTCGATCCCAGGTATTTTTGCCGCCGGCGACGCCCGCCGCGGCCAGAGCCTGGTAGTCTGGGCCATTGCCGAAGGACGCGGAGCCGCAGCCGCCATTGACAAATATCTGACGGCACCTAAATAAGCGTTCCCCTCTCCTTAACATAGCGAACAGACCCTTATGGTCAGCCGGTATACACCGCTGCCTAAGGGTCTGTTCCATTTTTCGTGCCGGTTTCTGTAACTTCTGCTGTGTATTCAACTCAAAAAAAGCACCTGCCCGTTTCATTCAGACAGGTACCGGTTTACTACGTTCTTTAAATACCAAACATCTGACGGCACAGTCTGATACCGGCTTCTGTTTTAAAAATTCGCTCGCAGGTCGTTTTAATAGCCGCCTGGCTCATTCCATCTTCGTAAAAATTCACCAGAAAATCCGCTTCCACTAAAATCTGATAATCCAAGCCGTCGATATTGGTATACGTGTGGTGATGCCCGATCAGATAGCAGACCCGCTCGCGGACATCAGAAGCAAAGCCCAGCTTTACCAGCATCTCTGCTGCTACCGGCGGGCCTTCCTGCTCCTGCGTTTTACCGCTGCATTTACCAGCGCCGAACTTCGCCTCGCCGTTTTTGATGCCAATATCGTGTGTCAGCGCCGCCGTTTCTAAAATAAACTGCGTCCTGTCATCCAGCTGCTCCTGCCGTCCTAGCAGCTGCGCCAGAGCATGTACCTTGATAAAATGCTGGATACGGCGTGCATCGCCGCCCATATAAGCGATCATAGCTTCCAATAACTGCTGCATCTGCATCTTTTCTGCCCTCCCAAACACACCTTAAACTACCTGGAAAATATAAAATTTCAAATAATAAGTCTCCGGCACGTTCCATAAAATCGGATGGTCCGGCGACTGCTGGCGCGCCTCGATCTGCCGGAGCTGTACGTTGGCGTCGGCCGCAGCATCATGCAGCATCTGCACAAACAGCTCTTCCTTCATAAAATGCGAGCAGGAACAGGTCGCCAGATACCCTCCGCGAGGCAGCAGCTTCATCGCCTTCAAATTGATCTCTTTATAACCGCGAATAGCGTTTTTGACTGTACTGCCTGATTTTGTAAACGCCGGCGGGTCTAAAATAATAAAATCATATTCCCGGGCCTTATTATTGACCAGCTCAGACAGCAGATCAAAAACATTGGCCTTCAAGCCTTTAACGACTTTATCCAAGCCGTTTTTAGAGGCGTTGGCGTCCGTCATCTGCACTGCCTCGGCCGAAATATCTACAGCTGTTACAGCAGCAGCGCCGCCCGCCGCCGCATTCAGGGCAAAAGCGCCTGTATGGGTAAAGCAGTCCAGTACATGCTTGCCTTTGGCAATTTTGGCGATTGCCTGGCGATTGTACTTCTGATCCAAAAAGAAGCCTGTCTTTTGGCCGTTCTCCACATCTACATTATATTTGATCCCGTTTTCAACGATCGCTGTCAGAGGTTCGCCCGGTTCCGGGGCCTCGGCCAGCGCAAACCAGCCCTTATTTTCTTCCATACCTTCCAGCAGGCGGATCTTTACATCGTTACGTTCGTATAAACCCCTGATTTCTTCACCCTGTTCACGTAAGATCTTATACAGCAAGTTAAAAATCAGCTCTTTGCGCAGTTCTATACCCAGCGACAAAGTCTGCGCCACCAGAATATCGTTGAACCTATCCACTGTCAAACCGGGAAAATGATCGGCCTCGCCAAAAATCAGACGGCAGCACTTAAAATCTTCACCCGGCATTACCGTACGCCGATAGTCAATCGCATAACGCAAACGCCTTTCCCAAAAATCAGCGTCAAATTTATCGTTGGTATTGGTCGAAATCAGGCGCACCCTGATCTTGGAATGGTCGTTGACAAACCCGGTGCCCAGATATTTGCCCTTGTTTGTTACCACATCGACCAGATCACCGTTTTGGTATTCGCCTTCGATCCTGGTGATTTCTTCAGCATAGACCCAGGGATGGCCACTGCGGGCTGCTCTTTCGCCCTTCGGTGTAATATAAAACTTAGTATATTCTCTCATAATCTGCTCCGTTCTTTTTATTATGCTGATGCCCGCCCTTGAGCAGGCACAGCAGCAAATTTCTGTTACAGCAGCTCCAGCTACTTAAAGACAGCAGGGAACCGGCTCACCCAAAACCAAACTGTCCGGCGTTACCTTACAATCATAAGCCAGCACCTGTACCCCGGCCTGCTGCGCCCGCAGCAAAGCCTCGGCAAAAGCCGCATGGGTGCGCCTATTTGGCTTAAAACAGGTCACCCCGCGCATCTGGATCACAAAAATCACCGCGGCAGCATAACCCTCCTGCACTGCCTGCGCCAACTCGTCCAAATGCTTGACTCCCCGCTCCGTCGGTGCATCGGGGAACATGGCTATACCGTTTTCCTCCAGCGTTACGCCCTTTACTTCAATAAACAGCTTCTGCTGCAGTGTTTCTACATAAAAATCAAAACGCGATGTACCATGCTTGCATTCCGGTTTCAACAATGTGATATCAGGCACTAAACCGCCGCCCTGCAGCCACTCGCCCACCACTTTGTTCGGCGCCTGCGAATCCATATTGATCAGCAGCCCGCCTTTTTCTACTGCAATCAGCGAATACTTTGTCTTACGCTTCGGATCGTCGTGACACTCCACATACACTACCGCCCGCGGCGTCAAAAGTTCGCGGCAGCGCCCGGTATTCTTCACGTGGCACACCTCTACCTGCCCGTCCAGCTCGACATGAGCGATAAAACGATTAGGCCGCGCAAGAAAGTATCCCTGTTTTATTTCCTTATATTGCATTTTCTGCCTCATTTTCTTTAAAAGATGTTTTTATTATACTACACCTGCGGCAAAGACAAAAGCACAGTTATTTTTAAGTTCAAGCCCATTTATTTCCCCGGCAATAAACAGGCGGTTATCTTAGCAGCAATATAAAATAACCTCTGCTGCCTTGAACATCACATTCAAAATCAGCAAAGGTTATTCCTTCAGCTATCTACTAACAGTTTTTACAGCAGTCCAGCCGGTATATACCAGTTTTTGGCGTCTATGGGCAAAAGATCACTCGCAAAGCAGATCACTCCACCCTCTCCCAACTGCAAAGCATGTTCCCCTTCTGTTACCGGCTGCAGCATATCAAACTTTTTCGTCTCTTTTGCCGGATTAGAACTTTTGCGGATCGCCAGAGGATGCACCTTGCCATCCAAGTTCAGTACAAGCTCTATTTCACGGCTGTTAAAGTCACGATAATACCCCAGCGGCGGCACCTGCCCACAGTTACTGAAACTCTTATAAATCTCCATTACCGCCCAGGTCTCTAAAAAGCTGGCTGACATGGCGCCAGCTTCCAATATCTCGGCATTGCTCCAGCGCAGCAGATAAGCCGCTAATCCTGTATCCGTAAAATATACCTTCGGTGCTTTAACAGCATATTTTAAATTTGGATGCATAAACGGCTCCAGTAAATAGACCAGCCCTGCCGCCACCAATACTTTCAGCCACTGTTTCGCTGTCGGCGCGGTGATCTCGGCTTCTTTAGCCAGCGCCGCATAATTGACCATGCTGCCTGTATAACTGGCTGCCGCACATAAAAAGCGGTAAAACTGCAGCTCATCGTTGACCTGGGTCAACGCCCTGACATCACGCTGCAGAAAGGTCTGCACGTAAGAAGAATAATAGTTGTTCCAGTCCTGCTCAGAAGCATTGTTCAACGCCGGCATACTGCCGCGCCAGATCTGCTCGAACAAGTCCCGCATCGGCAGTATCTCTGTTTCCTGCGCCCGCTGCAGCAAAAACTTTTCTTCTGGCACAAAAGCGCCCGCCTCCAGTCCAGCCAGTTCCGCATGGCTGAACCCTAACAGCTGCACGATACCGATCCTGCCAGCCAGACTTTCTGTAA
>OCQA01001059.1_pt1 | contig 22024 bp, 20 predicted proteins | sample 1538571 | NCBI WGS metagenome assembly OCQA01 (sample SAMN04571708, study PRJEB22368) | human gut metagenome | biome: human gut; material: stool | host: Homo sapiens | place: Luxembourg | collected 2012-09-28 | reverse complement strand
GCGGAGATGCGCAAGATCTGCAAGGAAAAGCTCAAGCTCGAGCGCTTTGAGCTGCCGCGCGAGGAAGCCATCAAGTTCATGGAGGAGAAGGACGAGCCGTTCAAGGTCGAGCTCATCAACGACCTGCCCGAGGACGCCGTCATCAGCTTCTACAAGCAGGGCGAGTTCACCGACCTCTGCGCCGGTCCGCACCTCGACTCCACCGGCCGCATCAAGGGCAACGGCATCAAGCTGACCGCCTGCAACGCTGCCTACTGGCGCGGCGACAGCAAGCGTGAAACGCTCCAGCGCATCTACGGCGTCGCCTTCCCGAAGAAGGAAGAGCTGGACGCCTACCTCAAAGAGCGCGAGGAGGCCGTCAAGCGCGACCACAACAAGCTCGGCCGCGAGCTCGAATATTTCACCACCGTCGACTGCATCGGTCAGGGTCTTCCGGTGCTGCTGCCCAAGGGCGCGCGCGTCGTGCAGGTGCTCCAGCGCTGGGTCGAGGATACCGAGCAGAAGCGCGGCTATCTTCTCACCAAGACCCCGCTGATGGCCAAGCGCGACCTTTACAAGATCTCCGGCCACTGGGATCACTATCTCGACGGCATGTTCATCCTCGGCGACCCGTATGACGAGACGAAGGAGTGCTTTGCCCTGCGTCCGATGACCTGCCCGTTCCAGTATCAGGTCTTCCTCAACCGCGGCCGCAGCTACCGCGACCTTCCCATGCGCCTGGGCGAAACGTCGACCCTCTTCCGCAACGAGGATTCCGGCGAGATGCACGGTCTCATCCGCGTGCGCCAGTTCACCATTTCCGAAGGTCACCTCATCCTGCGTCCCGACCAGCTCGAAGAGGAGTTCAAGGGCTGCCTCGACCTTGCCAAGTACTGCCTCGGCACCGTCGGCCTTCTTGACAAGTGCACGTTCCGCTTCTCCCAGTGGGATCCCGCGAACCCGAACAACAAGTACGAGGGCACGAAGGAGCAGTGGGATCACGCCCAGAGCGTGATGGAGCGCATCCTCAAGGACCTCGACGTCGACTACACCATCGGCATCGACGAGGCTGCATTCTACGGCCCGAAGCTCGACATCCAGTATAAGAACGTCTACGGCAAGGAAGACACCCTCGTCACCATCCAGATCGACATGTTGCTCGCCGAGCGCTTCGGCATGTACTACATCGACGAAAACGGCGAGAAGAAGCTGCCGTACATCATCCACCGCACTTCTCTCGGCTGCTACGAGCGCACGCTCGCCTACCTCATCGAGGAGTATGCCGGCGCGCTGCCGACGTGGATGGCGCCCGAGCAGGTGCGCTTCCTGCCCGTCACCGACCGCGCGAACGAATACTGCGAGAAGGTCGCCGCGCAGCTCGAGGAGCAGGGCTTCCGCACCGAGGTCGATTACCGCAACGAGAAGATCGGCCGCAAGATCCGCGACGCGCAGACCGAGAAGGTGCCCTACATGGTCATCGTCGGCGACCGCGACATGGAGAACGGTACCGTCTCCCCGCGCCACCGCGCGGACGGCGATCTCGGCGCGATGAGCGTGGACGAGTTCTCCGCCCTGCTCAAGCGCGTTGTGGACAACAAGGAGCAGAAGTAAACCGATCTTTTTGGAAAAACAGTCACTCGTCAGAGTGACTGTTTTTTTGCCTTGGATTTAGCCGAAATGACGGACGGTGAAGGAAAACTTGCATAAATTCGAATAAGGTGCATGAAAAATTTATATATGAAGAAAAAGTAAAAATTTGTCGTCACCAAAAAATTTGTGTGAAATAACGGAACGAGCGGAAAAAGAAAGGGCTAAGAAAAATGGATTCCGCCTTAATTTTGTGCGAATAGCCAAAAGTGCAAAAGTATCTTGCAATAAAACTTGCAATAAGTTATAATGGCTATGCCTCAAAGAGGTACATTGGCCGTTTTGCAAAACGAAGAAGCGCCGGCCGACGCTCATGCACAACATTGGACAACGTTGTGCAGAATGTCCCCGACCGGCGGTAACGTTGCCGAAACGGTAAAACAAAAAGGAGATTGCGTATGAAAAAGTTCTTAGCCCTCATCCTGTCCGTCGCTATGATCTTCGCTCTTGTTGCCTGCGGCAGCAAGGAAGGTGATACCCCCAACACCGACGGCGACACCCAGCAGACCGATACCCCCGCCGCTCCCGTTGACATCGTCATCGCCACCGGCGGCACCACCGGTACTTACTATGCCGTTGGTAACGCGCTCGTCACCACCATCGGCGACAAGCTGAGCCTGTCCAAGCTCACCGCTGTCGACTCCGGCGCCTCCAAGGCGAACGTCCAGCTCGTCACCGCCAACCAGGCCCAGATGTCCATCCTGCAGTCCGACGTTCTGAACTATGCTCACAACGGCTCCGGCGGTGAGACCATGTTCGACGGCGCTGCCGACAAGAACTCCCTGTGGGTCGCGGGCGTCTACAACGAGACCGTCCAGCTCGTCACCGCTCCCTCCATCACCAGCATTGAAGACCTCAAGGGCAAGACCGTCTGCGTCGGCGACGTCGGCTCCGGTACTGCTCTGAACGCGGCTCAGGTCCTCGAGGCCTACGGCATGACCTTCGACGATATCAAGGTCATGTACGACTCCTTCTCCGGCGGCGCTGAGGCCCTCAAGAACGGCCAGTGCGATGCGGCCTTCACCGTTTCCGGCGCCCCCACCCCCGCTCTGACCGACCTCGCCACCGCCTACAACTTCAATATGCCCTCCCTCAGCGATGAGGCTGTTTCCTATCTGACCACCAACTATCCGTTCCTGGTCCAGGATAACCTGCCCGCCAACACCTACACCTGCGTTGCGGACGAGACCGTCTGCGTCGCCGTCAAGGCCGTCTTCACCGCCTCCAAGGACCTCAGCGAGGATGTCGTCTATGAGATCACCAAGGCCATGTTCGACAATCAGGCTGACCTGGCCAACGCTCAGGCCAAGTTCGGCTTCCTGAGCCCCGAGGGTGCTGTTGCCGGCTCCTTCGACCTGCATCCCGGCGCCGAGAAGTACTACAAGGAGATCGGCGTTCTGTAAGAACACCCGATCCTGAAAGAGTGCGAAAGTGCAACTGCGACAACGCATAAGCATGGCCGCTGCAATAGTCTTGATTATTGCAGCGGCCTCCCTCTTGATTCCCCGCGCCGGCTATTACCTGACGCTCCGCAATAAGGACAGCGGCGAGCTCTATGCGCGCTACCGCATGGACGAGGGGGATCGCTTTTCCATTACCTTTAAGCATTCCGTCAACCAATATCCGCTGACGGACACCTTTGAGATCAGTGAAGGAAAGATCTATGCCGAGGAGTGTAAGTACTATGCTTACGGCGCCGGCGTGCAGGTGGAGCTGAATCCCGGAGAGGAGCTCAGCTATACCGACGACGGAGCCATGCTCATCACCGGCATACATCAGGATAGAACCGGAGTCTGTTATGCCGTGGCCACCGTTTACGACTTCTTTTTGAAGGTAAAGGACGGTCCGGATATCAGTCTGCGTGATTTGTGTGGAAGAAATTCGCTGGTGACGCTCAATTATGAGTTCTTCCTCTATTGACGTCACAGTGTTCACCAATAAAAAGGAGGAGAAAAACACCAATGACTGACGCTGAAAAGAAAGTCTTGGACGAAGAGGTCGTCGTTGAAAGCGTAGACGTTGAAGTCGGTACGATGGAAGACGTTGACGCGATCATGAAAAAGTTTGACCGCGAGTCCAACACCCGTGTCTGGGAGGGCACGCCGAAGAAGATCCTGCGCTATGTGCTGGCCGCCTTTATGCTCTTTATGGTCTACATGAACCTGTGGGCCACCTGGAGCGGCCAGATCCGCCGCTGCCTGTTCGTCGGCTTTGTGATCCTGTTCACATTCTTTATCTACCCCGTGAAGAAGGGCAATGTGAAGCCCAACTCCATGCCGTGGTATGATATCCTGCTCGCTGTCGCGGGCTGTATTCCCTATTTCTACTATGTTGCCAACTTCAAGAGGATTGTGGCGATGGGCATCGCCATCGGCCAGACCGAGATCATCCTCGGCATCATCGGTGCGCTGGTGCTGGCTGAGTGCTGCCGCCGCGCGGTGGGCCTGCCCATTCTGGTCGTGGCGAGCTGCTTCGTGCTCTACGCCTTCATCGGCCGCGGCATGAGCCTGGACCTGGTGGTCTACAACATCTTCTATACCACCAACGGCATCATCGGTACGCCGATCTCCGTCTGCTCGACCTACATTGCCCTGTTCCTGCTCTTCGGCGCGTTTCTTGAGGCGACCGGTGTCGCCAACTTCTTCATCGACTGCGCGAACGCGCTGGTCGGCTGGGCGTCCGGCGGTCCTGCGAAGGTCGCGGTCGTCTCCTCCGCTCTGTGCGGCATGGTCTCCGGCTCCTCCGTCGGCAACACCGTTACCACCGGCTCCGTGACCATTCCCATGATGAAGAAGACCGGCTATCCCGGAGAGTTTGCCGGCGCGGTCGAGGCTGCCGCCTCCACCGGCGGCCAGATCATGCCTCCCATCATGGGCGCCGCGGCGTTCATCATGGCGGAGATGACCGGCTATGACTATTCCGATATCATCGTCCGTGCGATCCTGCCGGCGTTCCTCTACTTCCTCGGCATCTTCCTCGGCGTCCACTTCAAGGCGAAGAAGCTCGGTCTCGTCGGCCTCAAGCGTGAGGAACTGCCCAAGTGGAAGATCCTGCTGCCGAAAATCTATCTGCTCCTGCCCCTGATCGTCCTGACCTGGATGGTCGTCGCCGGTCAGACCATGGCCAAGAGCGCCATCTACGGCACCATCGTCGCCATTGTGGTCGGTATCATCAACAAGGACGACCGCATGACCCCGAGCAAGTTCGTCAACGGTCTTGAAAACGGCGGTAAGAACTGCCTGTCCATCGGCATCGCCTGCGGCATCGCCGGCATCATCTCCGTGTGCATCACGATGACCGGTCTCGGCGGCAAGCTGATCACCTATGTGGTCAAGCTCTCCGGCGGCAACCTGTTCATCGCCCTGTTCCTCACGATGATCTGCTGCATCATCCTCGGCATGGGCGTGCCCACCACCGCGAACTACATCATCATGGCCTCCACCTGCGCGCCCATCCTCATCAACGGTATGAGCATGCACATCCTGGCTGCCAATATGTTCGTGTTCTACTTCGGCATCGTCGCCGATATCACGCCTCCCGTTGCGCTCGCGGCTTATGCCGGTGCTGCCATCGCCAAGGCGCCCCCGATGAAGACTGCGCTCAACGCCACCCGTCTGGCGATCGCGGCATTCATCATCCCCTACATCTTCGCTTACAACAATGCGATGATCTTCGTCGGCGATGTCACCTTCCTCGGCGTGGCCTCCATCGTCATCTCCGCGACGCTCGGCATGGCCTCCATCGCCTCCGGCTTCATGGGCTATCTGATCCACGACCTGAAGTGGTACTCCCGTATCGCGCTGGTCGCAGGCGGTCTGCTGATGGTCATTCCCGGCACGGTCACCGACCTCGCCGGTCTCGCCATTCTGATCGTTATCCTGCTCATCCAGAAGGCCGAGAACAAGAAGGAGAAGAAGGCTGCGGTCTGATCTCCCGAAAACACGAGAAAATAAAGAGACGCTTCGGGGTTCTACTGGTAAAGCCCACGACTTCAAATGTTAAATTTAGAGGCAGTTACCAGAAAAACGACCCGAACTGACACAATTCAATAGGCGAAAAAGGCACGATTTGATGTAATTTTCAAATCGTGCCTTTTTTCATGCCCGCAGGAGGTGAAAAAAATGACAGAGATGCTGCTGACCGATTACTTTTACGGCGATGAATCCGAACAATTCAGCTACTTCCGAATCCCTCGCCTGCTTATCACAAGTCCGCGCTTCAAGGGACTATCTACGGACGCGAAGCTGCTCTATGGTATGCTGCTTGACCGTATGAGCCTGTCCGCAAAGAACGGCTGGTACGACGAGCAAAGCCGCGTCTACATCTACTACACCGCGGATGAGATTAGGACAGACATGGGATGCGGTAACGATAAGGCGCTCAAGCTGCTCTCCGAGTTGGATACGAAGAAGGGCGTTGGCCTGATCGAACGAATCAAACAGGGACAGGGTAAGCCGACGAAAATATATGTCAAGCGCTTTACGACGCGGGAGCTTCCAGCGGACACGGCTGAGCCATCCGCGCAATGCCCTGATACCGGCAGAGGTGCAGACATCGATTTTTCCGACTTCCAGACATCGGAAAAGTCGATGTCAAGACCTCGGCAATCCCGATGTGCAGACCTCGGAAAAACCGATGCAAGTTATCCTAATAGAAATAAACCTGAGTTTAGTTATCCTGATCCATCTATCCGGTCCCGCGAAATGGAGATGGAGCGATGCGAGTGCAGAAAAGAAGTCATGGAGCAGATCAACTACGTTGACCTACAGAAAAGCTATCCGTATGACGATGTGGACTGCCTGTTGGAGCTGATTGTTGATACGCTTTGCAGCACTGCGGCGACCATGCGTATCGGCGGAGACATTCTTCCAGCGAGCGCTGTCAAGGAGCGATACCGGCAACTTGACGCCGAACACATCAGGTACGTCATCGACGGTCTGCGCCAGACGACCACACAAATCCGAAACATAAGGGCTTATCTGCTTACGACGCTTTACAACGCGCCGCTGACGATGGGCCCTTATTATTCTGCCGCCGTGCGGCATGACACCGGTTAGAAATGTGTCCCACGGTGGGACGCAATTTTAGCATAAATCAAAAAACATGGAGGTATTGAAATGGCAACTGAAACCAGCAAAACCACATCCCCTGGCAACGCACCCCCTACACCCCAGCAGATCCCGCTCGCGCAGATACGCGATCTCCCCGGCATCGTGAACATCCGCACCTACACGCCAAAGGATTTAGGCGGCCTTGTCAGCAGTATCCAGTCCGTCGGCGTCCGTGAGCCGATCATCGTCCGCCGCAGCGAGGACGGAACGTATCAGCTTTTGGCAGGTCAGCGCCGCCGCAAGGCGAGCGAGCTTGCCAAGAAAACAACGATCCCCGCTCTTGTGTACGAAATGACTCTGGAAGAGGCGCGGACTTATCACAAGGCGCAGACGCTCGACCCCAAGACCGTCATCCCCGGCAAACCGGTGACGCTCTCTGCGAGCGAGCCGAGCAAAGCGGAGGAGAAGCCGTCCCCCTCTGTTCCTGCCGTCGATAAGGATAAGCAGAACGAGAAACCCGCGTCTACAGCTCCTACCAAGTCTGAACCGATCAAGGCAGAGGAAAAGCCGTCCGCCGTACCTGCCGCAACGGATAAGGGCAAGGAAGCTGAGAAGTCCGCGCCGGTGGCTCCTGCCAAGAGCGAGGCGGTCAAGGTGGAAGAGAAACCAGCCGCCGCTCTTACCGAAGCTGACAAGAGCAAAAAGGCCGAGAAGCCTACGCCTACGGCCACTACCAAGGGTGAGGCAACGAAGATGGAGGAAAAACCGTCTGCCGCTCCTGCCAATGCTGACAAGAGCAAAGAAGCCGAAAAGCCTGCGGCTGCGACTCCTGCCAAGAGTGAACCAGCCAAGACGGAAGGAAAAATGTCCGCCACGCCTGCCGCAATGGATAAGGGCAAGGAAGCCGAGAAGTCCGCTCCCGCAGCTTCGACCAAAGCGGCACCGGCTAAGCCCGTGGCAATGCCTGCCGGTCTCGCCGCCGTCGGTCCGACCGGAACGGCCATCACACAGGTATTTGATGCACGCTTGAATCCGCCGGACGAAAAGGCGCTCAAGGACCTGCCGATCCCCAAAGAGGGCGAAAGCTACTTCATCACGCTGCATCCTGCCTATCTGGAACGCTCAAAGTACAACAATTTTTCCGTCGATAAGGACAGCGACAACTTCAAAGAGTTGTACAAGGCGGTGGAATTGGCCGGTATCAAGGACCCCGTGCTGGCGCGCCCCAAGGAGGGCGGCGGACTTGAAATTCTCTCCGGTCAGCGCCGCCACCTGATCGGCACAGAGCTGAACTATCCCATTCCCACCATCATCCAGCGTATTGATGACGCCGACGCAAAAATCCTCGTCGCGGACAGCAATCTGCACCGCGATAAGATCAGCACTTATGACCTCGCCCGTGCGCTGAAAATGAAGATGGAGGGCATGAAGCAGAAGGCCGGCCGCAAAAAGAAAGGCGAGCTGGGCGAAAGGCTGAATACGGATGAGGCCATCGCAAAGGAAATGGGTATCACCGTCAGCAAATTCAACCGTATGCTGCGTATGTCCGAAGCGACCAAGGACGTGTGCAGCAAGGTGGACGATGGCACGCTCGCATTATCCATCGCATCTGCCCTCTCATTCCTGAAGCCCAAAAATCAGGATATGGCGGTACGCCTTTCCGACCTCGGCTATAGGCTCTCGACGGAGCGTGTGGAATACCTCAAGCGCGTGGAGAAAGCGGGCAGGCTGACAGAGGACGCCATGCGTAAGGTTCTTGAAGGGGAAAATATTCTTGATCCGCCCAAAGTCGTTCCCCTGCCGGTCAAGCAGGAGAAAAATTCACCTGCCGCAGTGCAGCCCGCCCCGCAGGTCGCAGCTACAGCGCCGTCCCCCTCGCCCGTGATCCCATCGTCCCCTGATGTGGCGGTCCCGCCCGCTCATGTGGTGCCGACCACGGCGGTCCCCGTTTCCGTTGTGAATCGAGATGCCTCGTCCGGCACTGTGCCGGAGCAGGAGGACGATCCGTTCAAGGGAAAGCAGGAACGCGCTGAAAATACCAAAGTCATTCTCAGTGGCGACCGCCTGCGAAAATATTATCCCGACGTCAGCATGACACCGCGCGAGATCGAGGAGGACATTTACGGCAAGCTGGAACGCTGCCGTCAGATGGACGAAAAGCAGAAAGCAAAGGATTCCATTTTCAAGAAAGGCTCTACGCAGCAGCGATAGAGCCTTTTTTCATACCCGAAGGAGGAAGGCGAAATGAAGGTATTAGTTGTGGAGCCGGGGTACGCCCCGTATGAAAAGGACATCGAGGGACTGCATGGGATGCAGGAGGTCGTAGGCGGCACGATCACCGCCATCTACCCCTTTGCTGAGCCGGTCGCCGTGGTAGGCAACGATGACAGCATTAGTTTAGGAATGCCCTTTAACCGCAGTATGGAGGGCGGCTACGGCGGTGTGTTCGGCCCGTTCTTTGTCTGTGCATTGGAGGAGGATCACTTTGGCAGCCTGACGACGGAGCAGATGGAGACCTACAAGAAAAAATTTCACATGGCCGAATTGCTGATCGGTGCAAAGGGCAACACGCCGATCACACTCAAGGTCGAGCCGAGGCAAAAAGCGCAGGTACCTGACCGAGACAAGAAGTCAAAGAAACGGGAGCGTTGAGGCATGGCCAGAACTACCGATGAGCGGCTGGATTACCTGATGGAGCAGCTGGAAAAAGGCACGCAGAATATTTTTGAGAGCGGACGCTATGCGGAATACCTCGCTGTCATGTCCAAATTCCATCATTATAGCTTTCGCAACACCATCCTTATTTTTCTGCAAAACCCCAATGCGTCTCATGTGGCTGGCTTTCACGCATGGAAGAAGGACTTCGGCAGAAGCGTCAAAGCAGGCGAGCACGGCATCCGGATCCTTGCGCCTTGCCCAAAGCGGAAATGGATGGATCACGACAAGATCGACCCAGCTACGGGTCTGCCGGTCAAGGACGAGAATGGAAACACGATGCAGGAGCGCACGATCATTACCATCCCCCGTTACCGCGTCGTTACCGTCTTTGACGTGAGTCAGACCGAGGGCAAGGAGCTGCCATCCCTCGGTGTCGCTGAGCTGTACGGCGATGTTCCGAACTACCAGTGCATTTACGACCGCCTTGCGGCTTTTTCTCCCGTTCCTGTGAGCATCGAGCCGATCGCGCAAAGCGGAGCAAAGGGCTATTTCAGCGACCGCGAGCAGCGTATTGTCCTCCGTTCCGGCATGAGCGAGGTGCAGACCGTCAAAACGCTTATGCATGAGATCGCACACGCCGTGCTTCACAACGCGGAACGCTTACAGGAAACCGGGAAAAAGACGCGCGGTCAAAAGGAAGTCGAGGCGGAAAGCGTCGCCTACGTTGTCTGCCGACATTTCGGCATCGATGTGTCCGATTACTCCTTCGGCTATGTTGCGGGCTGGAGCAGGAGTAAGGAGCTACGAGAACTGCATGAGGCGCTCAACACCATCCGCAAAACTGCCGCGGAGATCATTGATGCAGCTGCGGTACCCACGCGAGAGCATGAGCGAAAGCAAAAAATATATAGCCATTAAGGAGAAGCAAGATGGAACGCATGAAAGAAATCGAGATTTTCGGTATCCCTGCACTTTTTACGGAGAAGCGGATCGACCATGACGCCGTGTATCCTGGAATGTACCGCTACGAATTGGAAACGGTGAACAACGGTCCCAAGCGCGTGTCCGACACGGCATCCGGCACTTTCCTCGGCACGGTGCTCACACCTGTTCCCATCCCAATGGACAACGGGCAGCGTGAGCTTGCACCGGACGACCTGATGCTGGATGCGGAGGCCGGAAGCTGGACACCGCAGGAATTTGAAGAAAAGTACCTGTCTCCGAATGGAGAGAATGGCGGGAGATAGGATGCAAAAAGAAATCGACCTCCTATCCTTTCTCTCTCGTGTGACAGAGAAAAATACCAAGCACTATCGCTCGGACTTCCTTTACGACAGCAGGAAGCTGCAAGAAGCGGCACAAGCCGCTGCACCGGAGGAACGCTGCTTTTTCTGGATGAGCAGGCCAAGCGGAACATGGTGCGTTTTGGAACGCGAAGCATTTATCCGTGGCAGCAGCGCACATAACATCTGGACGCATTATGCGGATGAACCGGAGGGGATCGTGGCATACCGTGTGAACGTCATAGAAGAAAAGGACGGGATCGTGGTCGGGACGGTGCATCCGCTGAACTACCGCGAACAGGTGCGGCGTGTTCTGACTCACGCGATCCCTGCCACATTGGTGACGCTGCGCTATGAAAGCGGTCTTACCGTCACGGTCCCCTTTGCGGACTACCCACGGAATCTTCCAATCATTCGGCCGCAAGACGGAAGCATCCGATCTGTGCGCTTTGAGGTGCAGGATGAGGCGGCATTGGAGGCTGCACTCTCTGTAGAGCGCCAATCGGAACAGAAACAAGTGACAAAAAAGCATTGTTCCCCGACCCGATAATTGATCCCGCAGTCACAGACAGCGCCGCCGATGGCGGTGCTGTCCCAGCAAGTATGTCATTTGGTAGCACAAATGACGCTTGCTGGGGTGTACCCCAGACCCCCGGTACGAAATGAAATCTCACCGTGAGATATGAAAGGACTGATGAGCATACAACATGAATTTTCCCCATGGGGACAAATGGATGAGGTCATATTCGTTCTCCCCGGCATAGACCTTGTTTCAACACCGAGCCATGGCGGAGCGAGAGTGACGCGCGAGGCAGCCATGCTGCTCTCTCCGGAGGCAAGGAAATGCGGGTTCCGCGAAGGCGGCTATTTATGGTTTGAAGAGGACTGCTGTGAGCAAGTGGTGCTGCGTGAGCTGATGGACAAGAAGCTGTGGACGCCGCCTGCGGATCGGATCAAAGACGCCGCTGCATTTGAACGTGCCATTGACCGTGTGCTTCAAGCCTGCCAGCCGGAGTATTGGGCATCGCGTGAGAAACGGCTGGCGCGGAGGCTGGAGAGGCCTACGCGGACAGGCCGTGTCAGGTGAGCGCGGGAATTGCGTCCCACCGTGAGACGCAATTTAGAACAAACTGAAAGGAGCCGCTATGCGAACACGGAACCGTCATATCAGCGTGTGGATGAACGAGCAGGAATACCGGCATTTGAGGGCGCAGGCGGAGCTTGCCGGTATGGGGATCGACCCGTTTATCCGCAGCATTGTTTCCGGCGTCCAACTCCGCCCACGCCCGCCCGACACCTATACCGCCCTACTACGCGAGCTGTCCGCCATCGGCAACAATGTCAACCAGATCGCATATTGGGCGAACGCACAGCAAAGCGCCAGCGAAGCGGATATTCAGGAGGCCGCGGCGCTGGTCCGTCGGGCGTGGCGGCTCGTCAAGGAGACGCTGTGAATGGCTTACGACAAGATCATCCCCATCCGGCGACGGCTGGATCATTGCCTTGCCTATGCCGCGAACGAGCACAAAACCGACCTTGCCGCCGCGCTTCATTACATCGGCAATGAGCGGAAAACCGCGCCGCCCCATGCAGACTGCTTGCGGACCGGCATCAACTGCACGGTGGAGACCGCGTATGCAGAGATGCAGGCGACCAAGCGCCGGTGGGACAAATGCGGCGGCATTCTCGGCTACCACATCATCCATTCCTACGCCCCCGGCGAGGTCACACCGCAGGAGGCACACGCGGCAGGCGTGGAGTTTGCCCGCCGTCTGCTGGGTGAAAGGTACGAGGCCGTGGTCGCCACACATCTTGACCGCGAGCATCTGCACTGTCATATCGTGTTCAATTCCGTCTCTCTGGTGGATGGCAGCAAATACCGCAGCGACTTCAAAAGTTATTTTGGAACGCTGCGCGGCACATCCAACGCGGTCAGCCGCGAGCGCGGCTTATCCGTCATCGAGCCGGAGCACGAGGGCAGGCATTACGCCGAATGGGACGCAGAGAAGCACAGTCGCCCGACCGTGCGCGGTACGGTCCGCGCCGATGTGGACGCCGCGCTTTTGCGGGCACGCAGCTTTTCCGACTTCCTCACCCGTCTCCGCGCACAAGGCTATGAGGTTAGGACCCAAGGCAAATACCTTGCTGTCAAGCCAAGTGGCAGTAGCCGCTATGTGCGTCTGAAAAGTTTGGGCGAGGACTATACCGAGGCTGCCATCCGCGCACGGCTCGCCGTTCCCCGTGCCGAGCGACAGCCCCCGCAGCCGGACAAGCCGCCACGCAAGGTGAAGCGGTATCGCGTACACGCGCCGATGCCGCCGCGCAAAAAGGTCAAGGGCTTTCACGCGCTCTACCTTTACTATGTTTACCTCCTGCGCGGTAAGACACCCAAGCAGTCCCGCCCTGTGCCGTTCACGATCCGGCAGGAGGCGGCAAAGCTGCGCCGCTACCAGCGGCAATTCCGATTCCTGCGCGAAAACCGGATCGAGACGGTGCAGGAACTCTCTATGCTCCACGACGCTTTGCAGGCGCAGATCGACGCGCTGACTGAGCGGCGCAAGGGCTTGTACGAATGGAAGCGGCACGGCATAGATGTGACGCGGGAATTATCTGCCGTGAATGAGCGTCTGCGGCAGGCGCGGCGCAGCCTGAACCTCTGCCGGAGCATCGAAGCGGACATTCCGCGATTGCAGGCGCAAGCACAGCAGTATCGGGAACAAAGAACGGAAAAGGAACCAGGAAAAAGAAAACACAAGCAGCAGGAACGATAAACACATTTACATTTTAGAAAGGAGCATTCTTTATGGATGTTAGTGCAGAGGCTGCCGATCTGGTGGTCAAGGAAGGCTTGCAGGCAACGGAAACGGCGGTCAAGCTGGCGGGGAGCGGAATCAAAAATGTTGCCGCTCTCTTGCTTGCCCTGTCCAAACAGGATTATAAGGTCATCGGGCAGGCCAGCGCCGCGCGGCTGGCCCGCGACCCCAATCCTCCCGCGGTCGTTCAGATCCGTGCGGAGGATCTTTCGCGCTTCCGAAAGATGGCGGCAAAGCAGTATGGTGTACTGTATCTGCCGGTCCGCAAGCGCGGGGACGACAGCGGCCTTATGCCAAGGACACGAGCAAGAAGATTCGCGCTGTATTCCGCAATAAGGGTATGTCTGGTCAGCGCATTTCCACGCAAACTCCCTACGGCTATCTCCGCAATGAGGATGGAAACCTGTATGTGGACGAGGAAACCGCGCCGAATGTCAGGTTGATCTTTCAACTCTGTGCCGAGGGAAACGGCCCCGGTAAAATCGCCCGTATGCTCAAGGAACAAGTGATACCTACGCCGGGGACACTCGAATTTCAGCGCACCGGACGAACAAGATGGTATCGTCCAGACGATCCCTGCCGATGGACTTCTGATACCGTTGCGGGCATTTTGGAGCAGGATAGTTATTTAGGCCGCACAAGTAATTTTAAGTTCAGCAGGGTTTCCTATAAGAGTAAGAAAAAAGTGGAGAACCCTCCGGAAAAATGGGTGACATTTGAGAACACACACGAAGCCATCATTGATGTTGAGCTGTGGAACGCCGTGCAAAAGATACGCTCCCAGCGCCGTCGGCCGACCAAGATGGGCGAGATGGGGATGTTCTCAGGCCTCACCTACTGCGCCGACTGTGGCGCAAAGCTATACCATTGCAGGACCGGCTCGTGGACCTATGAGCAGGAATGCTATAATTGCTCTACCCAAAAGTCTCATAAGGGGTGCTTCGGGCATTACATCCGCGCCGTGGTATTGGAACAGCTTGTGCTTCAAAACCTCCAGCGCGTCATTGCCTATGTCCAAGAGGACGAGAATGAGTTTGCGCGGCTTGTCATGCGAAACCAGACCGCAGCGCAAGCGGCAGAGCAAATGCAGACCAGACGTCTTTTAGAAAAGAACACGCGGCGCATGAACGAATTGGATACAATCATCCAACGGCTCTATGAGGACAACATCAGTGGAAAGCTGACGGATGAGCGTTTCAAGAAGCTATCCGAAGCCTACGAACAGGAGCAGGCGACTTTGCGGGAAAATGTTCCTGTGCTGGCTGCTCAACTACAAGACGCGGACGACAAAATGATGAACGTGCAGCATTTCTTAAAGGCGGTACGCAAATACACACAGCCGGAGAAGCTGACGGCCGCTATGCTGCGCGAGCTTGTAGAAAGAGTGGTGGTCTATGCGCCGGATAAATCCAGCGGGCATCGTGTCCAACGCATTGACGTGTACTATACATTCATCGGTAAAATAGATTTCTCACCGGAATATAGCAAAAAAGGAACAGCATGATATTTTCATACCATGCTGTTCCAACCGAAGAAGAAATGTTCTTTATCAGTAGACCACTTCAGCGTCTCTTTATTTTTGCCCGATCGTCCCTCAAGGTCGGGAAGCCGGCACATGAAACGGCGCGGCGGCGCATAAAATGCAGGGAAAAGGAGGCGTCGTTATGCCGAAGATCTATCTCAGCCCCTCCACGCAGGAGTCCAATCCCTACATCACCGGAAGCGGCAGCGAGGAGTACAATATGAACCGGCTCGCCGACGCGGAGCCGTATCTTTATGCCAACGGCATCCGCTTTGTGCGCAACACGCCCGACATGACCGCCGCGTCCTCCATCGCGCAGGCGAACCGCCTCGGCGGCTTTGACTTCTATCTCGCGCTCCACTCCAACGCCGCCGCGCCGGAAAGCTCCGGCAGCGTGCGCGGCGTGCTGGTGTTTTACTATCCGACGAGCGCGGAGGGCAAGCGCGCGGCGGACCTGTTCGCCGCGAACCTCAAGCGCGTTTATCCGCTGCCCGACCTCGTGCGCACCGTGCCCACCACCGCGCTCGGCGAGGTGCGTCAGCCGAAGTATCCGGCCAACCTGCTCGAGCTGGGCTACCACGACAACTATGCCGACGCCGCGTGGGTCGAGAACAATATGGACGCCATCGCGCGCGAGCTGGCGCGCTCGCTGACGGAGTATTTCGGCCTGCCGTTCATCGAGCCGCAGCCGGTCGTGCAGGGGACTGTCTCCACGAGCGGCTCGCCGCTGCGCCTGCGCGCCTACCCGAGCGCCGCGGGGCAGACCATCGCGCTCATGCCGAACGGTGCGTCGGTCACGGTCTACGGCACCTGGCAGGGCTGGAACACGGTAGAGTACAATGGGAACCTCGGCTACGCCGCCGAGGCGTATATCGAGAGCTGACGGGCAGCCGGGAATGCCGCTTTTTAATTGGACAGTGCGGAAACACGCCGCAGGAGCGGCCGAGCGGAAATAGAAGCAGACCGGATCGTTTTCGGAAAAACAAGCATACTGCTCCCGAAGATCCGGTCGAGATTTGGGGCCGGGGGGTCAAGGGGCTTGCCCCTTGCGTTCTCTTGGGGTTCCAAAGGGGAGATTCTCTTCGGAAGAGAATCACCCCTTTGACAAAAGCCGTGCGTCGCGCGGCTGACCCCGCGTGCTTTTTCGACAAATAGTTTTTGCTTGACACTTGTTTACAAAAAGGTTACAATATTCGGTGGATTTATGGAGGGGAGAGAAGGGGCTCTCCCGTTTGTTGATTCAAAAACCCGTTTTGATATACCATCGGGACACGGTCAGACCGGCCGCTCCGATGGAAGCAAAAGTGGACACAGGAGGAATCAAATGAATATACCCAGCCTTGTCATCGGCTTGGCGGCGGGACTTTTCATTGGTATTCTTGCTTGTATTCTGTACCGCAACAAGAAGGCGAAGGACGATAAGGAAAAGATCGCCAACGCCGAAGAGGAGGCGCTGCGCATCATCAACGATGCCATCAAGAGCGCCGAGAGCAAAAAACGCGAGGCCACGCTGGAGGCGAAGGAGGAGATCCTCCGCTCCCGCAAGGAATACGAGAAGGAAGAAAAGGAACGTCGTGCCGACCTGCAGAAGCAGGAACGCCGCTTACAGCAAAAGGAAGAAAACATCGACCGCAAGACCGACGCGATCGAGAAGAAGGAAGAGGCCCTTGCCCAGAAGCACGCCGCTCTGGACAAGGAGAACGAAGAGATCAAGATCATCAAGCGCAGCCAGACCGAGATGCTCGAGCGCATCTCCGGCTTTACGGCTGACGAGGCCAAGAAATACCTGATCGAGCAGGTCGAGTCCGAGGTCACCCACGAGACCGCCCTCAAGATCAAGGAGATCGAGGCCCGCGCCAAGGACGAAGCGGACCAGTATGCCCGCGAGATCGTAGCGTCCGCCATCCAGCGCTGCGCCGCCGATCACGTCGCCGAGATCACCGTCAGTGTGGTTCCCCTGCCCAATGACGAGATGAAGGGACGCATCATCGGCCGCGAGGGCCGCAACATCCGCACCATTGAAACGCTCACGGGTGTCGATCTCATCATCGACGATACGCCCGAGGCCATCACCGTCTCCTGCTTCGAGCCGGTGCGCCGCGAGGTCGCGCGTCTGGCGCTCGAAAAGCTGATCGCCGACGGCCGCATCCATCCCACCCACATCGAGGAGATGGTCGCCAAGGCCCGCCGCGAGGTGGACGCCGTCATCAAGTCCGAGGGTGAGCGCGCGGTGCTCGAGACCGGCGTGCGCGGCCTGCACCCCGAGCTGGTCAAGATGCTCGGCCGCCTGCATTACCGTACGAGCTACGGTCAGAACGTGCTCCAGCACTCCATCGAGGTCGCGCATCTTGCCGGCATGATGGCAGCCGAGCTCGGCGCGGACGTCGCCACGGCGAAGCGCGCCGGCCTGCTGCACGATATCGGCAAAGCCGTCGACCACGAGCTTGAGGGCACCCACGTCGCGCTCGGCGTGGAGTTCCTGCGCAAGTACCATGAGCGCGAGGACGTCATCCACGCGGTGCAGGCGCACCACAACGACGTCGAGCCGCAGACCGTCGTCGCCTGCCTCGTGCAGGCCGCCGACGCCATCTCCGCCGCGCGTCCCGGCGCCCGCCGCGAGAACATCGAGAACTACATCAAGCGCCTCGAAAAGCTCGAGGAGATCACCGGCTCCTACCCCGGCGTCGAGACCTCCTACGCCATTCAGGCGGGCCGCGAGGTCCGCGTGATGGTCAAGCCTGAGCAGGTGAGCGAGGACGATATGGTCATCCTCGCCCGCGAGCTGGCCAAGCGCATCGAGAGCGAGCTTGAGTATCCCGGTCAGATCAAGGTTCATGTGCTGCGTGAGACGAAGGTCATCGAATACGCCAAATGAGAAAACAGCACCGCCGAAGCGCCGCTTCGGCGGTGCTGTTTTCGCCTGCTATGAAAATGAAAAATGCAGAGAATTCCAATTATGAAAGGATTCCTTCATAAAAAGGGCAGAAGAGACAAAAATTTTTCCGCATATTTGGTGAAAGTCTCAAATCGAGAAATGATTTGAGACTTTTTCTTGCGTATTGAGCGCCGAGAGCTTATAATACAGAAGAACGGGACTGATTTGTGAAAAATTAGACAATCCAAATAATTTATAGTGAAGGAGCAAAAAGACTATGGATTTCCATCTGTCCAAAGAGCATCTGCTGGTTCGCAAAATGTATCGCGAATTTGCAGAAACCGAAGTCAAGCCTTTAGCCGAAGAACTCGATGAGGAAGAGCGCTTCCCCATGGAGACCGTCGAAAAGATGGCCAAGCTCGGCATGATGGGCATTTACTTCCCCAAGCAGTATGGCGGCGCGGGCGGCGACGTTCTGAGCTATGCCATGTGCGTTGAGGAGCTGGCGAAGGTCTGCGGCACCACCGCGGTCGTCGTTTCCGCTCATACCTCCCTGTGCTGCGCCCCGATCTTCGAGAACGGCACCGAGGAGCAGAAGATGAAGTATCTGCCCGACCTTCTCTCCGGCCGCAAGATCGGCGCGTTCGGTCTGACCGAGCCCGGCGCCGGCACGGACGCTTCCGGCCAGCAGACCATCGCTGTCAAGAATGAGAACGGCGACTACGTCCTCAACGGCAGCAAGTGCTTCATCACCAACGGCAACGTTGCCTCCACCTTCGTCGTCTTCGCCATGACCGACAAGAGCAAGGGCAACCACGGCATTTCCGCCTTCATCGTCGAGAGCACCTTCCCCGGCTTCTCCACCGGCAAGCACGAGAAGAAGATGGGTATCCGCGGCAGCTCCACCTGCGACCTCGTTTTCGAGGATTGCGTCGTTCCCAAGGAGAACCTGCTCGGTAAGGAAGGCGAGGGCTTCAAGATCGCTATGAAGACCCTCGACGGCGGCCGTATCGGCATTGCTTCCCAGGCTCTGGGTCTTGCCGAGGGCGCCATCAACGAGGCGGTCAAGTACACCAAGGAGCGCGTCCAGTTCGGCCGTCGCCTGAGCCAGTTCCAGAACACCCAGTTCCAGCTGGCCGATATGCACACCCGCACCCAGGCTGCTCAGTACCTCGTTTACGCCGCTGCCTGCAAGAAGCAGAACCATGAGGATTACTCCATGGACGCTGCCATGGCCAAGCTCTTCGCCGCGGAGACCGCTTCCGACGTCACCCGCCGCGCGGTCCAGCTCTTCGGCGGTTACGGCTACACCCGTGAGTATCCCGTTGAGCGCATGATGCGTGACGCGAAGATCACCGAGATCTATGAGGGTACTTCCGAGGTCCAGCGTATGGTCGTCGCCAAGTATCTCGGCGTGAACTAAGAAAGAGGAGGTAACAAAACAATGAAGATCATCGTTTCCGTTAAGCAGGTCCCCGATACCTCCGGTAAGGTCGCCGTCAATCCCGATGGTACCCTGAACCGCGCTTCCATGCAGACCATCATCAACCCCGATGATATGAACGCCGTCGAGGCCGCCCTCAAGATCAAGGACGCCACCGGCTGCAAGGTCCTCGTCGTCACCATGGGCCCCCCGCCGGCAGAGGGTATGCTGCGCGAGCTGATCGCCATGGGCGCGGACGAAGGCTATCTCGTTTCTGCCCGTGAGTTCGGCGGCTCCGATACGTACGCCACCTCCCAGATCCTCGCCGCCGCCGTGGATACCATCGGCCTCGACAAGGACGACATCGTCTTCTGCGGCCGTCAGGCCATCGACGGCGATACCGCGCAGGTCGGCCCCCAGATGGCGGAGAAGCTCCACCTCCCGCAGGTCACCTACGCCGCCGACATCCAGAAGGACGGCGACACGCTGACCATCAAGCGCATGCTCGAGGACGGCTACATGACCATCAAGGTCAACACCCCCTGCCTCATCACCTGCATCAAGGAACTGAACACCCCGCGCTACATGAGCGTTTCCGGTGTGTTTGAGTGCTACTCCAAGCCCGTGACCGTTCTGGACTACAACGCCCTGAAGGATCATCCCCTGATCGACGCCACCACCATCGGCCTCAAGGGCAGCCCCACCAACATCCTGACCTCCTTCACTCCCCCGCAGAAGGGTGCCGGCCAGATGCTCGAGGGCAACGACATGAAGACCTGCGAGAAGCTCGCCGGTATCCTGTCTGAGAAACACATCATTTAAGGGAAGGAGAGTACGACAATGGTTGAGAATTATAACAGCATGGATCTCGCTGCCTTCAAGAACGTTTGGGTCTTCTGCGAGCAGCGTCAGGGCAAGATGATGCCCACCACCTTTGAACTGATCTCCGAGGGCCGCAAGCTGGCGGACGAGCTGGGCGTGAACCTCTGCGGTCTGCTGCTCGGCGACAACGTCGAGGGCATTGCCAAGGAGCTCGGCGGCTACGGCGCGGACGAGGTCATCGTCTGCGAGCATCCTCTGCTCAAGAACTACACGACCGACGCGTATGCCAAGGTCATCTGCGACGTCATCTCCGAGATGAAGCCCGAGGCATTCCTCATCGGCGCGACCAACATCGGCCGTGACCTCGGTCCCCGCTGCGCGGCCCGTCTGCACACCGGTCTGTGCGCCGACTGCACGCACCTCGACGTCGATATGCCCATCTACAAGGACTTCCTGCGCAGCGCCTCCACGCTGCCCGAGGAGAAGATCGAGAAGATGAACACCGCCAAGGTCATGGGTCAGGATCACGATGTGTCCCGCGACCTCAAGATGACCCGTCCGGCGTTCGGCGGCAACCTGATGGCCACCATCATCTGCCCGCGCTTCCGTCCCGCCATGGCGACCGTTCGCCCCGGCGTGATGAAGAAGGCTCCCTTCGATCAGGCCAAGGCGGACGCGGTGAAGATCACCAAGCCCAGCTTCACCCTGAGCGAGGCCGATATGGACACCGAGGTCGTCGAGGTCGTCAAGGCCGCGAAGAAGCTCGTTGACCTCATCGGCGCGGACTACATCGTCTCCGTCGGCCGTGGTATCTCCAAGGACGTCGAGGGCGGCATCAAGCTGGCGGAAGAGCTGGCGGACGTGCTCGGCGGCGTCGTCGGCGGCAGCCGTGTTGCCATCGACTCCGGCTGGCTCACTGCCGACCATCAGGTCGGTCAGACCGGCAAGACCGTTCACCCGAAGGTCTACATTGCCCTCGGTATCTCCGGCTCCATCCAGCACAAGGCCGGTATGAGCGAGTCCGAGTGCATCATCGCGGTCAACAAGAACGAGACCGCTCCCATCTTCGAGATCGCCGACTACGGCATCTGCGGCGACCTGTTCAAGGTCACCCCGATGCTCATCGAGGCGTTCAAGGCTGCCAAGGCCGCGAAGTAAGGAAAAATTTCCCAAAGAAAGGCGCGAGCTTCGCGCCTTTCTTTTTTTGCAGATTTTGCCGTGCCGCATTTTGCTTTTGCCGGAAATACTACCGTTGGGTATTGCATGGAAAAAGACAAGGGGAGAAAAACGATGAAGCAAAATTTTGCGATCCTTGCCGTGACCGCGCTGCTGCTTTGTTCCCTCACCGCCTGCGGCGGGGATCAGAACAACGGCGCGGCGAACGGAAATGTCAACGGTGCGGAAAACGGTACCACGAGCGGCATGACCGGCAAGACCGACAGCGGCTCCAGCGTCGGCGGCGAGCTCAAGACCGACCCGGCGACCGGCACGCGCTACACCGGCCGGGAGAACGATTCAGTCGTGCGCTATGGCAACGGCTATGGCAACACGAGCGCGGACAAGCGCGCGGGCACGAAGAATGCGACGGCGAACTCCACGCTCCACGGCAGCTACAACAACCCCACCGGCACGCCCGCGGGGCAGACCGCGGCCCCGGCGCGCGGTATGTCGAACGAGCTGCGCTACCGTCTCATGCTGGAAAACGCCCACGTCCATGACACCGACGGCTTTCTGCTCGACGGCGAAAACGCGCATTACAACACCTTCCGGTGAGGAATACGGCGGAGCGGGAGCCGGCAGCGGCTGTTTCTCCGCCGTTTTTCCGCGTTGACAAAGGGAAATAAAGTCGTTATCATAGGGAGAGATAACGAAAGACGGAGGGCGGAACGATGCGAAATGACCTGCACGCCAATCTGACCGTGCGGATTTTTACCGACCGGAGATCGGAAGA
>OCQA01001044.1_pt1 | contig 22328 bp, 16 predicted proteins | sample 1538571 | NCBI WGS metagenome assembly OCQA01 (sample SAMN04571708, study PRJEB22368) | human gut metagenome | biome: human gut; material: stool | host: Homo sapiens | place: Luxembourg | collected 2012-09-28 | reverse complement strand
CGATATCCTGCAAGTTCTGGGGTCTCGGCGGTGACGGTACCGTCGGCGCCAACAAGAACTCGATCAAGATCATCGGCGACCACACCGACAAGTACATTCAGGCGTACTTCCAGTACGACTCAAAGAAGACCGGCGGTATCACCATTTCGCACCTGCGCTTCGGTGACAACCCCATAAAGAGCCCCTACTACATCACCAAGGCAGACTTTGTTGCCTGCCACAACCACGCATACCTCGATAAGTACGACATGGTACAGGATGTAAAGCCGGGCGGCACATTCCTGCTTGACTGCGCATGGAAGCCCGAGGAGCTTGACGCTCACCTGCCCTCCGCCGTCAAGAAATATCTTGCCGAGAACCACATCAACTTCTATATCATCGACGGTACCGGTATCGCCATAAAGCGCATCGGCAACGCAAAGGTAAAGAACACCGTTCTCCAGTCCGCATTCTTCGCGCTCGCCGGCATCCTTCCCAAGGATGAAGCCATTGAGTACATGAAGAAGATGGCATACAAGTCCTACATCAAGAAGGGACAGGCGATAGTTGACCTCAACTATGCCGCCATCGACGCCGGAGCGGATGCGATGGTGAAGGTAGACGTTCCCGCAGCGTGGGCAAACTGCGCTCCCGACGCGCCCAAGCCCGAAGCCACCGGCGACCGCAAGGATCTTGTCGATTTCGTCAACCGCATCGTTGAGCCCGTTGATGCCATGCGCGGAGATTCTCTCCCCGTTTCCGCATTCAAGGACTGCGCCGACGGTACATATCCGCAGGGCGCTGCCGCATATGAAAAGCGCGGCGTTGCGGTCTACGTTCCCACATGGAAGCCCGAAAACTGCATCCAGTGCAACAACTGCGCGTTCGTTTGCCCGCATGCAGCGATCCGTCCCTTTGCAATGACCGAAGAGGAAGCCGCCGCCGCGCCCGCAGCGACGAAGTTCACCGCAAAGCCGGTCATAAAGACCAACTACAAATTCACCATGGCGATAAGCCCGATGGACTGCATGGGCTGCACGCTCTGTGTAAAGGCTTGCCCCGTTACAAAGAAAGCGCTTGAAAACGCCGCAAAGACGGTCGCTGCCGAGCATCCCGAGTACGATCCCAAGACCGCTGCCAAGGAGAGCGCAAAGCTCGCCTCCGCAAAGAGCGCGATCGAAATGGTCCTTCAGCCCACTCAGCTCGACCAGCAGGCCCCGTTCGACTACGCCGTGGCGCACGTCTCCGAAAAGCCCGAGCTTATCAACGCCACCGTCAAGGGCAGCCAGTTCAAGCAGCCGCTGCTTGAGTTCTCCGGCTCCTGCGCGGGCTGCGCCGAGACCTCCTATGCGAGACTCGTAACACAGCTCTTCGGCGAGAGAATGTATATTTCCAACGCGACCGGATGCTCCTCCATCTGGGGCGGCTCCGCGCCTGCGACTCCTTACACCGTCAACCGCGAGACAGGCAGAGGTCCCGCGTGGGCGAACTCCCTCTTTGAGGACAACGCCGAGCACGGTCTCGGTATCTACCTCGGTCAGAAGACCATCCGCGAAAAGCTCAAGGGCAAGGTAGAAAAGCTCGCCTCCATCTGGGCGACCGACGACATCAAGGCAGCAGCCGCAGAGTGGCTTGCAAGCTATGACGACGGCAAGACCAACGAGGCAGCCACCGAAAAGCTCATCGCCGCGCTTGAGGACGGCATCCTCACCGCCGATGAGGGCATCGAATTCCTTTCCTCCGAGGCGGGCAAGGCTCACTTCGCCGACAAGGCGGAAGGAATGCTCGCTCACATGAAGGAGCTGAAAGCCGCCGGCAAGAACTGCGACTGCGAGGCATGCACTCTCGCCGCGGAGATACTTGCAGAGAAGGATTACCTCTCCAAGAAGTCCGTGTGGATCTTCGGCGGCGACGGCTGGTCCTATGATATCGGCTTCGGCGGACTTGACCACGTTCTTGCCTCCGGTGAGGATGTCAACGTCATGGTGTTTGATACCGAGGTGTACTCCAACACCGGCGGACAGGCGTCGAAGGCGTCGCAGATCGGTCAGGTCGCGCAGTTTGCCGCAGCCGGTAAGGCGATAGGCAAGAAGAACCTTGCCGAGATCGCAATGTCCTACGGCTACGTTTACGTCGCACAGGTCGCCATGGGCGCCGATATGAATCAGCTCCTCAAGGCTCTGACCGAGGCTGAGGCATATCACGGTCCGTCGCTCGTCATCGGCTATGCTCCCTGCGAGATGCACGGCGTAAAGGGCGGTATGCAGAACTGCCAGCAGGAGATGAAGCGTGCGGTCGATGCCGGCTACTGGCAGATGTTCCGCTACAACCCGCTGCTTAAGGCAGAGGGCAAGAACCCGCTGACCGTTGACTCCAAGGCTCCCACAGCCGATTACCGTGAGTTCATCACGAGCGAGACCCGCTACAGCAGACTTGCACAGCAGTTCCCGGAGCGCGCAGAGAAGCTCTTTGCAAAGGCCGAGACCGCTGCCAAGGAAAAATACGAGAGACTGATAAAGTACAGCAGGCTCTTTGACTGAGGTATCGGGATCGGATATTTAAGATCCTGAAGTACGGTCATCCGTGCCGGGGCGCACCCCTGTGCGCCCGGCACGGGTGAGGAACGGGATCTGCCGTAAACGAAAAAACGGTTGCCGCACTTTATGTGCGGCAACCGTTTTTTGCGCATGATCCCGAACGGCGGGTGCCCGGCTGCCGTTTCCGCAAATTGACACGGAAAAGCAGGAGGGCGATCCCGCGCAAAGCCCGCGATGTACCTCCGCGCGAGCGGAACAAAGGGTCCGACAATATATGTGAGGGGCATGCCCCTCACATACTGCCGAGCGCGGCAGAACTACGGGACGCCAAGCGCTGATGTCATCTTATTTCCCGTCTGCGGTCGTGGCATGCGGTTCGGGACCGGTTCCGGCGTCACCCGCGCCGGAAAAACGACTTCGGCTTTGAAGAGGTCGCCGTCTGCCGTTACCGAAAGGCTGCCGCCCATTGCGGCGGTGAGACCGGACGCGATCGAAAGCCCGAGGCCGCTGCCCTCGCCCGAGCGTGAATTGTCGCCGCGCACAAAGCGTTCGGTCAGCTCGGCGCCCGTCTTTTCAAGCGGCTGCTCGGAGATGTTGCGGAAGACAGTGGCGATCTTATCCCCGCGGTGCTCGACAGAGAGGTAAACGCGCGTTCCCGGCATCGCGTATTTGCAGATGTTGCCGAGCAGATTGTCCCATATCCGCCATACGAGCCTGCCGTCCGCCGTCACAAGGGCGGGCGTGTCTGTGCCCGACAGCACGAGCTTCAGATCTTTTGCCGCGAGACGCTCGGCATATTCTCCGGCGGTCTGCGACGCCATCACCGCGAGGTCGAGAGGCTCTTTTTTTGCCTCGATATTTCCCGTGGCTGCCTTTGAAGCCTCCACAAGATCGTCTATCAGCTTTTTCATGCGCTGCGACTGGCGCGAGAGGACCTCGACGTATTCCGCAGCCTTGCCGTCAAGCTCCTCTCTGCCGAGCAGATCGACATAGTTGACGATGGAGGTGAGCGGAGTCTTTATATCGTGCGAAACATTGGTGATGAGTTCGGTCTTCATCCGTTCGCTCTTCATGCGTGCGTCAACGGCGCGCGAAAGCCCGCGGCTTATGTTTCCGAGGTCGGTGCCGAGGCACTTGAGCTCGTATGGCATAAAGGTCGTGTCGGGCACGGCGCCGATAACGCCCGCCGCCATCTTCTCGGCGGAGCTTCTGAGCTTTGCGACGGATATCGCATACCACACCGCGCCGCATATGAGCGCAATGTCGAACAGTATCAGCAGCGCGATGCTGCCCACGCCGATGAATATTGCCTCAAGCAGCACGAACGCAAGGACTGCGACGACCGAGCGCCATATGAACGGAAGCCTGCGGAACAGCTTCGTCGCAAGACCGAATACGGCGCGCACGGCACGCAGCATGAGATAAAGTATCATGTATGTCAGCGTGTTGCGCCACCATTTGCCCGCTTTTATGCGCGCCGCAAGCGAAACGGGCACCCATTCGGCTATCGCAAGGCAGACGATGACGGACACCACGGACACGGTCACTCCGAGCGGCCAGATGAGCATCGGGTCGCTGTCGAGCGTCAGCAGACAAAGATATGAAAGCCCCGCAATGATGAAGCAGATAAGGATCGCCGACAGATCGAGCGGGATGCGGGAAAGAAAGCTCAGGTGTATCCCGTCGTCCTTTTCGGTGCGTCCCGCAGCGCAGCAGAGAAATACAAAGCAAAGTATGACCGCCGCAAGAGAGACGAGCGCAAAGAAGAAAACGGCGTAGCGCAGCCGCCATGCCGCCTCGCCGAGGCGCAGCAGAACGCTTATCATGTCGCCCGTGCGCGGCGTGTCGTAAAGATCGACGCTTACCGTGAGGATCGGGTCGCCGCCGGCTGCCTCGGTGCCCGTTTCGAATATCGCCCTGTCCTGCCATACGCTCAGCACGCCCGAGTAGAGCGGCTCGCCGTCTTTTTCGTTTGCAAGCAGCTCCTCGGGGACTCGCACGCCGTCGTCGGTCGTCGTCCACAGCTTTATTTCAATGCCGCAGGGAGATCCCGATGTTCCGTAAAAGGGAACGAGATCTCCCGCCTTCGGAAATGTATAATGGCGCAGATAATTCTCGGCTTTCGCAAAGAGCTGCCCCGATGATTCCGAGCGCATGTTGTAGAGCGTAACGATCGCATATCCGTATGCCATCGGTCGGTACATATCCTCAAGATATTTTTCTTTTGTCTTTGAATATGCGTTTGCCGAGTAAAGGTAGCACACGCACACCGTTTCGGCTATCAGAGACAGAAGAAAAATAAAGCATAGCGCCGCGACCGCGATCTTCGCCCATGTTTTTCTCACAAGATTTTTCATTTTCCGTCCTCCATTCTGTATCCCTGACCCCATACCACGGTTATGCAGCGCGGAGACGAGGGGTCTATCTCAAGCTTTTCGCGCAGATGTCTTATGTGGACTGCTATCGTTCGTTCGTCGCCGCCCGAATCGCCTCCCCACACCCGGCGGTATATCTCCTTGGGCGAAAACACCTTGCCGGGTGAGGAGATGAGCAGCTTCAGTATCTCAAATTCGGTGGGCGTGAGGGTAACGGGATCGCCGTCCGCCGTGACAGAGCGCCGTTCGGTGTCAAGCGTTATCCCGCCGACGCTGAGAACTCCCGGCGTCGGGCTGCCGCAGCCGAGCTGCATATAACGGCGTAGCTGCGAACGCACCCGCGCTATCACCTCCGCGGGATTGAAGGGCTTTGTCACATAATCGTCAGCCCCCATGTCGAGCCCCATTATCTTGTCGCCGTCCTCGCTTTTTGCCGTGAGCAGTATCACCGGAACGTTCGATTCGCGGCGAATTATGCCGAGAGCCGTCAGTCCGTCGGTGCCGGGCATCATCACGTCGAGCAGGCACAGGCTTATCCCGCCGCGCCGCACCGCGGCAACGGCTCCGTCGCCGTCATATGCCTCCTCTACCTCATAGCCCTGCCCGGTCAGGAATATCCTGAGAGCCGAAACTATATCGCGCTCGTCGTCGCACACGAGAATTTTTATCATTTTTATGTCTCCTTCGTTTTCCGTCGTCGCTATTATTATGACACAATTTGTTTTAATGTTCAAGGGCGGGATCCCTTAAGGTTTTATTAAGACGGTGTCAAATCGGCTCCGGGCGGCACATTTTCGGGCGCCGTGCCCGGAAGATAATACCCGCGTATTATATCAGTTGGTAGGTTTGTTGCACGGCGGTATTGACAAAAATATTTTTTTGTGCTACAATAACAGTTGTGAAAATGTAGGCACCGGAAAGTATGGACGAGAAAGTGTCATGCTGCCGTGCCCCGTTTTTTCAATACTGACAATTAAAACAAAAACGAAAGAAGGAGGTGCATTATGAACGAAACGATAATAACCGTCATTGCTGCCGCAGCGGCTCTGCTTGCCGGCCTCGGCATAGGCATATTCATCGGCATTATGATACGCAAGCGTATAGCCGAGAAGAAGATCGGTTCTGCCGAAGAAGCAGCCAAAAAGATCGAAGCCGACGCAAAAATGGCTGCGACATATGAAACGAACCGCATGATCGTTGCCGCGCAGAAGGAGATCAACCAGCAGAGAAGCGAGTCCGAACGCGAGATCAAGGACCGCCGCGCCGAAGTCGCGCGCTCCGAAAGACGTCTTGCTTCGAAAGAAGAAACTCTTGACCGCAAGACCGAGCAGCTTGACAGAAAAAATGAGATCCTTGACCGCAAGATACGCGAAAACGATGCTGCACGCGAAGAAGTGAACGCGGCTATTGCGGAACAGCAGAAAAAGCTCGAAGCTATCGCGGGTCTTACGACCGAAGAAGCGAAGAGCGAACTCATGGCAAGTCTTGAATCCGAGGCGAAATACGATTTTGCCCAGCGCATGGATGAGCTTGAAGCTCAGTTCAAGGAAGAGGCGGACACCAAGGCGCGCAACCTTATATCTCTTGCGATACAGCGCTGCGCGGCAGATCAGGTCGCCGAATCCACAGTCACCGCCGTCCCGCTGCCGAGCGAGGACATGAAGGGCAGGATAATCGGACGCGAGGGCAGAAACATTCAGAAGCTCGAGACCCTCACGGGCGTTGAGCTTATCATCGACGACACACCGGAGGCGATAACCCTTTCGGGCTTTGATCCGGTAAGGCGCGAGGTCGCGCGCATCGCTCTTGAAAAGCTGATCGCCGACGGGCGCATCCACCCCGCACGCATCGAGGAGATGGTGGAAAAGGCAAAGCGCGAGGTCGAGGCGAGCATAAAGCAGGCAGGCGAACGCGCAACATTCGAGGTCGGCGTTCACGGGCTCAATCCCGAGCTTGTAAAGCTGCTCGGCAGACTGAGATACCGCACAAGCTACGGTCAGAACGTGCTGCGCCATTCGGTGGAAGTCTCGTTTCTTGCGGGTATTATGGCTGAGGAGCTCGGTGAGGATGCCGCAACGGCACGCCGCGCGGGACTTCTCCACGATATCGGAAAAGCGTTCCCGCACGATGTTGAGGGCACACACGTCCAGATCGGCGTAAATGCCGCAAAGAAATTCAAGGAGAGCCGCGAGGTCATCCACGCTATCGAGGCTCACCACAACGACGTCGAACCGCAGACGGTCATTGCCGTGCTGGTCCAGGCGGCGGATGCCATTTCGGCTGCAAGACCCGGTGCAAGACGCGAGGATCTTGAAAACTACATCAAGAGACTTGAAAAGCTTGAGGAGATCGCAGTCAGCTTCCCCGGTGTTGACAAAGCATATGCTATTCAGGCGGGCCGTGAGATCCGCGTGATGGTAAAGCCCGAAGAGGTCAATGACGCGGGCATGAAGGTCATCGCACGTGACATGGCGAAGAAGATCAAGGAAGAGGTCAAGTACCCCGGTCAGATCAAAGTAAATCTTATCCGCGAGAGCCGCGCGGTCGATTACGCGAAGTGATCGGTTTCGGCTCGATGCTATTGTAATTTTACTCACATTCCCTCACGGGATCTGTATATAGAATAAACATAAAACCCCTTGGGCAAAAAGCGTTCGCCACGCGGCGGCGCATGAGTATAAATGATAGTAAGGCTGCCACGCAAACGCGCGGCAGCCCGTTTTACATTTTGTATGATATTTTAAAAAGGAAAGCTCATTTTCGTGTTTACAGCTTGTTAGCATATTATTATTGACTTTATTAATATAAACTGATAAAATTATTATCAGCGAGTGCGGTCTGCGTATCGCACATCAGGGTGACGGCGTGAAAAATGAGGCACCTGCTTCAAATCCGCTTTTTCGCGCGATGTCTGCACAAGCAGGCGCTAAGGAAAGGTATTCCGCTACAATGAAGAAAAAGAATTATCCTCTTTACGAAACAACAAAATTCCGCGATTTCCGTGTCATGACCGAGCAGGCTGCAACGCTGCACGGCAGTGACACCGCATTTTCCTACAAAAAGAACCCGAATGACGCCGAGGTCGTAAAGATCTCCTTCGATCAGGCGCGCAACGACATCCGCGATTTCGGCACCGAGTGCATCGCCATGGGTCTGCGCGACAAAAAGTGCGCGATAATCGGCACCGGCAGCGTGGGATGGATCTACTCGTATTTTGCGCTCATGTCCGTCGGCGCCGTGACGGTCCCCATAGACAAGGAGCTGCCCGCCGCAGATATGGCCTCGATAATCGAGCGCGCGGGTTGCAGCGCGATATTCTACGGCGCGGAGATAGGCGGCAAGCTGGACTATCTCAAGGCTAACACCAAGGCTGAGATATATGTCTGCATAAACGGCGAACAGCCGACAAAGGATGGCGCCGCAGCCGACCTCACCGCAGCCGATCTTATCGCACGCGGCGACGAAAAGTTCGCGGCGGGCGACAATTCCTACTACGATTACGAGATCGACCCCGATCGCCTTGCCTCCATCGTTTTCACCTCCGGCACGACCGGCAAGGGCAAGGGCGTTATGCTGTCGCAGTCCAATATCTGCCTCGATATGACGCTGGGTATGTACAACTTTGCGATCACAAAGAAGACCATGAACCTGCTCCCGCCACACCACACCTTCGGTTCGACGGTCAACTACGTCGGTCACTTCTCACAGGGCTGCGAGATATATATATCCTCCGGTCTCCGCTATATGCTCAAGGAGATGCAGGAGCAGAAGCCGACGCACCTGGTGCTTGTCCCGCTCTTCGTCGAAACGATATACCGCCGTATCTGGGCAACGGCTGAAAAGAGCGGCTCTGCCGAAAAGCTCAAGAAGGGCATAAAGATAAGCAACGCGCTGCGCAAAATAGGCATCGACAAGAGACGCAAGCTGTTTGCCGACGTGCTCAACACCTTTGGCGGCAAGCTTGAAATGATAATCTGCGGCGGCGCCGCGCTGAATCAGGATATAATCGACTTCTTCGATGCCATCGGCATCACCATCCTGAACGGCTACGGCATAACCGAGTGCGCTCCGCTCATCTCCTGCAACCGCAACAAGCTGCAGTACAGCGGCAGTGTCGGCATCCCGATCATCAGCGAAGAAGTCAAGATCAAGAATCCCGACGAAAACGGCGAGGGCGAGATCTGCGTCAAGGGTCCCAACGTCATGCTCGGATATTTTGACGATCCCGAGGCGACTGCGGCAGTGTTCGATGAGGACGGCTTCTTCCGCACCGGCGACTACGGCAGGATAGAGGAAGTTGACGGCGACAAGTGGATCTATATCACCGGCAGACTTAAAAACCTCATTATATTCTCGAACGGCAAGAACGTCTATCCCGAGGAGATCGAGACCGAGCTTTCCCGCATACGCGGTGTGCTTGAGGTCGTCGTTTACGCGGGCGAGAGCAAAAAGGATCCCGGCAAGGAAGTCATCGTAGCGGAGATCTACCCCGATTTCGAGCAGCTTGAGGCTGACGGCGTGGCTGACATCCAGGCGTACTTCAACGAGCACGTCAAGGAGGCGAACGCGAGAATGGCGCCCTACAAGAAGGTCGGGCTTGTTAAGGTCCGCAAGACCGAGTTCGTCAAGAACACCTCAAAGAAGATCACAAGATTCAATATAGACAAGTCGATAGACTGATAAAAAGCGGCTGTTAAAAACATTGAGTTTTTAACAGCCGCTTTTTTGTTATTCGCTTTTTGAGCCGTATACGGTTTGACATACCGTGCGCGTTGTGATATAATAGAAATCACCTTAATGTCACCTGCAAAAGAAAGGAATGGACAAGCGAATGAGTGAGACACCGAATCCCGCGGCGATGACCGCCGAGGTGGATAAGAATATGATCGTCGGCAAGCCCGATGCCGACGGACTGGTGTGGTATAACGTAAAAAACGCACCCTTTGATATTTACGGGCTTTATATGCCACAGGCGGAGGGCGATTTCCGCCGTATGCCGGACGACGTCGCCGCCGCGACCAACAACGGCGTCAAGCGAAACGCGCGCCACACGGCGGGCGGACGCGTCCGTTTTTCAACGAATTCGCGCCGCATTGCCGTGCGCGTCAAAATGCCCTATGTGACGCGATATTCCCACATGGCTCTCACCGGGTCCGCTTCGTTTGACCTTTATGTCGATACACCGGCAGGCTCCTTCTTCGGATGCGTGTACAAGCCTCCGGTGGATATCACCGACGGTTTTGAGCTTACTCACAAGTTCGATGACGCGCGCGAGCGTTCGCTCACGCTCAACTTCCCGCTTTATTCACCCGTTTCGTCGCTTGAGATCGGGCTCGACGCCGGCTCGACGCTCGGCGGCGGTGCAAAATACACCGGCACGCGCCTGCCCGTCGTCTATTACGGCTCATCCATCACGCAGGGCGCCTGCGCCTCGCGTCCCGGCCTTGCGTATCAGGCTGTGATAAGTCGCCGCCTTGACGTTGATTTCATCAACCTCGGCTTTTCCGGCAACGCCCGCGCGGAGCTTCCCATCTCCGCATATATGGCAGAGCTGCCCATGAGCGCCTTTGTCAGCGATTACGACCATAACGCGCCCACGCCCGAATATCTCCGTGAGACGCACTGCCGCCTTTACACGACGATCCGCGAAAAGAACCCGGATATTCCCTATATCATGCTCTCGCGCCCCGATTTTACGACGCACCCCGAAAAGGATTCGATAGAACGACGCCGTGTGGTCGAGGATACCTTCCGCTATGCCCGCGCACAAGGCGACAAGCACGTCTGGTACATAGACGGAGAGGGCATATACCGCGGTGCCGAGCTCGACGCCTGCACCGTTGATGCCGCGCATCCGACCGACCTCGGTTTTATGAAGATGGCGGATTCCATCGGCAGGATCCTGCGCCGCGCAATGCGCAACGGCATATAAGGAGGCAGCAACATGACAGAAGAGATCAAAAAAGAAAAGTACGTCGAGGTCGATAAAAACCTTGCCATAGAGACCTCGTTTCCCGAGACGGATGTACGCTTCCACAGCGTAAGGCACGCCCCTTTTGAACTTTACAACTTCTACGATCCCGCAGGGCAGCCGATATTCCGCCGCCTGCCCGAGGATGTTGCGGCAGCAACGTCGGATGGCGTCGCCAAGCTTTGCCGCGAGAGCGCCGGAGGACGCGTGCGCTTCTCCACCGATTCGCAGTATATCCTTATCAAGGCGGTGATGCCCGTCGTCGGCAGAAACTCGCATATGACGCTTGCCATGAGCGCGGGCTTCGATCTTTATGAGGACTATCCGAGCGGCGAATCAAAATATATTCGCGTATTTATGCCGCCATACAATATGGACGGCGGATATGAGCAGATAATCCGCTTCGGCAGCCGCAAAATGCGGTATTTCACGATAAATTTCCCGATCCACTCGGTGGTTTCAGAGCTTTACGTCGGGCTTCAGGAGGATGCCGCTCTCGGAGAGGGCAGAAAGTATGCCGACGATAAGCCAATCGTGATCTACGGCTCGTCGATCGTTCACGGCACGGCGGCAACGCGCCCGGGACTTGTCTATACGAATATCCTTTCCCGCTATCTCGATATGAATGTCGTGAATCTCGGCTTTTCGGGCAAAGCGCTTGCCGAGCCCGCGATAATCGACTGGATAGCCGCGCAGGATATGAGGCTTTTCGTGCTCGACTACGACAACAATGCACCTACGCCCGAATATCTCGGCGAAACTCATCTCCCCGCGTACAAAAAGATACGTGAGGCACACCCCGATATGCCGATAATCATGGTAACGCGACCGAACGTCGCAACAAACGGCTCAAGGGCGATGGAACGCAAGGACGTTGTTATCGACACATACCGCGCCGCGCGCGATGCGGGCGACCGCCATGTTTATTATGTTGACGGCGAGAGCTTCTTCCTCGGAAAATTCGAAAACGAATGCACCATGGACGGCGTTCACCCGAACGACCTTGGCTTTACGCTGATGGCTGAGGGACTTGAGTGCGAGATACGCCGTGCTCTACGCGACTGTGAGGCGTGAAGCGGAAATTGTCTGAAAAAAGAAATGAAATGACCCCTGCGGCGCTGGCGTATCTCGGCGACAGCGTGATAGAGGTGCTCGCGCGCGAGTTACTTGTCGAAAAGGGGATCCCCGATTCCGCACGGCTCAACACCGCAGCGGCAAAATATGTGCGAGCAACGGCGCAGTCCGAGGCTGTGGAGCGACTGTCGTCCGTGATGAACGACGCCGAGGCTGCGGTATACCGCCGCGGCAGAAATGTCGGACACACCAACACGCCGCGCTCGGCAAGCGCAGCCGAGTACCGCCGCGCAACCGGCATGGAGGCGCTTTTCGGTTGGCTCTGGCTCGGCGGCGACGAGGGCAGAGCGCGTGCGCGCGAGCTGTTCGATATTGCATACGAAGAAAATAATGAAAATGACAGTGAGGTACAAAATGTCTGAAAATCCCGTAATAGAGATCAAAGTGCGCGACATGGGCACCATGCGCGCCGAGCTTTACCCGAAAAACGCGCCGCGGACGGTCGAAAACTTCCTTTCGCTCGTTGACGAAAAATTTTTTGACGGTCTTATCTTCCACCGCGTCATAAAGGGCTTTATGATACAGGGCGGCGGATATGACGAGCAGTTCGGAGAGCACCGCGCAGCGCCGATAAAGGGTGAATTTGCCGCAAACGGCTGGATGAACAACACGCAAAAGCACACGCGCGGCACTCTCTCGATGGCGCGCACTTCAGACCCGGATTCCGCGTCGTCGCAGTTCTTTATCATGCACAAGGACGCACCGCACCTTGACGCGCAGTATGCCGCGTTCGGTATGCTCACCGACGGATTTGACGTGCTTGACAGCATAGCGGAAGTCAGGACCGGCAGATACGGATATTTCTCCGACGTGCCGCGCACTCCCGTGGTCATCGAGTCGATAAGAAGAGTCTGAGCCGCAGAAACAATAAAAAATGCCCGTGGTCGGACCCGCAAGGGTCCGGCCACGGTACTTTGTATCACCTTATCCGCCGTGCCCGGTCTTGCCGGGCGCGGTGTGTCACCGGTCGGTTATTCGGCGCTCTTTTCGTTGTCCTGCGCGGGAGCTGCGTTCTCTTCGGCTGCGGGCTGCGCGTCGGCGGGCGCGGGGACTTCCGCGTTCACCGCTGCGGGTGCTTCAACATTTGCCGCAGGTGCTTCAACATTTGCCGCAGGTGCTTCAACATTTGCTGCAGGTGCTTCAACGGTCACTGCGGGCGCTTCGCCGGCTGCGGCGGGAGTTCCAGGCATTGCCGGGACCACCTCGGGCTCGACTGCGGGCATACGGTTGAGCTTTGCCGCGGCAACCGAACCGTATATCAGCGTGAATATCATGTAAATGTGGATCACGATATCTATTATGTCGGGCGTACCCGAGATCAGCACCGTGTATGCGATGAGCGCCAACGTGTCGATGCCGAACAGGACAGAGGCGACGATAAGCCAGCCGCGCTGCTTTTTGGAGGCAAAGAAGCATACCGCGTAAAGCGCGAGTATCACGACGGATACCGCGATGGCGAACCAGAGCAATGTGTCGGGATAGAACTCAAAGCCCTCCCAACCGTTTTCGGGGTCGGCGTATACCTCGTCGGGCAGATGTCCCGTCAGTGCGATCGAGTGTACCGTAAACAGATACGGCACGCTTGCCGAGAAGAGAAAATATGTACTTCCGCCCGTTGCCGACAATATTATGTTCACGACCGTGAGCACGATGATGAAGGCAATGTTCGCTCTGGCGCTCGTTACGCGCGAGGCATATGCCGCGGGCGGAGTCGCCGCGTTGGCTTGCGTGTTTTTAGTTTTTCCAAACATTTTGTGTTTCCTTTCATGCGTAAAGTGGAATTCTTCAGTCTATTATATCATATATTTTACCGGGAATCAACAAAATTTCATCCCGTGCCGCATAAAAACTCATCTTTACGCTGCCGAGAGATTTTTCTTGACTGCCGGTGATATTGATGGTATAATTAATAACAAACGGTACATTGTCCGTTCCCGGAAAGAAAGGTATGTTGATAATGGTAAGTCAGAACGTAAAAAAGAATCTTACCCGGATAGTCTGCTTCGTTCTCGCGGCACTCATGGTGCTCGGCGTTGCGGCAATAATCCTTTTCGGTTGCTCCCCCTCGGACGGCAGTCCGGATGTAACGACGCCGATCTCCGACAGCGGCTCGTCGGCTGCCGAGGGCGGTGATTTCAAGGTGCTCGAAAACGGCGCCGTGTGTGCGGTCGTGCGCCCCGATCTCTGCACCGACGGCGTCAAAAAGGCCGCGGTGACGATATGCAACGGCATAAAGACCGCAACGGGCATCGAGCCCAAGATCTCCGATGATTTTCTTCTTCCCGGAGATACCGTTGACGAGAACGCATATGAAATACTCGTTGGCGAGACCAACCGTCCCGAGAGCGCCGGCGCAAAAGCCGAGTTTACGAATTTCAATTCCTTCTCGGTCGCTGTGTCGGGACGCAAGCTGCTGGTCCTCGCTTCCGACGACTCGGGCTATACCGCCGCTGCCGAGTGGCTGTGCGACAGGTTCTATGAGTATGCCGACCGCACCGCAGGCACGATAATCCTGCCCTCGCCCTTTGATTACGGCGGCACGACCGGTGTCATGCTCGCGTCCCTCCCGCTGTACGAGACCAAGGGAAAGATCGAATCTCTTTGGGACTGCGGCGACGAGTGCAGTATGTACATTATAAAAAACACGAACGCTGCCGAGTACAACGCATACGACGCGCCGCTCGTCAAGTCAGGCTATAAGAAATACGCCGAAAACAAGATAGGCGACAACCTCTATGCAACATACACCTCGGAGGACGGAAAATATGTCCTCAACACCGTTTATACCGCTTATGAGAGCAAGACGAGGCTCATAATCGAGCCTCTGTCAAAGACCGCGCTCCCCACGGTCGATGAAAATGTGAAAGACACCGCGGGCCCCGTTACCGTGACGCAGGTGGGGCTCGAGTATCAGTACGACCCCTCAAAGCCCATCTCGGAATATCAGATCGGTATGCTCTACATAGTACGTCTGCGCGACGGCAGATTCATAATCATCGACGGCGGCTACAACTATGACAAGAATCTCAGCGTTTTTATGAACGCAATAAAGAAACTCGCAGCCGATCCCGCACACATTACGGTGGCGGCATGGATATTCTCCCATGCGCACGGCGATCACATCGGGCTTTTCACGCGACTTGCAAATTCGTCCGACAACCGCAAGGTGTTTACGGTCGAAAACTTCATATTCAACTTCCCCTCAAGGCAGCAGTATGACAAAATGGACGAGACCTACCCGTCCCGTGTTTACAGTGCCACAAAAATGTTCCCGGGCGCAAAAATAATAAAGGCGCATCCGGGGCAGAAGTTCGGCTTCGGCGGCGCGGAGATAGAGTACTATTCGACCATCGAGCTTGTCGCGCCGCGCGACTGCGACACCGGCAATACGACGAGCGCGGTGTTCTCGCTTACCGCAGAGGGGCAAAAGATCATGTTCCTCGGCGATTCGAGCTCTACGATGACCGATGTGCTCGTAAAGTGCTACGGCAAGTCTCTTGCCTCCGACATCGTTCAGGTGGCGCACCACGGTGCACACGGCGGATCTGTCGAGCTTTATAAGCTTATAGACATGAAGGTCGCCTTCTGGCCGCTCGGAGTGTGGGATTACTACAATTACGGCGGACACGGCAGGCGCAACGAGACATGGAACGCCTATCTGATATCCTCGCCCAAGATGATGGAGATAATCCTCGCGGGACATTCGGAGAGAACGATAACGCTTCCTTATAACCCGACGGAGAAGACCTTCCCGCCCGCGAACGAGCCGAAGGATTGAGCGGTATATAAAAATATTAAAAATTAAGATTATTCCCCTGCCGCGCACAGCGCGGCAGGGGAATCTGTATGCGGTATCAGTTCATGCCGGTCTTGTATTTGTTGAGCACGGTGACGAACTCGGCAAACGGAGCGCGGCGGTCGAGCATATTGTAGAACTCGGTTATCATAGCAACATCCTCGGGAGCGGTGATGCCGCTGTACTTTTCAAGCGCCGCGGCAAGTCCTTCCTTGCGGGCAAAGGAGGACACCTCAAGGGCTATGGGATCCTCGGGGCAGTCGAAGAGATAGCCCGCGGCAATGCCCACCGCGATGTGAGCGGGAATGCCGCCCTGCTCGCGCACCATAAGATACGCGCCGCCGAGTCTGTCGCCCGCTCCCAGCTTGCGCTTCGGATCTCTGCCGACGCGGAAGAGCGTGTCCTCGAGCAGCGGGTTGTCAAGGCGGGGAATGAGCGTTTCGACAAAGGTCATAACGTCGTCAAGATTTGCACCGTGACGCTTTGCAAGCGCGCGGGCGGATTCGACGAGCGCGCGGGTGAGGATGTATTTGATCTCACCGTCGGCTGCGACCTCATATATGTAGTTGTATTTTTTGAGATATCCGAGATATGCCATGAGCGCGTGACCCATGTTGTGGATCAGGAGCTTGCGCTCGATAAAGAAATCAAAGGGGCTGAAAACGACCATGCCGTCGATCTCTGGCGTGGGCGCGCCGACGGGACGGAAGCCGAGCGCGTTTGCGGGCAGCTCGCGGTAAAGGTCGGTGCATACGGCAAGGGGATTCTCCGCCAAAAACTTTTCGGGTGTGGGCGGAACGGTGATGCCGACAGACACGCTCACAAAGCCGACCTCGTCAAGGAAGTAGCTCTTTGCCTCCTCGGAGATGAAGGGCTCTACAAGACCGCGCAGATACTTGTCCGAGCCGATAAGGTTTTCGCAGATGAGAATATTGAGCGGCTTTCCGGTGCGCTCGCGTCTTGCGAGCAGGCCGCGTGCAATGAGGGAAGCGACGTGCGGCAGCACGTTTACGCCGAGAGCGGTCGCCATGATATCGCAGGATGCGATCTCGTCTATAACGGCGTTGTCGTCTCTGCCGTTTACTGCGGTGCAGTTTTCGACCCACTCGGGAACATACTCGGTGCCCTTGGTGACGTATATGGGGTACTTGCCCGCAGCGCGCAGCTTTTCGACCATATCGGCGTTTACGTCAACAAAAACGGTGTGATAGCCGGAAAGGTAAAATCTTTTTCCGATAAAACCTCTGCCGATGTTGCCGGCGCCATACATAAGAGCTTTTTTCATTGTGTTTTTATCCTTTCGTAAAAGAAAAATATCGTCGGTCTTTTATACTTTGAATGTATCATAAAGGTTCATTACCTCCACATACTGCCTGCGCGCGTAATCCATTGTGTAGGCGGTACCGCCTTCATGCTTGCGGCAGTAGGCGACGCAGAGGTCTGAGCCGTTCACGAGCATCCGATTGCGAACGTGCATACAGCCGGAGAAATAATAAGGGCTTGCCACGAACACGCGGTCGGCGTGCTCTTTTATGTTATTGTATGATTCCACATCTCCCGGCTTCCAGCCGCGTGTCTGATCGGGGCACGGAAGGTAAAGCTCGAGGCGCACGTGAGGATAAAGCAGTCGGTAGCCGAGAACGGTGTAAGCCGCCATTGTGTCAAAGCCGAGTGCCCCTCCGGTACGGAAGGTGACGGTGCCGCGGTTTTCTATCAGGTCGCGCACCGCAGCGTCGAGCCGCGCCTGCACGTTTTGCTCTTCCTCCGGCGTAAATCGCCTGTGCCCTGTGAAACATACCGTCCGATAGTTGCATTCATTATTCATTTCACATACCGGCAGTCTTATATTTGCTGAAAAAACATAACTGTACCCATATTATAGCATACTTCGGCGTCGAATGCACGCAAAAAACGAATTTTTTTAAATTTTTTTTGCAACCCCTTGATTTTGCGACCGAGATATGCTATAATGACGTCAAGATACAGGGAGTAGTCAACGCCGCCGGGCGTTACCGAGTCAACAACACCCTGAAGAGCGATCTTCATGGCTCGGTATTAAATGACAAGACTTATCTGCCGCGGCAGAAAAGTCTTTATACCTCTGCCGTCGGACGCGCGTCCGTGGCGGGGGCTTTTTTGTTGCCCGGAGATTCTCGATACACCCTGATTTTTCATATCTGCGCGAAAAAAATTAAAGGAACGGTCAGATCATGAGTTTTATTGAGATCTTTATCCTCGCTGTCGGACTTTCGATGGACGCTTTTGCAGTCTCTGTCTGCAAAGGTCTGTCCGTCGGCAAAATGAAGGCGAAATACGCTCTCATCGCGGGCGCGTACTTCGGCGGCTTTCAGGCGCTTATGCCCCTTATCGGCTACTACATAGGCTCGCAGTTTGCCGAGCTTATCACAAAGTACAGCCACTGGGTAGCGTTCATCCTGCTTGCGCTCATCGGCGTGAACATGATACGCGAGTCCTTTTCCAAGGAAAAGGAAGAAGCATCCGCGTCATTTTCCTTCAAGACCATGCTTCCCATGGCAATAGCCACGAGCATCGACGCGCTTGCCGTCGGCGTGGCGCTCTCGCTCTCGCTCGGCGACGCAAGCATTTATCCTCCTGTGCTGATAATCGGCTTTACCACATTTGTCATTTCCGCGGCGGGCGTCAAGATCGGCAACGTGTTCGGCGACAAATTCGAGTCGAAAGCCGAGTTTGCCGGCGGCGTGATACTGATACTTGTCGGTCTCAAGCTGCTGCTTGACGGGCTCGGTGTGTTCGGCGGCTGAGCGAAAAAAGTGATCCAAATAAAAATATATAAAAGGAGAAACCCTGAAAATGAAAGAGTACCTGCAAAGCTCCGACGAGGTGCTTTCGGCTCAAAAGACCTCAAAAGACGGTCTCAGTACGTCAGAGGCGAAAAAAAGGCTTGAGACCTACGGCAAAAACAAGCTGAAGGAAGCCAAAAAAGAGTCTCTCATCCACAAATTCTTCTCGCAGTTCACCGATCCGATGACGCTCATACTGATCGTCGCCGCGGTGATATCCGGTGTTACCGCCGTGCTGCAGAACGAATCGTTTGCCGACGTTATCATTATAATGTCCGTCGTTATAATCAATGCGGTCCTCGGCGTCGTGCAGGAGAGCAAAGCCGAGAAGGCTATCGAGGCTCTCCAGCAGATAGCCGCGGCGACCTCAAAGGTCATCCGCGACGGAAAGCAGATCGCCCTGCACAGCGACGAGCTGGTCCCCGGCGATATCGTAGTGCTTGAAGCGGGAGATTCCATCCCCGCCGACTGCCGTCTGATCGAGTGCGCCAGCCTCAAGTGTGAGGAAGCGGCGCTGACTGGCGAATCCGTTCCCGTGCTCAAGACCGCAGCCGCAATAAACCCCGCCGATAACGGTGAAGTTCCGCTCGGCGACCGCAAGAACATGGTCTATATGGGCTCGACGGCTGTTTACGGACGCGGCAAAGCCGTGGTCGTTGCCACTGGTATGCAGACCGAGATGGGCAAGATAGCCGACGCGCTCACGCAGGCAAAGGATGAGGAGACACCTCTCCAGCTCAAGCTCAATCAGCTCAGCAAGATCCTGAGCTTCCTCGTGCTCGGCATCTGCGCGGTGATATTTGCCATCGACCTTATCCGCATGTACCCCGACTTCACGGGCGAGGCGATACTCAACACCTTCATGGTGGCTGTCAGCCTTGCCGTTGCGGCGATACCCGAGGGACTTGCCGCGGTCGTTACCATCGTGCTTTCGATAGGCGTTACCAATATGTCGCGCCGCAACGCGGTCATACGCAAGCTGACGGCGGTTGAAACGCTCGGATGTACACAGATCATCTGCTCCGATAAGACCGGTACCCTCACGCAGAACAAAATGACCGTTGTCGATCACTACGGTGACGACGAAAAAATGCTTGCCGAATCCTTTGCGCTCTGCACCGACGCGGTGCTTCACGAGGGCAAAACAGTTTCCGAGGGCGACCCGACGCAGACTGCCGTTGTCGATTATGCGGCAAAGATAGGTCTTCCCAAATACGAGCTTGAAAAGAACGCTCCCCGCGTGGGCGAGATACCCTTTGACTCGAGCCGCAAGATGATGACGACCGTCCACAACACTGGCGACGGATATGTTCAGCATACGACCGGCGCTCCCGACGTCGTTATAGGCAGATGCACGCACATCCTTGCGGGCGGTAAGGTCGTTCCGATGACGGATGATATGCGTGTCGAGCTTGCCGAGGCAAACAAGCGCTTGGCCGACCGCGCACTGCGCGTTCTTGCCGCTGCCTGCCGCAGATATGACACCGCTCCCACCGATTATACGCCCGAGGTCATGGAATCCGACCTTACCTTCCTCGGCCTTGTAGGAATGATCGACCCCGTTCGCCCCGAAGTCGTTGACGCGGTAAAGGAATGCCGCGAGGCGGGCATTCGCCCGATAATGATAACCGGCGACCACCGCGACACTGCCGCGGCCATCGCACGCCAGCTCGGTATCCTCCGTGACGGCGACCTTGCGATAACGGGTGCCGAGCTCAATGCCATCTCCGACGAGGAGCTTGCAAAGACGATCGAAAACTACTCGGTCTATGCTCGTGTGCAGCCCGAGCATAAGGTCAGGATCGTAAACGCATGGCGCGCTCACGGCTGCATCACAGCCATGACCGGCGACGGCGTGAACGACGCACCCTCCATCAAATCCTCCGATATAGGCGTCGGCATGGGTATAACCGGTACCGACGTTACCAAAAACGTTGCCGATATGGTGCTGGCAGACGATAACTTTGCCACCATCGTTGCGGCTGTCGAAGAGGGCAGACGCATTTACGACAACATCCGCAAGTCGATACAGTTCCTGCTCTCCTCCAACCTCGCAGAGGTCATCTCGATATTCGCTGCGACCATCCTCGGCTTTACTATCCTCAAGCCCGCTCACCTGCTCTGGATCAACCTCATCACCGACTGCCTGCCCGCCATCGCGCTCGGCATGGAAAAGAGCGAGCCCGATATCATGAAGCGTCCGCCGCGTGATTCCAAGGACGGCATCTTCGCCGGCGGCCTGGGTGTGCACATCGCCCTTCAGGGCTTTGTCATTGCGGGTCTTACGGTGCTTTCCTACTTTGTCGGACACCGCATCGAGACGGGCAACTGGGAGATAACCAACAGCGTTGACGGCATGACCATGGCGTTCCTTACGCTGTCGATCGTTGAAATATTCCACTCCTTCAATATGCGCTCGCTCAACGGCTCGATATTCAGCCTCAAGTCGCAGAACAAGTGGCTGTGGGTGTCGATGATAGGCTCTCTCGCCGCCACGACGCTCGTTATATACGTTCCGTTCCTGCGCGACGCGTTCGAATTCGCTCATATCAGCCTTTTCGAATACTTCATCGCAATTGCCATGGCGTTTGCCATCATACCGATAGTGGAGCTCGCAAAGCTCATACAGCGCACCGTTTCGAAGAAGAAACAGGCAAAGTAATATTAACGGTCCTCACCGGTGGCCGTGGGGCTGCCGAAAGCATTTGGCTTTCGGCAGCCTTTTTATTTGTCCTCGCAGAGAAGGCGCCGAATTTACGCTTTGTTCACACATCCCGAGTTGGGATATGATATAATAAAGATACAATAATAATAATCATTATTGATTTTGAAATGCGCTGCGGGAATAAAACAGCCGCGGCTGCGTATACTGATACGGAAAATGCTTTTCCGCGGTAAAATTAATATAAACAATAAACGGAGGACTGAAAATGGAACTCAAGGGCTCAAAGACCGAAAGCAATCTCCGCACGGCTTTTGCGGGCGAATCACAGGCGAGGAACAAGTATACCTATTATGCGTCAAAGGCTAAAAAGGAAGGCTATGTTCAGATAGCGAAGCTGTTTGAGGAGACCGCCGCAAACGAGCGCGAGCACGCAAAGATATGGTTCAAGCTGCTGGCGGGCGGCGAGGTGCCCTCGACCGAGGACAACCTGCTCGATGCCGCGGGCGGAGAGAGATACGAATGGACAGAGATGTATGCCTCATTTGCAAAGACCGCAAAGGAAGAGGGCTTTGACCGCATAGCGTATCTTTTCGAAGCTGTCGGAAAGATCGAAAAGGAGCACGAGGAGCGCTTCCGCCGCCTTCTCGATAACGTAAGGCATGAGGCTGTGTTTTCAAAGGACGGCGAGTGCATATGGCAGTGCTCAAACTGCGGGCATATCCACATCGGCAAAAAGGCGCCCGAGGTGTGCCCCGTCTGCGCCCACCCGCAGGCGTATTTTGAGATAAAAGCCGACAATTATTAAGCAAAAAGGTCGGTCGCGCCGTCGGCTTTTTCGGCTCGGATATGAACATCGAAGGTGTCGGAACCGTCAAGACTAAAGCAAAAAGGCTTTCGGGCATTTGCCCGAAAGCTTTTTTTGCGGTTAATGAGCGCCGGCTTGTCTTACTGAGCTGCGTCAACGATTGCGGTGAATTTCTTCGCCACGAGCGACGCGCCGCCGATAAGACCGCCGTCAACGTCGGGCTTTGCAAGAAGCTCGGCGGCGT
>OCQA01001029.1_pt1 | contig 22648 bp, 20 predicted proteins | sample 1538571 | NCBI WGS metagenome assembly OCQA01 (sample SAMN04571708, study PRJEB22368) | human gut metagenome | biome: human gut; material: stool | host: Homo sapiens | place: Luxembourg | collected 2012-09-28 | reverse complement strand
GTCCGGAGTGGAGAGCGATGTTCCGGGGGTAACTGTTGTGATCGTGCCGTCACCGTCCTTGCGGCAGCCGATCATACCTGTGATGACCGTCAGCAGAAGAAGCACGGAGAGCACGGCGGATAAATGTCTTTTAGTCTTTTGTGACATGGGGCTTATCCTTTCGTTGTTTTAATTTTTTTCGGAATGACGAAACAAAATCTATATACAAATTATATCATTATATGAGGTATAAAGTCAAGGTTTTTGTTAAAAATAATAACAGCATATAAACAACGATCGGGCGGCTGAACATTCCCGTTTTGCTCTTATGTATTTCCGGGTTTAAGGTCATGCGGGGCAAAAACGTTGTTCGTTCGCATGATAGGCGTTTCCCGTCCGCCGATAAACAGTGGGGCTGACGCATAATTGCGTCAGCCCCACTGCTGCATTTGTTATTTATTTTACGGTAACTTTCTTGTATGCTTTTTTGCCGCGGCGGAACACGATGCCGCTTCTGAGAGCGTCGCCGGTGTATTTTGCCTTGAGGTCTGTGACCTTTTCGCCGTCGGCGGAAACACCGCCCTGTTCGACTGCGCGGCGCGCCTCGGATTTCGAGGCAACGAGACCGGACTTTACGAGCACCGTGAGAATGTCGATGTCGCCGTTTGCGTCGAGATCGCCTGCGGTGAGCTCTGTGGTCGGTATTGCGGCGTCGGCACCCGCTCCGAAGAGCGCCTTGGCGCTTGCGTCCGCTTTGTCGGCTTCATCCTTGCCGTGTACGAGCGAGGTGAGCTCGTATGCAAGTATCTCCTTGGCGCGGTTGAGGTCGCTGCCCTGCCACGACGACATTTCGTTTATCTGTTCGATGGGCAGGAATGTCAGCATCCTTATGCACTTGAGCACATCGGCGTCGCCGACGTTGCGCCAGTACTGATAAAAGTCGTAGGGGCTTGTCTTTTTGGGATCGAGCCACACGGCGTTGCCGGCGGTCTTGCCCATTTTATGCCCCTGTGAGTCGGTGAGCAGGGTAATGGTCATGGCGTGAGCATCCTTGCCGAGCTTGCGGCGGATGAGCTCTGTGCCGCCAAGCATATTCGACCACTGGTCGTCGCCGCCGAACTGCATATTGCAGCCGTAGTTTTTGTAGAGATAGTAGAAGTCGTAAGACTGCATTATCATGTAGTTGAACTCAAAAAACGAAAGTCCTTTTTCCATGCGCTGCTTGTAGCATTCGGCACGCAGCATATTGTTGACCGAGAAGCATGCGCCGACCTCGCGGAGAAAATCTATATAGTTGAGATCGAGGAGCCAGTCGGCATTGTTGACCATCTGAGCTTTGCCCTCGCCGAATTCGATAAAGCGGGACATCTGGCGGCGGAAGCATTCCGCATTGTGGTCGATATCTTCCTTTGTGAGCATTTTGCGCATATCCGTGCGCCCGGAGGGGTCGCCTATCATGGTCGTGCCACCGCCTATGAGGGCAAACGGCTTGTTGCCCGCCATCTGCAGGCGTTTCATGAGCGTAAGAGCCATAAAATGACCTGCCGTGAGGCTGTCGGCGGTGCAGTCAAAGCCGATGTAGAACTTTGCCTTTCCCTCATTTATCATTGTGCTGATCTCGGCTTCGTCTGTGACCTGTGCTATCAGACCGCGTGCCTTCAGCTCGTCGTAAATATTCATTGCTGCTTGAAACCTTTCGTTAATGTGCGTTCCGGGCTGCCTGAATCCATCAGACAACCCGGAAAAATCGGTATCTGTGATCTGTGACCGCTGATACTTACTTTGCGAATGTGTCGTTTATCTTTTCAAGGCTGCTCTTGAGAACATTGTTGAAAGTGGAGACCTTGCGGGACCATCCTGCCGCGGTGTTGTCGCGAAGGGTGTTGCGGAAGGGCTGATAAGACATATTCTGCAGAGGAGTGGTGAATATTCTGGAGAGGTCCATGACGACGGTGCGCTTGATGGTATCATACATCAGGCTGTCCTCAAGGTCGTCGGAGTAACGGACCTTCATCGACTGCTCGAAGAGGGCGGGCGTTACGCGGCGATAGCCCTCGGAGGCGAGGCACTCAAGCGTCGCGGCTGCGGCATCGGCATCCTTTGCCTTTACGGAGATGGAGTAAAGGGTGAAGGGGAATGCCATGCAGGTGCGGTAGTCGGACTGCTCTTCATTGTACTTCGGAACGGGAAGCATGCCGTATTTGAAGTCGGAGACGTCCTTCAGCGTGCCGGAGGCGATGTAAACTCTGTCAACCACGAAGAGCGCGCGACCCTCGGAGAATGCCTTTGCGGACGAATACTTGGAAGTTGTGCCCTTTGTGAAGGCGAAGCCGCTGTTGTAGAAGAAGTCGGTGAGTTTTTCGAGCAGCGACATCGTTTTGTCGGATTTGACATCATCGGAGAGTTTGAGAGTGCCGTCGTCGTTCTTTTCAAGGAACTGGAGGTCGGAGCCGATGTAGAAGCAGTCGAAGTGCAGGTCGATGGACTCGAAGCCGTATCTGTCTTCATAGTCGGCGGTACCGTTGGCGTTTTCGTCTCTGTAAACGTTCTGGCACAGCTCTATCAGCTTGTCGATCGTCCACTGACCGTTTTTAACGGTGTTATAGAGGTCGGAAACGGTCATGTCGGGGTGCTCTTCGACAAGCATACCCTTGTTGAAGAAGGTAGCATACATCATGTAGAGCATGTTGGTGGAGATATCGCCCGAAGTGAAGTACAGCTTGCCGTTGACGGTAGCGGTGTCGGTGAGCGATGCGGGCCACCACGGTTTTTCAAAATTGATGTATTTAAGATCGAGAAGGTTCTGAGTCAGACCGTTCATGGCAAGCGTTGCGGCGGTCATGCTGTAGCCGCAGAAAACGTCATATCCGCCGCCGGAAACAACGCTGTTGTTGGCGGTCTCAACGAAGTTTTTCTGGTTTGAGTAGTTGCCCTTTGTGCCGATCCATTTAAGCTCGACGCCGAGGCGTTCCTGGACCTTCTGGTTTCTTTCGGTGATGCGGGTATTGACTATGTTGCCGTCGTCCTTGGATTCCTCAACAAAGAATTCGGGGCGCTCGACGTCTTCCCAATAAAGGAATGTCACACTGTCGTTGATCTTGAGAGATTCGGGCAGATCGTCCTGTATCTCTCCCGATGTAGTCTCGGGGGCGTTTGTAGCGGCGTCGGTGGTCGTTGTGTCGCCGTTGTTGTCCGGCTTGGCACACGCCGCAAATGCTGCGATGAGCATTATTGCCGAAAGAAGCATGGCGATTATTTTGGCTGTTCTTTTCATGATAGATCCTTTCTTAAAAAAATTAAATTAATCTACGTAGATTATAACGCATTTTCGATCGGATGTCAATACAAAACGCGTTCAAAAAGCAATACAAAATGAAAAACGGACGGCGGGCAGAACGTCCGTATAAAATTGCGGTGAACGGCGGCAAAGAATAAAAATTGCCATTCATAACGGCGCGCATGCGGCGCACAATAGTAGCAGAGAACGCAATACGCGGACTCAATTAATATAGATTTGCGGGCGTCCGCGTATGCGGCTGCTCACATGAGGAGAATTTCAAATGGCTAACAATAAGACTCTTGTTCCCGAAGCAAAGGCTGCTCTTGAAAAGTTCAAGATGGAAGCTGCCGGTGACGTTGGTGTTACCCTGAACCAGGGCTACAACGGCGATCTCACTTCCCGTCAGGCCGGTTCTATCGGCGGTCAGATGGTCAAGAAGATGATCGAGAAGTACGAGAACGATATCAAGGCGAGCAAATAAAAGCTTTTCCTCCCTTTTATGACATCTGAGTTTTTACGGTAAAACGGGGCTGTCGCACATTAGTGCGGCAGCCCTTGATATTATTATGCTTTCGTCGTTGTCAGATCATGTCCGGAGCATCCGCATCGGCGGGAAAGTCGTCGGCATCAAGTCTGCGGCGCCCGCGGCGGCGTTTTTCTCCGTCCGGCGCGGGAGGTGTTTCCGTATTGTCGATATACCTCTGAGCCTGTGTGGTGAAGAGCTTGTAATACTCGCCGTGAAGAGCCATCAGCTCGCGGTGGTCGCCTTCTTCAATGACCTCGCCGCCCTTGAGGACGACGATCTTGCTTGCGATAACGGCGGATGAAAGACGATGCGACACGAATATGGTGGTCTTGCCCTCGCGCAGACGGTCGAAGGTGTTGAATATATCCTGCTCCGCCATCGGGTCGAGCGACGCGGTGGGTTCGTCGAGTATGAGTATATCCGACTCGCGGTAGAATGCGCGCGCTATGGCGAGCTTCTGCCACTGGCCGCCCGAAAGCTCGATCCCGTCCTGCTCGAAAATGCGCATGAGCGGCGTGTCGTAGTCGCGCGGCAGCGCACGGATATATTCGTCGGCACTGCTTTGGCGTGCGCTCTCGCGTATGCGGGCAGGGTCGGGCTCGGCGTCGATATTGCCGAAGGAAATATTCTCGGAGACCGACACTGCATATTTGCCGAAATCCTGAAAGATTATTCCGAATATGTTATAGAGCTCGTGCGTGTCGTATTCGCGTATGTCTTTACCGTCAAGCAGTATCACGCCCTCGGTGGGATCGTAAAGGCGCGTGAGCAGCTTTATGAGCGTGGTCTTGCCCGCTCCGTTGAGACCGACGAGTACCACTGTCTCGCCCGGGCGGAATTTCAGATTCACGTTCTTTATTACATATCGTTCGGTGCCGGGATATGCAAAGCTCACGTTTTTGAATTCGATCGTGTGCGGGGCGCCGTGAGCCACCGGCTCGGGCGGTTCCTTTGTCGGCACGACCGTCTGTTTTTCCTTCATAAAGGACACGAGGTTATCGATGAACAGTGTGCCCTCGTATATCGACGCCGATGTCGTGATGAACGAGGCGACGCAGGTTGCTATCGAGCTGAGTGCTCCGGTGTAGAGGGAATAGTCGCCTATGCGGTAGCTGCCGTCAAAAACTCCGCGCGCGATTATTGCATAGCAGAGGCAGTTTGCGGCGCAGGAGATGACCGCCGACAGCACGAGCCAGAAGCTTTCGTGCACTATCAGCGATTTGAGACCGGCAAAATACTGCTTGAACACCTGACGGTAGCGGTCGATAAAGGTATCCGAAAGGTTGAATATGCGTATCTCCTTTGCCATGTCCTTGTTCACGAGCAGATCGGAATAGTAATTCATCTGCCTGCGGTCCTTGGAGCGGTTACGCATATACTGAAAATTCTTGCGGCGGTAATAAAAGTTTATCGCAGCCGAGGGGAAGGAGACTGCCACGATGAGAAGCGGTATCCACCACATATTCGGTATGCGCGCAAGTATCACGAGAAAACCGACAAGGGATATGAGCGTACTTACGATGGAGAAGGTCGCCTGAAGCGTCTGTATCGGGCGCGAGCCCGCCTCACGGTTGGCGTTTTCGAGCTTTTCGTAAAAGCCGGGCATGTCGAACGATGCAAGATCGAGCGTTTTTGCCTTCTCCATTATCTGTATCTTGACCTGCTTTACGACCTTCTGTCCGGCGATGCGGATTATCGAGTTCGATATCCGCGTGACCACACGGTTTATCAGACGGAAGGTAAAAAGACCGATGAGCAGCCCGAGCAGCACCGAGCCGACGAATTGCAGCTCGAGCGGCACGCCGTTTGCCTCGGCGACCGCACGTTCGCTCGTCAGACGCTGCATTTCGTTGGTTATGCGCGCGGTTATCAGCGAGCCTATGATCGGTGTTACGCCGTCAAAGACCGAAATGAACAGCATGGTAAACAAAATGAGCGGGTCTGTCTGCCACACGAGCACGAAGGTATAAAACAAACGGTAAAAGAAACCGCCGAGAAGCTCGCGCAGGTAGCGCGGCACGTCGCCGATATTTTTGGGGAGCGGCACTTTTTCATACTGATATCCGCCGCGTCCGCCGGGCGGGGGTCCGAATCCTCCGGGGCCCATCAAGATCATCACCTTTCGATTTCACGATTGCATATATTCTATCACAAAATAGTTGCGATTGCAACCGTTTCGGCGGAAAAAGTGAAAAAAACCGTGCAATATCTTGTTTTGCGCGGCGATATATGATAAAATATATCCTGGAAAATTATTTAACAGCGATAGGAAGTAACTGTCATGCATCTTTATCCCGCAGATATTCTTTTACCCGATTTTAGCAAAACGGACGGCAGGCTCTGGGCGACGGTCGCCTGCGATCAGTTTACGGGCGAGCCCGAATACTGGCAGCGAGTTGACGCCGAGGTGGGCGACGCGCCCTCGACACTTCGCCTTATGCTGCCCGAGGCATTTCTTTCCGAATCGTCGGAGCGAGTGCCTAAGATCCATGCCGCAATGCGCAGCTATCTTGACAGCGGAGTTCTCGTGCCTCACCGCCGCCGCGCCGTGTGGCTCGACCGTACGCAGAGCAACGGGCTTGTGCGCCGCGGGCTCGTGGCGGCGATAGACCTTGAGGAATACGACTTCTCCGAGGGTTCGACCTCACCGATACGTGCCACCGAGCGCACGGTGCCGGAGCGCATTCCGCCCCGCATAGGCGTGCGCCGCGGCGCGCCGCTCGAGATGCCGCACGTTATGCTCCTGATAGACGATCCCGCCGACAGCATCCTTTGGCGTTTTTCCGAACGCGCCGCAGATGCTTACGATTTTGATCTCATGGAGGGCGGCGGTCACGTGCGCGGCGGCTTTGTCGGCGCGTCCGAGCTGAAGGACATAAATGTTGCGCTTGACGAGCTCGTAGCGCGCAGAACGGGTACCGACGCACCGATACTGTTTGCGGTCGGCGACGGGAACCATTCTCTTGCGACCGCCAAAACGGTGTGGGAGGAATACAAGGCTGCCGGAGCGCCCGCCGATCACCCGGCACGGTACGCGCTCTGCGAGGTGGTCAACCTGCATGATCCCGCGCTTGAATTCGAACCGATATACCGTCTGGCGTCGGGCTGCGACATCCCGCGTCTTATGCTTGAATTCCGCGCTTATGCCGGCCGTCTCTGCGGATGCGAAAAGCCGCAGGAATTCGAGGTCGTGATGAACGGCGGCAGGGAAAAGATAACCGTCGCTCACCCCGAAAAGGCGCTGCCCGTTGCGACGCTTCAGGATTTCCTCGACCGCTATGCCGCCGCCGCTCCGCTCGAGCTCGACTACATACACGGCATCGACTCGCTCGTGTCCCTCGCGGGTGCGCGCGGCAAAGTCGGGTTCATATTTGAAGGAATGAAGAAGAGCGAGCTTTTCCGTGCGGTCGAAAAGAACGGCGCACTGCCGCGCAAGACGTTTTCTATGGGTCACGCGGCTGATAAAAGATATTATATCGAGTGCCGACGCATCGACTGATATAATTTACATATTTAATACAAATATTACCTACGCGTCACATATCCTCTGATAATGTCTGTTATAATCGGGCATTATAGGATGTGAAAGGGGTGCGGGTAATGAAAAAAAGATCGTTCGCGGCTTTTGTTCCGGTATTTGCGGTGATCGCCGCCGTCGTGCTTGTTGCCGTATATTTCGGCGGCAGAAGGTCGGACGCCTTTGGAAAGCAACCTGAGACGACCGACGTATCGCGCCGCGAGCCGGCTGAGCTTGAGGCGTTCCTGGCATATGTCGCAAAGGGAAAATATATGCAGGCGTCGCGCGAGGCGGCAAGACTGACCGATCCCGACGCGCGCGGGGCTGCCGGGACTGTGATAAGCGGGAATTCCGGCGATTTTGAGTCGGGTGTCACCGCCGCCGTGACCGAATATATGGTCAGGTACAGGATAGACGACGGTAAAAGGTTTCTTGAGGGGCTCGTCGGGCTCGGCATCGACAGCCATATTGCCGCCGAGAGCGAGCGGCTTGAAAATTACCGCATTTATCAGGATGCCGAGCTTGAAAGTGTTGTGCTTTCGGAAACGCTCGAGAATATCTACACGCACTGCATGATAGCGTTCCCGGAGATAAATTTCGCATCCTCCGCGACCTACCGCAAGTGCGGCGACGATTGCCTGACGCCCGCCGAATTCATGTATCTGCTCGATTCGCTCTACGAAAAGGGGTATATTCTGATCGACGCGAACCTGCTTTGCGGCGATGACGGCGGTATCGTAAGAACGCTCATGCTGCCGAAGGGCAAAAAGCCGCTTGTTTTCTCGTTTGACGACGTTACCTATGATTCGCGCAAGCGCGGAACGGGGATGGTCGATAAGCTCATCGTTGATGAGGATGGTTATGTCTGCACCTATACGGAAAAAGCCGACGGCAGCACGGTCGTGGCGTATGACAACGAGATCTTTCCCGTTGTTGACGAATATGTGCGCTGCCACCCCGATTTTACCTTTCACGGCGCGCGCGGAACGCTCTTTCTTACGGGATTTGACGGGATCCTCGGCTACAGGACGCAATCAGAGCCGGTGGATGCAGCCGAGGCTGCGCTGAGGCTTGACCGTGAGGCGGAGATTCGTGAAGCCTCAAAGGTCGTTGCGGCGATGAAGGCTGAGGGCTGGACCTTCGGCTCTCATAGCTGCGACCACCGGCATATGACGCGCTTGAGCGCAGACGAGTTCAAAAACGACATCGACACGTGGCTTGGGGAGGTCGGCTCGATAGTGGGTGAGACGCAGCTCTTCTGCTGGCCTTACGGCGACCACACCGACGCACGCTACGGTGCAGATCTTCGCCGCGGCGAGCTGCACAGGTATCTTTACGACAGCGGCTTTCGCATATTCTTCGGCTGCGGCTCGGCGAGATATATCGCCGGGGAGCCGGACGGGCTCGGCGTTTTTACCGATCGCAAGGGAATGACCGGGGATGTTCTTTATTATATCGAAATGGGGTATGAGCAGTACCGGCGCGACTATCTTTATCTTATAGATCCCGACGCGATGTGGGATCCACTGAGATTGCCGTACAAATATATGCCTCCGTATAAAACACGCTGACGCGGATACGCGCCCGCCGTGCAAATTTTGCACGGCGGGCAATTTGTTTTTTCCGCGTTCCGACATTTTTATCAGCCTGCGCGGAGTATACTTTTAATGTGTTGCGGAGGTGACGGACATGGGCGAGACCGTTTATGCCGATATTTTGTTTTTTATCAATTTCAGCATGGACTTTCTTTGCTTTTACATATGCTCGCGCGTGCTCGGAAGGCGGCTGCACGTCCTTCGTGCGACTGTCGCCTCGGTCATCGGCGGGGCGTATTCGGTCGCAATGCTTTTTTTCGATCCGGGAGGATCGGCGGAGATATTGCTCGATATCGGTGTGCTGCTCATTATGTGCGCCGTCGCGCAGCCGAACGGGAAAAACTCTCTTGCGGGTGAGTTCGGCGGTGCGGCGATGTATGCGGGCATATCTGCGGCTCTCGGCGGGTTTATGACCGCCGTATACAGCCTTGCCAATCGACTCGGTCTTTCCGGAGATGCCGCAGCGCCGGGCAGCGGCGATGTCGGCGGTGAGATGTCGGCGTGGGTGTTCGCGCTCCTTGCGGCATCGGGGGCTGCTGCGGCGGTGATAGGCGGCAGGCGCTTGCGGCTGCGTTCGTCGGGCGACCGTTTTTCCGTTACCGTCAGCATGGGCGGAAAAAATGCCAGCTTTGACGGCATGACCGACAGCGGGAACCTGCTTTCCGATCCTTTGAGCGGCAGGCGCGTGATGATATGCGAGCTGAGCGCAGTTGACGGGCTGCTCGACCCCGCAACGGCCGCAATGATACGCTTGGGCGGGCCGGGTGCCACAGGCACTCGTCTGTCGCCCGAGGCGGCGGCAAAGCTGCGGTTCATTCCCGCGTCGGGCGCGCTCGGAGACGGTCTTTTGTGCGCCTTGATGCCGGAGAGAGTTACTCTTACCGACGTCAAGGGCGAAAAGAGCCGCGACGCCGATCTGCTCGTTGCTCCCGTGCCGCGCCGACTGTCGGCAAACGGCTGCCGTGCGCTCCTTCCGCCGGGACTTATGGATTAGCGCCGCCCAAGAATCAGAAAAGAGGTCATCGGATATGAAATTTCATGAAAAGATCAGGTCCTTCCGCCTGTGGCTCTCACGTCTGGCGGCACGGCTTTTTCCGCGCGGGATATACTATGTCAGCGGACCCGAAACGCTTCCTCCGCCGCTTTCGCGCGAGGAGGAGCGCGAGGCGCTCGACCGCCTTTCCGCCTCTCCGGGGGACGAGCAGGTGCGCGGACTGCTTATAGAGCGCAATCTGCGACTTGTCGTTTATATCGCGCGCAAGTTCGAAACGACCGGGATAGGCATCGAGGATCTTGTGTCGATAGGCACGATGGGGCTTATAAAGGCGATCGGCTCATTCAGGACCGAAAAGAACATAAAGCTCGCCACATATGCGTCGCGCTGCATTGAAAACGAGATACTTATGTACATACGCAAGCGCAGTGCTTCGCGCTGTGAGATCTCGCTCGACGAGCCGCTTAATGTCGATTGGGACGGCAACGAGCTGCTGCTTTCGGATGTGCTGGGCAGCGAGGACGGAGGGGTCGGCGAGGCTTTTGCGGCGCGCGAGGAAAAGCGTGTCATTCACGAGGCTGTCGCGTCGCTCGAGCCGCGTGAGCGTCAGATAATCGAGCTGAGATACGGACTTTCGGGCGATCGGGAAATGACGCAGAAGGAGGTCGCCGATCTTCTCGGGATATCGCAGTCGTACATCTCGCGGCTTGAAAAAAAGATAATCGCACGGCTGCGTCGTGAGCTCGCGGGAAAAATATAATAATATAATAAAAATAAAAGAAAATAAAAGTACGGCTGTCCTTTTTTGCATCGGACAGCCGTGTTTTTTACACGTCGTTTTTTATTATGTCGTCGTAGGTCTCACGCCTGACGGCAACGTAGTTCTCGCCCTGTGACAGCATGACCACGGGCGGGCGCGGTATGCGGTTGTAGTTCGATGCCATCGAATAGTTGTAGGCTCCCGTGGTGAGGCAGGCGATGTGGTCGCCGCGCCGTATGTCGGCGGGAAGGCTCACGCCGTGCTGGAGCATATCTCCGCTCTCGCAGCATCTGCCCGCCACCGAAAACAGCCCGGTCGCCGTGCCGAGTGTCTCGGGACGGTCGGAGCAGAGGAGGGTATAGGGCGCTTTGTAAAGCGCAAAGCGCGGGTTGTCGGTCATGCCGCCGTCGACGGAAACGTAGCTGCGGCAGCCCGGGATCCTTTTGACGGAACCGACGGTGTAGAGCGTCATGCCCGCGTCGGCGACTATCGCCCTGCCGGGCTCAAAGCACACCGTGCGGCATATGCTCCCCAACACGGCGGCGACGGAGCGCATTATTGCTTCGACATCGGGATACCGTGCGTCTGCCGTGTACGGAACGCCGAACCCTCCGCCGAGGTCGAGACATTCCGCTTCGTATCCGAGTGAGCGGCGGATGTCCGAGATGAAGGCAGCCATTATTTTTGCCGAGCGCCCGAAAACGTCGGGATCGAATATCTGCGAACCGACATGGCAGTGAAAGCCCGCAAGCTTTATTCCGGGCAGCGAGAGCGCAAGGCGCGCCGCAGCCTCAGCCTGACCGGTCTCTATCGCGCAGCCGAATTTCGAATCCACCTTTCCCGTTGTCACCGCCGCGAATGTGTGCGGATCTATGCCGGGAGTTACGCGAAGCAGAAGCCGCCGGCGCACGCCGTGCGCCGCGGCAATGCGCGAAACGGCGCGTATTTCGTCCTCACCGTCGGCTACTATGCAGCCGACGCCTAGCTTTACCGCAAGCTCTATATCCGCGTCGGTCTTGTTGTTTGAATGAAAAAACACGTCGCGCATCGGGAAGCCCGCTGCGTTTGCCGTGTATATCTCGCCCGACGACACAACGTCGGCGCCCATATGCTCGTCCGTCATTATGCGGTACATCCGCATGAACGATGCCGCCTTTGACGCGTACATTATGCGCACATCAACATCCGGCGCAAACGCGGCGCGTGCCGCTGCCAGGAAACGCCGGCAGTTGAGACGTATGCGGTCCTCGTTCATGAGATAAAGCGGTGTGCCGTATTTTTTTATGAGAGCCGCGGTGCTTTGCCCCGCAAAGCAAAGCTCGCCCTGCTCGCCGACCGAAAGATCGGGGCAGGGCAGCTCTGAAAGTGTTGCGGTCTTTTGTTTTTCCGTCACCATCGTTCAGCGTCAGCCCTTTGCGCCGTTGTCGATCGTTATGGTGCCGTTCTTCACCGTTACGGTTATGGTGTTCATATCGTCGGGCTTCGGCGTTTCGGTGGTCTCTGCGCTTTCGTCATCCGACGCTTCGGTGGTCTCCGAGGTGTCCTCACCCGGCGTTACGGGCACGAGCGGGGTCTCGATGTTGATCTCGGAGAATTTTCCCGTGGTCTCCTTGCCGTAGACCTTTATTGCACCCGAGGCGCGCAGTTCAACGTTGAAGCCGGAAAAATCGGGTTCGGTGCGGTCGTATGTAAACGAGCCGTTCTTGACAGTCGCTTCGATCTTGTGCGAGAAGGTGCTGCCGCTTATGCTAACTTTACCGTCTGCGGCGCTGAGTATCAGCTCGCGAGCCGTGACTCCATCAAGCTTTACGGCGGTCTCTTTATCGGAATCGACGGTCACGGTCGATCCGGTCGAAATGTTCTTTAGCGTGATGTCTCCCTTTGCGGCGGCGAGCTTGTAGTCGCAGTCGGCATCAACGTCGGAGAGCGTTATGTTGCCCGTCTTGGTCTGAAGGTCGATGAAGATGACAGACGTGGAGCTGTCAAGGTAAAGGTTTACCGTGCGCTCTCTGCCGCGGTATTTCCAGTAGTTCAGGTAGTTGCGGAAGCCGTTGAAGTTTATCTTGAAGGTGTCGAGGTTTATGAGTCCGGATATACCGTCGATGTCGGAGAGCGTGAGCTGCGTTTTGCTCGAGGTGAGATTGTAGCTGCCGTCCGTGAAGTTTATGAGGTCGATGTGGCTCTTTTCGGCTCCGCCGTACACGTTTACGTCAACATCGCCGAGGTTGACGACGATTTTTTTGAGCGACGCCTCGTCGATGTCAAACGTCTGGGTGAAGTTATTTTCGCTGTCTCCGTGCTGGTCGAAGAGCGATATGCCTTCCTTGCGCGCCATGTCGTTTGCGCTTATGCACATGAGAACGCCGGCGCAGGCGAGGATAACGGTAACGATTATAAAGATTATCGAGGTGGGTTTCATTGCTTTTCGATCGCTCCTTTCAGGGCAATAAAGCCGTCGCGGGCTTTAAGCGCCGCATAGCCGGCAAGCTGCGTGATCTTTTTGATAAGGAACGGAACGAGCCGTATGGCTGCGTTGTACATAAGTATTCCGATGAGAGAGGCGACCGAGCCGATCGTTATGCCGAGCCCTATCTCGTAAAGACCGACCGGAACGACGCCGGTGACGATCTTATACGCACCGTAGATTATACCGATGAGCGATACCGAGCAGCCGGCTCCGACTATGACGATAAGGAGTGCGATGAATCCGACCGCAACGGCTGCGAGCAGGGCGATGATGCCGAGGAACACAAGCGCGGCAGCCGCGGCGAGCAGCGCCGCAAACGGAATGGCAACGCAGAACAGCACGCGCTTTATCGTTTGCTGCTTAAGCTCCTCTTCACTGAGCGCGGGGCGCTGCTTTGCGCCCTCGTAGTATTCGGGATCGGTGACGGGATCGGGATTGCGCCGTGCCTGTGCGGGACGTGCGCCCGAGGGCTTTGCACCGTCGCGCGGCGTGCGCTGCTGCTGTGCCGCGGGATGTGCGGCGGGGACCGGTCTTGCGGCGTGAGGTGCGGCATTGGCGGGAGCGTCGGGACGGCGTGCGGGCGCCGCTGCGGTCGCCTGTGCCGCGGGACGGTTTGCCGCAGGTGTCTCCTCGGCATGACGTGCTGCGGCTTTTACGGCTTCCTCGCGCGCTTTGTCGGGCATCGGGACCTGGCGGTGCTGTGCGGCGGGGGCTTTGGGCGGTTCCGCCTGCCTGTCCGCCGGGGCATCCCCATGAGCCTGTTCCGCTGCACGGTCGGCAGCTTCGCTTTTCAGCTTTTCCATGATCCCTTCCGCCATTTTAGCAGGGTCGACATCGACGTTCTCCATGTTTTTCGAACGCAGATAGGCATCCATCTTCGCCTTTTGCGCGGCAACGACCATGCGGTCGGCGCCGAGTGCGGCAAGATGGGCACCGAGCTCGTCAAGAAACGTTTGTTTGTTCATTGAAAATACCGTGCCTTTCCTTGGCTGTTTGATATTATATCCCGTGCCCGTACTTTGCTTGTATGTATCGCGGCGGTCATTCCGCGCGGCGTCGGATGTGCGTTTTTTGCGTAAAAATCGGTTTTTTGCGATGATTTGTGCAAGAAACGTTTGCATCCGAGCGAAAAATATGCTATACTGTATGGGCTTCGGGCATGAATTGATCCATGCAGAGTATACCTATCCTATATTATATCAGATTCGGAGACGGATTTCAAGATGAGAATGAGAAAAAAGAAGCATTCGGCGGAAAGAATAGAGGCTTGCGCCCCGCTTTTGCTGCGCTTGGCACCCGACGATAAGGCTTTTTCGGAGAAGACGGCGGCTGAGGTAAGCCGCGCGATATTCGGCAGAGAGCTGCCGCTGGAGCTTGAGATAGGCTGCGGCAAGGGCGATTTTGCCGTGGGAGTTTCTGCGGCGCGTCCGCAGTCGGGCATCATAGCGCTCGAACGTGTTGCCGACGTTGCGGTAACGGCGCTTGAAAAGGCTGTCGCCGCTGCCGGCACGCGCCCCGACAACCTGAGCTTTATCATAGGTAACGCGCAGAGCCTTGAGGGATGGTTCCCCGATAACACGTTTTCCCGCATTTATATAAATTTCTGTGATCCGTGGCCCAAAAAGGGATATGCCAAGCGCCGTCTCACAGCGCCGTCCTTTCTTGAGCTTTACCGCAGGCTGCTCGTGCCGGGCGGCGAGCTTCACTTCAAGACCGACAACGAAGGGCTGTTCGATTGGTCGCTTGAGCAGTTCGGTGCGACGGGGCTTGAGATATCGGCGCTCACGCGCGATCTGCACGCCTCTGAGCTTGCCGCGGGCAACATAATGACCGAATACGAGCGGAATTTCACAGCGAAGGGTATGCCGATATATTCCGCGCACGTTGTTTTTCAAAAGAAGCCGGAGGCGGATGATGCCTGACATGATATCCGAGCCGTGCGGGGTGTTTGTCGTTGACAAGCCCGCGGGGTGGACATCCTTTGACGTTGTGGGCAGGCTGCGAAGGCTTTACGGCACAAAGCGCATAGGGCATACGGGAACGCTCGATCCTATGGCGACGGGCGTGTTGGTCGTGCTTGTCGGCAGGGCGGCAAAGGCGTCGGAATATATTGCGGCGCACGGTAAAACGTACCGTGCGGTGATGAAGCTGGGGCTTGCGACCGACACGGAGGATACGACGGGGACCGTGCTTTCGCGCTTTGATGGCACGCTGCCCGATGCCGATGCGGTGCGTGCCGCGGCGGCGGGATTCGTCGGCGATATAATGCAGGTGCCGCCGATGTACAGCGCACTGAAGGTCGGCGGGCGAAAGCTGTGCGATATCGCACGGTCGGGTCAGACCGTCGAACGTGCGGCGCGCCCGGTGACGGTGTATTCGCTCTCCTGCGAGCCGCGCGACGGCGCGGCGGACGAGTACGTTCTCGATGTTTCATGCTCGCCCGGCACTTATATACGCACACTGTGCGCCGACATAGGCGCGGCTCTCGGCTGCGGCGGAGCAATGGCGGAGCTGAGGCGGCTGTCGGTCGGTGATTTTACGCTCGACGGAGCGCTGACTCCGGATGAGATAGAAGCACTGACGCCCGATGAGCGTCTCGGGCTGCTGATGCCTACCGAGTCATTGTTTTCCGAGCTTCCGGCGGTCGCTCTGCCGCCGTTTTTCGAACGGCTTTTCCGTTCCGGCTGCGAGATATATCAGAAAAAGCTCGGCACACGGCTTGCCGATGGAACACGCGTGCGCGTGACCGACGCAGGCGGCAGCTTTTTTGCCCTCGGCGAGGTCGGCGAATACCCGGAGGGCAGCGCGATCAGATCGGTGAAGCTTTTCAGCCTCTGACGGCGCATAATAAACATGATATTTTCTTATTAAATCGCATCGCGTGCTACGTGATGCGACATTTTTTTTATCATAGCGGTGATAAAATCTAACTGAAAAGACCACCGAAAAGGAGACGTGAAAATGATTCGCAATAACTGCGGCTTTGATTACTCCGCCGAGGGCGACGGGCTTGCCGTGACGATAGGCGGCGAGATCGACCATCACGGTGCCGCGCCGCTGCGCGACGGGATAGACGCTCTTATATGGGAGCACCGCCCGAAGCATTTATATATCGATATGTCGGGCGTAGAGTTTATGGACAGCTCGGGGCTGGGACTGATCATGGGCAGATACGAGCTGATGCGCGAGCTCGGCGGGGACGTGACGGTGCGCGATCCCGCACCGTGCGTTGACAGGATGCTGAAGCTGACGGGCTTTGACCGCCGGGTGAAGATCGAGCTGTCCGCACGTCCGGCACGCCGCCCGCGCGACGGACGCTGACATTTAAAATCCCGAAAGGAATATCATAAAATGAAAAAGGAAAATAAAAAGGAAACGGACAACGAAAGGATCACAAAAAGGCGGGCGGGCAGACCGCCCGCGGCGGCAACCGTCAACGAAATGAAGCTGACATTTCCGTCTCTTTCCGTAAATGAGGGCTTCGCTCGCGCCGCGGTCGGTGCATTTACGGCGCAGCTCGACCCTACGGCGCTTGAAATATCCGACATAAAGTGCGCGCTGTCGGAGGCGGTCACGAACTGCACCGTTCATGCGTACCCCGACCGCATAGGCAAGATATTTCTGACCGTGCGGCTGCTTGCCGACCGCTCGTTGAGGATAGAGGTGAGAGACAGCGGCGTCGGCATCCCCGATGTCGCGGCGGCGCGCGAACCGCTTTTTACGACCGACACCGACGGAGAGCGCAGCGGGATGGGCTTTACCGTTATGGAGAGCTTTTGCGACCGTGTGACGGTCAGATCCGCGCCGGGAGCGGGAACGACCGTTACCCTGATAAAAAAGCTTGCGCCGAAGCAGAAATTCACCCGGGGCTGATACATATTACACCGTTCCGGGGGTGGATCATGACATATACGGTTGACACGACCGACGTTCGTCGGTTGATAGCCGAGGCGCAGAGCGGCGACGTCCGACTTGCGGATCGTGCCGCAAGCTGTCTCATATCCGGCAACATGGGGCTCGTCAAGAGCATTGCAAGACGATTTGTCGGGCGCGGGTGCGAATTTGACGATCTGGTGCAGATAGGGACCATCGGTATGCTCAAGGCGATACGCTCATTTGACCTTGACCGCGGAACCGCATTTTCAACATATGCTGTGCCGCTCATCATCGGGGAGATACGGCGTCATCTGCGCGACAGCGGGCTCATAAAGGTCGGCAGGGCGACAAAAAAGCTCGGCGCCGAGCTGCTCGGTGCGCGTTCGCGTATAATAAGCGAGGAGGGCAGAGAGCCGTCCGTCTCCGAGCTCGCGGCTGTTGCCGGAGTGAGCCCCGAGGAGGCAGCCGCAGCCATCGGGGCAATGCAGGCGCCCGCGTCGCTGTCGGATACCGTGGGCAGCGACGATTCGGGGCTTGAACTTGAGGACCGCATACCCGACGGAGAGGGGCTGGCGGAGCTTGAGGGCGTGCGCGACCGCATTGCCATAGGTCAGGCTATTGGCAGGCTGCCGCCGCTCTGGAGGCAGATAGTCATACTGCGGTATTTCCGCAACATGACGCAGCAGCGTACCGCCGAGGCGCTGGGGCTGACACAGGTCAAGGTGTCACGGGAGGAAAAAAAGATAACGGAATTCCTGCGGCGCGAGCTCTGCGGATAAATTACTGTTTGTGTTGGTTTTTTGTGGCGGAATCTCTTGACAAAGGTGCTTTCGGATGTTATAATCGGTTGCGAAAACACCCGATGCAAAGAAAGGCACAAAAATGAGCATTATTGTTGAAGGACACAGAGGATACCGTGCGGTATACCCCGAAAATACACTTATTTCCTATCGCAAGGCGATAGAGCTCGGCGTCGACGCAATAGAATTCGACGTCTGGCTCTCCAAGGACGGTGTTCCCGTTATCATGCACGACGCAAACACACTGCGCATTACGGGCAAGGATGCCCTCATCACCGAGCAGACGCTCGCAGAACTGAAGTCGCTTGACGCCGGCAGTCACAAGGGCGCCGAATTCGCCGGTGAGCAGATACCCACTCTGCTTGAGATACTTCAGATGGTAAAGGCGATACGCCCGACTCTTCGCCTCGGTGTTGAGATAAAGGATTACCGTGAAGAGGCTGTCGATAAGGCGGTGGCACTGCTGAAGGAGTACGGATTTTTCGATGATTGCTGGTTTTACTGCTTCAACGCGCGCATCATCCGCTACATAAAAACAGCATACGGCGGACGCACCATGGGCTACCCCGATTTTCAGATGCGCGAGTTTGAGCCCGATTCGTACAAGTATTACGACGAGATAGGACTCAGCATGAGCATTGTGAAGAGCGAGATCTTTCCGATCTACAAGGCAAAGAATATGCCCATGCATATGTACTGCGCCGATACCGAGGAGGACGCAAAGCTCTGCATTGAAAAGGGTGCATCGCTCATCACCGCCAACGACCCCGTGCCGCTCATGAAGCTGCTCGGCAGGCTCTGATGCCCGCGATACCGGTCATATTGAATAATAATGACGGACAGCCGCTCAGTGCGGCTGTCCGTCATTATTCGTATCGTCTTTAAGCTCACGCGCCGCATTTTCGCGCGCGGCACGGTATTTCTCCGCTGTCTTTCCGCGGCGGCGTTTTTTTCTGTCGGCAAGATCGAGCAGGATGCCCGCAGCCGTGCCCGCGAACAGCCCGAGGCATATCCCGGCCTCCATATTTCCCGCGGCAAGACCTATCGCAAGCCCCGTTACCATGCCGAAGCTGAGAAATGCGGGTATCGTTGCCGCCGAGGGACGTTCGATCTCCCAAAGGTTGCCCTCCCTGCCGACGCCGATGCGGCGAAAACCGCATTTTTCAAGCACGCGCTCGGATGCGCTGTTGCCATCCTCGGTCTCGGCACGGATAAAATAGCACCCCGGCATTGAAAAGCCCCATGCGCACATTGCGCGCACCGCCTCGGTGGCGTATCCTTTTCCGCGGTATGCACTCTCGATGCCGTAGCCGATCTCCGTTTCGCCGTTTTCGTTCGGTGGTCCTTTGAAGCATATGTCGCCGACCTCGGTGCCATCCGGCAGCGTTGCAGCCCATGCGGTATACCACAGGCGCGCGTCGGGCTTGCTGCGGCAGCCGAGAAGCATTTCGCCGTATGCCTTTATAAGTTCCGGTTCGGTCTGGCGGTTGAGGAGCATGCCGAGCTCGCGGTCGTTCAGCGGCCGTAATTCGAGTCTTTTCGTTTTCATTCGGCATTCCTCCCCGTTTTTCTTCCTGCCTTATATTTTAAACTACCGGATGGGATTTGTCAAGACCGCGCGGACCACGCACGCGGTTTTATCATCCGAATTTGCCGTCTATGGCTTGACACGGCGGCGGTTTTATGCGATAATATGAGCAAGCGAGGTATGTGACCACCTGCCTCAAGACACAGTAAGGGGAAAACAACATGAGCTTTGATTACGATTTTCATAAATCGCAGAAGATCCTGCACGTAGGCTGCGAAAAGCCGCGCGCATACTATATTCCGTTTGATTCGGATGCCGGGGCAGCCTCGGCAGGTGACAGACGCGCCGAATCGGGGAGATTTCTTTCTCTCTGCGGCGATTGGGACTTCATATACTATCCCACGCCGGCTGAGATAGGCGACTTTACCGCGGAGGGCTTTGATGCCTCGGCGGAATTTGAAAAGATGACGGTGCCCGCAAGCTGGCAGTCCTTTACCGACCGCGGCTATGACACGCCCAACTATACGAACGTGAACTATCCCTTCCCGGTCGATCCGCCTCACGTTCCCGATGCCAATCCCTCGGCTCTTTACCGCCGCGAGGTGTATATCTCTGCCGAAAAGCTCGAGGGCAGGGAGGTATATCTTAACTTTGAGGGCGTGGATTCCTGCTTTTACCTCTGGGTGAACGACAGCTTTGTCGGCTACAGCCAGGTCAGCCACATGACGAGCGAGTTCAACGTTACCGACAAGCTCCGTGCGGGCAAAAACACCGTGAAGGTGCTTGTGTTCAAGTGGTGCGACGGCTCGTACCTTGAAGATCAGGACAAATTCCGCTTCTCGGGTATTTTCCGCGAGGTGTATCTGCTTTTCCGCGATGTGCGCCACATCGTCGATATATATGCGCTCCCCGAGCTCAACGCAAGCTATTCGCAGGGCGTCCTCGGCGTAGACCTGACGCTTGCGGGCGGAGGTGAGAGCGAGATAGCCTATCGGCTGCTTTCGCCCGACGGGAAAGAAGAGTCGGGCGGGTCGATAGTGCTCGGCGACGCCGGACATTTTGAAATGCTCGTTTCAAAGCCTGCGCTCTGGTCTGATGAGACCCCCGCGCTCTACACGCTCTGCATCTCCTGCGGCGGTGAGCATATTCGCATTCCCGTCGGCTTCAAGGATGTCCGCGTAAAGGACAAGGTGATATACATAAACGGCAAAAAGGTCAAGGCAAAGGGCGTGAACCGCCACGACAGCCACCCGCTGCTCGGTTCGGCCACTCCTTACGACCATATGCTGCGCGATCTTTATATCCTCAAACGTCACAATGTCAACATGATCCGCACGAGCCACTATCCGAACGATCCTCGTTTTCCCGGAATGTGTGACCGCATGGGCATTTACCTCTGCGACGAAACAGATTTTGAGGCGCACGGAATGTCGCGCGTTCATGACTGGGATTACTTTGTGCGTGAGCCGGAGTGGACCGAATCGCTGCTCGACCGCGTTACGCGTATGTTCGAGCGCGACAAAAACCATGCCTCGGTCATCATGTGGTCTCTCGGCAACGAGTCGGGAATGGGCGACAATCAGCGCGTTATGGCAGATTACCTGCATTGCCGTATGCCGGGCTGCCTTGTTCACTGCGAGGACGTATCCCGCAGGCTGCACGCATGGGGCGCGCCGGATGAGACAAAGAACACCGAATGCCCGTGGGTAGACGTCGAGAGCCGTATGTATCCCTCGGTAGAGGAATCGCGCGAGTACATCGACAACAAAAAATATACCAAGCCCTTCTTCCTCTGTGAATACAGCCACGCAATGGGCAACGGTCCCGGATGCCTCTCGCAGTATTGGGAGCTCATATATTCCCGCGATGCGTTTTTCGGCGGCTGCGTATGGGAATTCCTCGATCACTCCGTCGCCATCGGCAGTGATGTTTATGCCGATCCGCATTACACCTACGGCGGCGACTTCGGTGACTATCCGAACGACGGCAACTTCTGCGTTGACGGCCTCGTTTATCCCGACCGCCGCCCGCACACCGGTATGTTTGAGCTTAAGCAGGCGATAAAGCCCTTTGCGGTGCTTGACAGCGACGCTGCGGCAGGCTGGGTGAAGATAAAGAACCTCCGCTTCTTCCGCACTCTTGAGGATCTTTCGCTTTACTGGAGCATAGAGAGCAACGGCCGCGTGATCGCCGACGGCAGCGTTCCCGCGCTGAATATCAAGCCCGGCACGGCGCGCCGCATAAATATAGCGTCGTCCGGCGTAAAGCTTTGCGGCGAGTGCTGCCTCAATATATCCGTAAGACAGAACCGCGCCACCGAATGGGCAGAGGCTGGGTATGAGGTCGGCTTTGACCAGATCATGCTCGAGTCCGCATCGGAGGTAAAGACCGCGAGAGCGCTTCCGGCGGATGCCGTCGTGCTCGACACGTCGGATGAGTATTTCACCGTCACCGCTCCCGCGGCGGATACCGTGTATCGCGTGGAAAGGGCAAACGGACTTATCATTTCGATCGTCCACGCGGGCAAGGAGCTGCTTACGGCTCCCGTAAAGCCCACCGTCTGGCGCGCGCCGACCGACAACGACCGCGTTATCAAAAACGAATGGTTCAAGGCGGGATACGACCGTCTTTCGGTCAAGTGCTACTCCTGCACGGCTGAGGCGTCGGGAAAAGACGTTGCGGTGAGTGCGGAGATATCGCTCGGAGCACCGTACCGTCACCCCGTGCTGCACGCCTCGGTCACATATCTCTTCCGCACGGACGGAAGCGTGATACCGACGCTGAAAGCCAAGGTCGGCGACGGGCTGCCGATGCTGCCGCGCTTCGGTCTGCAGCTTGAAATGCCCTACGGCATGGAATATATCCGTTATTTCGGCAGAGGCGAGTGCGAGAGCTACATAGACAAGAGACTTGCGTCAAAGCTCGGCGTTTATTCGACGACGGCGACAGAGAATTTTGAGCATTACGTGCGCCCGCAGGAGAATTCCGCTCACGCAGACACAAGATGGCTCACGCTTGCGACCGCGGCGGGTCACGGTATCGTAGTTTCGATGCGGAAAGATCCCGTATCTTTCAACTGCTGCCGCTTTACGCCCGAGCAGCTTGCCGCAACGCGCCACGACTATGAGCTCAAGCCCCTCCGCGGGACGGTGCTCAATGTCGATCTCAGGCACACCGGCATCGGCTCCAACTCGTGCGGCCCGCAGCTTGCAAAGCAGTTCAGATTTGAAGATAAGGAATTTGAATTCTCGTTTGTTCTCACTCCCTGCTTTGTGAACGACGTCGATCCGTTCAATATGTGATAAAAAGCAATGAAAACGCCCTTC
>OCQA01001009.1_pt1 | contig 23018 bp, 18 predicted proteins | sample 1538571 | NCBI WGS metagenome assembly OCQA01 (sample SAMN04571708, study PRJEB22368) | human gut metagenome | biome: human gut; material: stool | host: Homo sapiens | place: Luxembourg | collected 2012-09-28 | reverse complement strand
CTGCAAACAATTTTGCGCATAAATCTTGACGGGACCCCTCTCTCAGCAGTTATTGCGCTTATTGCTATCCTCTGCAATTAGCAAACTTTGATGCAGAAAGAAAAAGTTTAGCTGACTTTTTAGCAAATTTCCGCGTTTTTGATGCTTTGTCAGAAATGCACAAAACCCCGTAACCATTGCGGTTACAGGGTTTTGTTGCCATGTGTTGACAAAAAAGATGTAGGCACAAATCATTGTCTCGCAGCGCTTTTGTAATTTCAAGTGCGTGAAATCAGTTAGCGGTTTTGGAAACGCTTTACCTCTGCAATTCCAGGCCTTTGTAATAAATCAAAAAATTCGTTAATCGCGTTGTGTCTTTGCATAGGGCACTTCATACCAGTTCGTTTTTTGCAAAATGTAAATGTAACAGACGCCTTTGCACGTGATAGCGCCACAAAAAATGTACATCTATCCTCATCTGGTTGATTTCTAAAATTCCAAAAAGCGGAATCCTCTAATCCAATAAAATATACAGCATTGTATTCTAATCCCTTACTTTTATGAATTGTCATGATAGGAACGGAATGATCTCCGCGAAAGTTTTCAATCGCTAAGTTCCATACTCCGTGTGCGGCTACATATTCCTCAAAAAAGAGACTTTCAAATTGGTTGATTACATTCATAAAGTAAGTACCTTGTTTATACGCCGGGAATTTCGCCTTTATATTTCCAATGCCAAAAAAATCAATAATACTATTCAAAGTACTGTGCCATTGCTCTGTATCAAGCTTTTGCTGAATATTCTTCTTAACAACGTTCACTACAGCAGACAGTTTCCTCTGCATTTCATCAAAAGTATCATTTTCCCGCATCCCGCTAATTCCCCAAAGCTCAACCAGTAACTCTTCTATAAAAGTCCATTCATTTGGGTGTTTTCTGCTGTCAGCGCATATCATGAATTTGATAAACAAATCTACTATTGGTTCTTTGATAAGATCCTGATAGCCAGTTTCAATGCGCGCCCGTACACCGTGTTTCTCCAACTCCTCAATAATCGCCGAAGCGTAGTCCTGCGGCTTTTGCTTGCAGAGAATACAAATATCGTGTGGTTCTACACCATTTGAGATTTTCAATAGTATATCCTTCGATACAGCAGCAGCCTCCAGTTGTTCATTGTCTGCAATAAAAAGTGCAATGTTCCCATCATCCTCGGCCCAGTTGCCAGAAGCACATACTTCTGTTGCCTTTTCTTTTAAAGATTCATACATTGCCTTTTGCAATGCAACTAATCTGGGTGCAGAACGATGATTCATTATCAAGCGTATACATTTCGGATTCAGTTCTCTATAAAAGTCATTAAATATCGTTTTTACTGCCCCGGCCCATACCATGATTCTCTGCTTGTTATCTCCCACAGATGTTACCTTGGTACCAGAATTCCAAAAACACTCCTTTACAAACGCATACTGAATTGCCGTTGTGTCCTGAAATTCATCAAGGAACACAAATGAATACGTCATCTGTAAGGCTTGCTTAATATACGGGTTCGTTTCAATAATATACATGGCAAGCATCATGATCATCTTAAATGTCAAAGTCGCTTTATTTCCGTTGAATCCCTTTAACAATAGTGGCCACACTTTATGCCCTAATCCATCTCCTGTTAAAGGAAGACTAATTCGTGACAGAATATCATCATATTCAGTTTTCAGCCTAGACTGCGTGAAGCCATTAGGGTTTTTGAATCCCGCACAATGAAACGCTGCATCAATTATATCGGGATCATTCACCAGATAATCGGTGGCCGGGCGAAGTTCATCAGGCAGTGCATATAGAAAGTGGTCAAGAATATTTTTGGCAAATGCATCGTATGTCATTGATACAAATCTACCTTTTATATCTGTGCCACATCGCTTTTCCACGCGTTCTTTCAAATTCTGTGCAGCATCCGTCTTGAAACTGATAGCAAGTATCTTTTGAGGCTCTCTGCACTGATTTGTCTGAAATAGAAATGCTGCTTTTTGCGCCAACAATTCCGTTTTTCCTGCGCCTGGCCCCGCAACAACCAGTACATGTCTGTCACTGCAGCGAACGGCTGTATCCGCAGCTTCCTCTAACGAGATCCCGTCGCAAGGCAACCATTTATCAGGATGCACAATTTTCATTCTTATCACCTTTTAGAATGTGATCAGCAGTTTCAATTAAACGTTGCAAAACCGGCGGTACATTTTCTTTTAACTCCTCGTCACTTAATTGAGATAGTGCTGCAATATGTGTAGACGGTTTTCCTCTGTTCAAGAAGAAATATGTGTACCATACCATGAGTTTTTGCTGTTCGGGCGAGTAGGTATGTCCATCACCGCCTTCTTCTTTTAGTGTGTTTTTTATGTCTTTTAAGATTCGAGTTTCATACTCCGAGTGTATTTCACCATCATTTTCAATTTTTGTAATACGTTCTTTCTTTCCACTCTGGGCAATATCAATACAAGGTCCTTCTCTCGTATCCAAAGTTGCCTTATACGTATCTCCCATCTGTTCCAGCATCATAAAATCGATATCCAACGGTGCGGAAAAGAAAACATTATATTTTTCAAGCCATGCTATCCAAGTCTGCATTGCTGTTATAGCAGATACATTCCAGCCCGCCATTCCTTCGAACTCGGCATCAGTTAGAATCCCGCTATCAGTGGTGTTGAGTAGTACATTTCTGTCGTATCCATTTGCAATGAGCTGCTTAAGCACATATTGGATACGTCCCCAACCACCACCATCTCGTTCCCGATCCAAATCGAGCAATGTAATATATGGGATTTCCAAGTCATTCAGCAATCTCCAGAAGTGGTTGACATGCCGACCTCCAAGTGGAACTATCGATATTCCACTAACATCTGTGTTCCCATGTATGGCTTCCCAATACTTCGGCAGGATAATTTCTTCACTATCTCCTTCTCCTAAAATAACAAGCTTTGCAAAGTACAGTTCAGGATAGGCTCTCACCGCTTCCTTGATATATTTATATTGATCCTGCATACGTTCTTCATCCGGCAGAGTAATGCATCTTACTTTTGATGCCAGCAACTCCCTGTCTAATCTAAAGTATCTGAGATTCTCTGGATCAATCCGCTTAACAATCGCAGGAGAATGGGATGTCATAATTGCTTGCGCATTGTTTTTGCCTGCAATATCTTTCAAATTCCCCACCAATTTCCCCAGCAGATGTGGAGCGATGTGATTTTCAGGCTCTTCAATGGCTACAATCGTCAAAATGGGTGGTTTTCTATTGAAAGAGGTATGTTCTGGATCTATCTCTATTTCTCTCACCATTTGACCTTCAACATCCAATATGCTGTCAACCAAAGATATATAAAACAAAGATCGCAGACCATCTCCCATCTGGTCTATCGTATACTCTTTTCCCGTTTCTGTCGGTTCAAAAACAACCTCTGTTTTTCTGATAGATGTTTCAATATCAGCGCTGTTGAATCTTAAGCTGGCTGTCGAATATCGCTCATCAGAATCATAGGTTTTCCACTGCTTTCCCAGCGACGTGCCAAACATGGAAACGCCTTTTTCTTCTTCAAATTGTTCATTTAATTCCTTAATTTTGGCTTTAACGTTTCCTTTTGTCTCCTCACTCCAGTTGATGCTGCTCATGATCTGATACATCATCGTACCAGATGCATTTTTCAGCTGCTTAGAAGGATCTCTGACTGCTGGGACATAAATCACTCGAATCTTGTCCAGATCCCGTCGAGACGCATTTGTTCGATTGCCCTCTTCAATTTCAGCAAACTCCGGACAAGTAATATAACTTATCTTGCTATCAATCGAGCCGTCAATAGTATTGCTTTTTTCCCATGTGGCCTCAAGACGGATCCGTAGATACGGCAGCCTACCTGGATTATCAACAACAAAGTGTTGAAAAAAGATAGGTATAGCATATTCTCCACCATTGCTTCCTGACTGCAATTCTTCAAATTCAAATACTGCTTCTATATAAAGACTTTGCTGTTCCATTTCATCTGGAAGTATATCTTTGGGCAGATGAAAATCACTTCTGTGTAGAATACGATCATTACTGTTTTCAGAAAACATACAATTAAGGGCTGACAGTGCAGCAGTTTTCCCCGCACTGTTATTTCCAATAAATGTCGTTAGTTGATCAATTAAGATGACCTGCTCTTCTGAGCCAAAGCACCTATAATTCCACAATTTCAGTTTAGATAGCTTCATTCTTATCTACCCACCTTAGTAAATCATTCCCTAGGATATACCACGAGCATATTTTCAATCATCGAGTTTCTTAATCGAAAAATCTTATGTATATGATCGTCTACTTTATTTGAGTATACCCCCATTCTTTCTGTTTGTCCATATTATACAAAATCATTTAAAATGTACCAACTTGTATTTATTGACATGTTCTCTGACCACTATTTAATTCGTAAGATAAGCTGATTAAAACTAATTCGCACCACAAGTGATTATAGAATTATTCTTAATTCACTTTTCATGCTATCCTTGATTGGTAAAGGAGGGCATCACCATGAAATATTCAAATGAAGAAAAGCTATCCATCATCTCACGCTATCAGCAGGGCGAAAGCATCGCCACACTCTCCGATGAACTCAATATCCCTCGTAGCACCCTGTACCGCTGGCTCAACTCCTTTCCGACAGACAGTGCGGGCAAGCCATTGAAATTTTCCTATCAAGAATACGCATTACTCCAACGAAAAGTAGAAAAGCTGCAAAATGTCATTATGATTCTGAAAGCCGTTGATTGTCTGGCGTCTGCTCCGTTAAAAGATCGTCTGTACGCTTTGGAGCCGTTTTACGGGAAATATGAAGTTCACACAATATGCGAAGCACTGGATGTTGACCGCGGTACATTTTACAACCATATGTTACGCAGCAAGCGTGGAAACGCCTGGTTTGATAAACGCCGTCAAGAATACTGCCAGCTCATCCGTGATGTGTTTGACGAATATAGACAGGTGTTGGGTGCAGAGAAAATTCGGACAATTCTCGTTCAGCGTGGGCATCAGGTCAGTGCGGAATATGTTTCACGGCTCATGCATGAGATGGGCTTAAGCAGTGTTCGGACAACGGCGAAGCAGGAATATCTGAAACTGCGTGAGCCAGAACGAAAGAAGAACATTCTGCGGCAGCAATTCAATGCTCAACAACCGAATCAGAGATGGGTCAGCGATGTTACTTGTTTTAAACTGGGAGAGCACTATTTTTATATTTGCGTAATTATCGACCTTTTCTCGCGCAAAGTAATCGCACATAAAATTTCAAAAAGGAACAGTACGCAACTTATCACCGCAACATTCAAAATGGCGTATGAGGAACGCCATCCATCGTCTGGTCTTATTTTTCATAGCGACCGAGGCGCACAATATACCTCTCATCGTTTTCAACAGATCCTGCATGAACACAATACGGAGCAATCTTTTTCGCAACCCGGCAAGCCGTATGACAATGCGGTCGCAGAATCATTTTTCGCTTCGCTGAAAAAAGAAGAGCTCTACCGAAAGGACCATCCTTCCGATAGAGCATTTCAAGCCAGCATTGCTTCCTATATTGAGTTTTATAATAACAAACGACCTCATCGTACATTGAAAAATCTGACGCCATACCAGATGGAAGAGAACTTCTGTGCAACTGTTAAATGAGACATCCGTGTTCGAATCGCCTGATTTTTTCGTTTTCTACTACACTTTTAGACAGTTTGCATTTTCATGTCTCATATTTGATTCAGCGTGACAACTCATGAAACTCCTGCCATACCAAGGCTTTTAGAGTATAAAACAACCCTACCCAATCTACAAGTCTCATCGACTTGTTCGAATTGGGTAGGGTCATTCATTTTGGTGCGGACTACTGGACTCGAACCAGTGACCTCATGCGTGTGAAGCATGCGCTCTAACCAGCTGAGCTAAGCCCGCAAATGGTGACCCGTACGGGATTCGAACCCATGTTACAGCCGTGAAAGGGCCGTGTCTTAACCACTTGACCAACGGGCCATATAACGCACGGGATGCTCTCGCATCCCGTGCTCTTTGGTAGCGGCACCTGGATTCGAACCGGGGACACTTCGGGTATGAACCGAATGCTCTGGCCAACTGAGCTATGCCGCCATATTCTGCCCGACAGGACAAGGGACAGTATAACAGGGAGAAGGTCCGTTTGTCAATAGCTTTCTCGTAAAAAATCAAAAAATGCGGCAGGACGCGCCTTATATTTTCTCTTTACCTTTCCGCGCATCTTTGCTATAATATTAGATTGAATTAGTATCCGCGGCACTTTTGCCGTACAGATCGGAGGTCACTGCATGAAATACGAACGCTGGCTCATCCCGGAAACGGATGACGCCGCGGTCGAAGCGCTGATGGACGCAGGCTATCCCTATCTGGTATCGACCGTACTGGCCTCGCGCGGCGTCGTCACGCCCGAGCAGGCCGCCGCGCATCTCGACCGCGAACGCTCGCTGGTCTACTCCCCCTTCCTCATGCGCGACATGGACAAGGCCGTGGCGCGCATCGACCGCGCGCTTACCGGCGGCGAGACCATCGCCGTGTTCGGCGATTACGACGTGGACGGCATCACCTCCACCTGCCTTCTGACCGATTATCTCCGCTCCCGCGGCGCGGCGGTGCTCATGCACATTCCCCGCCGCATTGAGGAGGGCTACGGCCTCGGCTGCGATGCGATCCGCGCGCTTGCCGAGCAGGGCGTCACGCTCATCGTCACCGTGGACTGCGGCATCACCGGCGTGGAGGAGACCACCTTTGCCGCCACGCTCGGCGTCGATCTCGTCATCACCGACCACCACGAATGTAAGGACGAGCTGCCCGCCGCCTGCGCCGTGGTCGACCCCCACCGCCCGGACTGCGGCTTTCCGTTCAAGCATCTTGCTGGCGTCGGCGTCGCGCTCGAGCTGGTCCTCGCCCTCGGCGGCGCCGAGCGCGAAAACGCGCTCTTCTCCCGCTACTGCACCCTTGCCGCCATCGGCACCATTGCCGACGTCATGCGCATGGAGGGCGAGAACCGCACCATCGTCCAATGCGGTCTTGAGGGCATCGACCGCAGCGACTTCACGGGCCTTCACGCGCTGCTGCGCGAGGCCGGCCTGACCGGACGTCCGGTCTCCTCCGTGCAGATCGGCTTTGTCCTCGCTCCCCGCATCAACGCCGCCGGGCGCATGGGCCGCGCGGAGCTGGCCGCCGAGCTCCTGCTCACGCAGGACCCCGCCAAGGCCGAGCGGCTCGCCCGCGAGCTGTGCGACCTCAACCGCGAGCGCCAGAGCGTCGAGCAGGATATCTTCCGCTGCGCCATCGAGCAGATGGACACCCTCGCCCCCACCGAGCGCAACGCGCTCGTGCTCTCGAGCGAGGAATGGCATCAGGGCGTGGTCGGCATCGTCGCCTCGCGTCTTTCCGAAAAATTCTCCTGTCCCAGCTTCATGATCCACCTCGCCGGCGGCATGGGCAAGGGCTCCTGCCGCAGCTATGGCGGCTTCAACCTCTTTGCCGCGCTCGAGGCGTGCAGCGACCTGCTCGTCGGCTTCGGCGGGCACGAGCTCGCCGCGGGCTTCACCATCAAGGAGGAGAATATCCCCGCCTTCCGCAAGCGCATCAATCAATACGTCCGCACCCACTGCGGCGACTCGGCCCCCGTCTCCTCGCTGGAGATCGACGCCGCCCTCACCCGCCCGAGCCTCATCACGCTTCAGGAGGTCGAGGAGCTTTCCCGTCTCGAGCCCTACGGCGCGGGCAACAACCGCCCCGTTTTCTGCCTGCGCGGCGCGCGGCTGGAGTCCATGCAGAGCGTAGGACAGAATAAGCATCTCAAGCTCCGGCTCCAGAAGGGCCACACGAGCTTCGACGGCATCTTCTTCTCCGTCACCCCCGCGGAATGCGGCCTGACCGTCGGCGAGCGCGTGGACGCCGCCTTCTACCTTCAGATCAATGAATTCCGCGGCAGCCGCTCCCTGCAGCTCCAGCTCGTCGATCTGCGCAGCGCGCACGACCCCGGCGCCCGCGAGGCCGAGCAGCTTGAGCTGTGCCGCACGCTGATCCGCGGCGGCGGCGTGAGCGCGAAGGAGGCCGCGAAGCTCCTGCCCTCGCGCGAGCAGTTCGTGCGCGTCTGGCGTGCGCTCGAGCGCGAGGTGGACGGCACGCTCACCTCTCCGGAGCTGCCCTTCCTGCGGCGGCTCTCCGCCGAGGCCCTTGGCGCGGAGAGCTTTCCGCGCACGGTCATGTGCCTCGCGGTTTTTGCCGAGCGCGGGCTCGTGACCGTCGAGCGCCACGACAAATACATCACGCTCCGTCTCACCGGCGGCAAGCGTGTGGATCTTGATGCCAGCCCCTATCTCTGCGCCCTGCGCGAGGGACTGGACGGAACGAAAGGAGGCAGCAGCGCATGAGCGACGTAAAAACGATCGAGCAGGCTCCCATTGAGCAGACCCCCCAGCCCATCCCCGAGGTGGTGCAGAAGCAATACGATCATCTGGTCGAGACCATCCGCGCCTACAACCCCGGCGCAGACTTCGCCCAGATCGACGCCGCCTTCCGCTACGCCGCCGCGCACCACGGTACCCAGAAGCGCAAGGACGGCTCGCCCTTCGTCACCCACCCCATCGCCGTTGCGCAGATCGTAGCCGAGGAGCTGCATCTCGACAGCGAATCCATCATCGCCGCCCTCCTGCACGACTGCATCGAGGACACCGACGCGACCTACGACGACATCGCCAAGCGCTTCTCCCCCACCGTCGCCGATCTGGTCGAGGGCGTCTCCAAGCTCACGCGCGTCCATTACACGAGCAAGGAAGAGGAGCAGATGGAAAATCTGCGCAAGATGCTCATGGCCATGGCCAAGGACATCCGCGTCATCCTCATCAAGATCGCCGACCGCACGCACAATATGCGCACGATGGAGTATCAGTCCACCGACAAGCAGCGTCAGAAGTCGCTCGAGACGATGGAGATCTACGCCCCCATCGCCCACCGGCTCGGTATGCAGCGCATGAAGTGGGAGCTGGAGGACCTTTCCCTCAAATACCTCGACCCCACCGCCTTCAACGAGATCACCCACTCCCTCGAGGAGAAGTCCAAGGAATACGGCTCGTTCATGGAGCGCATCCAGAAGCAGATCGAGGGCAAGCTCACCGAGGACCATATTCCCTTCCGCCGCGTCTACGGCCGCATGAAGCACCCCTACAGCATCTACCGCAAGATGTATGCCCAGAGCAAGACCATGGACGAGGTGTTCGACCTCTTCGCCTTCCGCGTCATCGTCGATACCGTCGCGGACTGCTACAACGTTCTCGGCGTCATCCACGACCTCTACCGCCCCGTGCTCGGCCGCTTCAAGGACTATATCGGCACGCCCAAGCCCAACGGCTATCAGTCGCTCCACACCACGGTCATGGGCCCCGACGGCGTGATGTTCGAGGTGCAGATCCGCACGCAGGAGATGCACGACATCGCCGAATACGGCATCGCCGCCCATTGGAAGTACAAGCAGGGCATCTCCGGCAGCGCCAACGAGCAGAACTACGAATGGGTCCGCCGTCTCCTCGAAAATCAGGAGAATACGGACGCCGAGGAATTTATCCACACCCTCAAGGTCGATATGTTCGCCGACGAGGTGTTCGTCTTCACCCCGCGCGGCGACGTGACGAACCTCCCCACCGGCGCGACGCCCATCGACTTCGCCTACTCCGTCCACTCCGCCGTCGGCAACTCCATGGTCGGCGCCAAGGTCAACGGGCGCATCGTCCCGCTCGACTACCAGCTCAAAAACGGCGACGTGGTCGAGATCCTCACGAGCAAATCCGCCCATGGCCCCAGCCGCGACTGGCTTCAGATCGCCAAGTCCAACGAGGCGCGCGGCAAGATCCGCCAGTGGTTCAAGAAGGAAAAGCGCGAGGAGAACATCGTCAACGGCCGCGCTGCCTTTGAATCCGAGCTCAAGCATTACGGCATCTCCGTCGCCGCTGTCACCGGGGACGAGCTGCGCCCCACGCTGCTCAAAAAGACCGGCTTCGGCAACCTCGACGATATGTATGCCGCCATCGGCTACGGCGGCTTCTCGGCGCAGAAGGCCGTCAACCGCATCCGCGACGAGCTCAAGGCTCTCAATAAGCAGCAGCAGGCCGAGCGCGACGCCACCGTGCCCATCCCCGGCGAGCCGGGCAAGACCCGCCCCGCCGTTCCCATGCGTGAAAAGAGCGAGGACGGCATCGTGGTGCAGGGACTTTCCAACTGCCTCGTCAAGTTCTCCAAGTGCTGCACGCCCGTTCCGGGCGATGACATCGTCGGCTTCATCACCCGCGGCTACGGCGTGTCCGTCCACCGCGCCGACTGTCCCAACGCCGCGCCCGAGCGCCGCCGTCCCGAGGAGGCCGGCCGCTGGGTCAAGGTCAGCTGGGGCAAGGACGTCAAGCAGTCCTACCAGACCTCGCTCGACATCTACGCCAAGGATCGCATCGACCTCGTGCTCGACGTCTCCGCCGTCCTCTCGTCCACGCAGACCCGCGTCGCGGGCCTCAACGCCAAGACCACCGCGGACGGCTTCGCCCTCATCCATCTCGAGATCTTCGTCGCCGACAGCGAGCAGCTCTCCGCCGTCATGCGCCGCCTCCATCAGATCAGCGGCGTGATGAAGGTCGACCGCCCCGCCGGCTGACGCTCTGAATTTTATAAGGAGGAATTCTATCATGCTTTCCATCAACGTTTCCCACGCAAAGCCCTTCCTTTCCTATCCCTATGAAGAAGTCCTCTGCCCCCGTCTCGAGCGCGCGCAGCGCGAGCTCCTCAACGGCGGCGGCAAGGGCGACGATTTCATCGGCTGGGTCCGCCTGCCCGCGCAGTACGACCGCGCGGAATATGCGCGCATTCTCGCCGCCGCGAAAAAGATCCAAGGCGACTCCAAGGCCCTTGTCGTCATCGGCATCGGCGGCAGCTACCTCGGCGCGCGCGGCGTGATCGAGTGTCTGTGCTCGCCCAACTACAACCTGAAGAAAAAGGACACCCCCAACGTCTACTTCATCGGCAACGGTCTGTCCTCCGCCGCGCTGCGCGAGGTGATGGAGCTCATCGGCGACGATGACTTCTCCGTCAACGTCATTTCCAAGTCCGGCACGACCACCGAGCCCGCCGTCGCCTTCCGCTTCTTCCGCGAAAGGCTTGAGCAAAAGTACGGCAAGGCGGGCGCGGCGCAGCGCATTTACGCCACCACCGACGCGCACAAGGGCGCTCTCAAGTCCCTCGCGGACGCCGAGGGCTACGAGGAGTTCGTCGTACCCGACAACGTCGGCGGACGCTACAGCGTCCTCACCGCGGTCGGCCTGCTCCCCATCGCCGTCGCGGGCGTGGACACCGACGCCCTGCTCGCCGGCGCGCGGGAGATGGAGGCGCTCTGTGAGATCGCAGACTACACCAACCCCGCGTGGCAGTACGCTGCCATGCGCCACGAGCTCTACCGCTCCGGTAAAAAGATCGAGCTGCTCGCCTGCTTCGAGCCGTCGTTCCGCTTCATGGCGGAGTGGTGGAAGCAGCTCTACGGCGAAAGCGAGGGCAAGGAGGGCAAGGGCCTCTTCCCCGCCAGCGTCGATTTCACCGCCGACCTGCACTCCATGGGTCAGTATATCCAGCAGGGCGAGCGCACGCTGCTGGAAACGGTCGTCCGCTTCGCCGCCGATCCCGACCAGCTCACCGTCCCGCACGACGACGTCAACGGCGACGGCCTGAACTTCCTTGAGGGCAAAACCATGGACTTCATCAACCGTCAGGCGATGGACGGCACGCTCCTCGCCCACGTCGAGGGCGGCGTCCCCAACCTCATCGTCTCCGCCGGCGAGCGCAATGCCCGCACCCTCGGCGAGCTCATTTACTTCTTTGAGTTCTCCTGCGGTCTGTCCGGCTATCTGCTCGGCGTCAATCCCTTCGATCAGCCCGGTGTCGAGGCCTACAAGAAGAATATGTTCGCGCTGCTCGGCAAGCCCGGCTACGAGGAGGCCGGCGAGGCTCTGCGCGCCAAGCTCAGCAAATAAGCGATAAGGAGAACCGCCATGAAAGCAGTCCTCATGCGCGTTCAGCGCGCCAGCGTCACCATTGACGAGCGGGAAACGCGCTCCATCGGCAGGGGCTTTCTCATCCTCCTCGCCGTCACACACGACGATACCGAGGCCCAGGCCGTCAAGCTTGCCGACAAGCTCTGCTCGCTCCGTCTTTTTGAAGACGCTGACGGCAAGATCAACCTCACGCTCGACGAGGTCGGCGGCGAGATCATGATCGTTTCGCAGTTCACGCTCTACGGCAACTGCCGCAAGGGCCGCCGCCCCGAGTTTCTGAACGCCGCCCGCCCCGAGACCGCGATCCCCCTCTACGAAAAATTCGTCTCCCTCGTCCGCGCCAAGGGCTATCACGTTGAGACCGGCGAGTTCGGCGCCTATATGGCCGTCGATTCCGTCAACGACGGTCCCTTCACCCTCATCGTGGACACGAAGGATCTGGAAGCCCCCAAGTAACCGAACGGAGGTCAGTTTTATGAAAGTCATCACCACCGTCGTCGGCGAGCTCGGCACCAACTGCTACCTGCTCATCGACGAAGCCACGCGCGAGGCCGCGCTCATCGACCCCGCCGATTCCCCCGACGAGCTCTCCGCCCTCATCGAGCGCGAGGGTGTCACGCTGCGCTATATCCTCCTCACCCACGGCCATCGCGACCACACGCTCGCCGCACCCGCCATGCACAAGCGCTATCCTGCAGCCGCGGTCTATATCCACCGCCTTGACGCGAACGGCTCCGGCATCTACCACTATCCGCTCGAGGGCGTCATTGACGGCCTGGACTATTACGACGAGGGCGATACGCTCCCCCTCGGCTCGCTGACGATCTCCGTCCTCTACACCCCCGGCCACACCGCCGGCAGCGTCACGCTCAAGGTCGGCGATGCCCTCTTCGTCGGCGACACGCTCTTTGCCGGCTCCTGCGGCCGCACCGATCTTCCCGGCGGCGACCCGATGGAAATGCTTGCCTCCCTGCGCCGTCTCGGCCGGCTGGAGGGCGACTACACCGTTTACCCCGGCCACATGGACTCCACCACCCTCGCGTGCGAGAAGCAGTATAATCCCTTTATCCGTCAGGCATTACGATAAAAAGGAGCGCACACCCTTATGAAGCTCGAGCTCATTGGGCATGATGAAAAATACGCGGTCGAGCAGAGCCTGCTCACCCTCTTTCCCGACGAGCGGCCCGTCTACGGCCCCGTCACGGACGAGGACGCGAGCGCGGCGCGCATCACGCTGACCGAGGACGCGGACAGCGTCTGCGTCACCACCGAGCTGCGCTGCGGCGGCAAAGCCGCCGCCGACTGCTACAGCTATCCCCTCTCCGGCACGGACTACGAAAAGGAAGGGCAGCGCCGTCACGCGCTGGGCCTGAGCTTCTTCCGCGCGGCGAAGGAGGTCCTTGGCGTCACCCCCGCATGGGGCAGCCTCACCGGCGTGCGCCCAAGCAAGGTCGCCGTCTCGCTCCTGCGCGAGGGGAAGGCTCCCGCCGCCGTCCTCACCGAGCTTGAGGAGGTCTACTCCGTCACGCCGCAGCGCGCCCGCCTCGCGCTCGAGGCCGCCGAAACGGGACTTCGCGTGCAGAACGACCTCAAGCCGAACGACATCTCGCTCTACGTCGGCATTCCGTTCTGCCCGACCCGCTGCGCCTACTGCAGCTTCGTCGCGCAGAGCGTGGAGAAGTCCTTCGCCCTCGTCGAGCCCTACCTCGCCGCCCTCTTCGACGAGATCGAGCAGGCGGGCGCGATGGTCCGCTCCCTCGGCCTGCATATCAAGTCCTTCTACATGGGCGGCGGCACGCCGACCACACTCACGGCGGAGCAGATGGACCGTCTGCTCACAAGGCTCGAGCGGAGCTTCGATTTCACCTCCCTTGCGGAGTCCACCATCGAGGCGGGCCGCCCCGACACCATCGACCCCGAAAAGCTCGCCGTCCTCCGCGCACACGGCGTCACCCGCGTTTCCGTCAACCCCCAGACGATGGAGGACCGCGTCCTCGCCGCCATCGGCCGCCGCCACACGGCGGACGACATCCGCCGCGCCATGCGCGAGGTGATGGCGGCAGGCTTCCCCCACGTCAATATGGACCTTATCGCCGGTCTTCCCGAGGACACGCCCGAGGGCTTCCGCCGCAGTCTTGACGAGGTGCTCTCCATGGGCGCGGACAACATCACCGTCCACACGCTGTCCCTCAAAAAGGGCAGCCGCATCACGCTTGAGGGCAGCCGCATCCCGTCCGCAGATGAAGTCGCTGAAATGCTGGACTATGCCGACCCCACCCTGCGTAAACATGGCTTTGAGCCCTACTACCTCTACCGCCAGAAATATATGTCCGGCAGCTTTGAAAACGTCGGCTGGACGCGCCCCGGCGGCGAGGGCCTTTACAACATCTACATCATGGAGGAGCTGCACTCCATCCTCTCCCTCGGCGCGGGCGGCTCGACCAAGATGGTCGGCGGCGGGCTGATCCGCCGCGCCTTCAACGCCAAATATCCCCGCGAATACATTGACCTCGCGGAGAAGCGCAGCGCCAACCTTGCCGCCTTTGCGGACTTCTATCGTGAACCGGAGGAACATACATGACCTACTCAAGCTACTGCGAAAGCGCGGATTTTCTCCGCACCCGCCTCAACGGCTTCACGCCCGAGGCGCTGCTGATCCTCGGCAGCGGGCTCGGCTTCCTCGGCGACGCCGTGGAAGACCCGATTTTCGTCGATTACGGCGAGATTCCCCATTTCCGTCCCTCCACCGCCCCCGGCCATAAGGGGCGCTTCGTGTTCGGCACGCTCCGCGGCAGGCGCGTCGCGGTCATGCAGGGCCGGATGCACTGCTACGAGGGCTACACCATGGCCGAGGCGGCTTACGCCGTGCGCGTCGTGCGCCTGCTCGGCGCAAAGACGCTCTTCGTCACCAACGCCGCAGGCTGCGTCAACACCGACTGGAACGTGGGTGAGCTGATGCTCCTCTCCGATCACATCAAGCTCTTCGACTTCGGTCCCCTCCGCGGCCCCAACCTTGAGGAGTTCGGCACCCGCTTCCCCGATATGACCACCGTTTACACCCCGCGTCTGCGCGCCCTCGCCCATGAAGCGGCAAAGGCGCACAACATTCCTCTGCGTGAGGGCGTTTATATGTATTTCCCCGGCCCGCAGTTTGAAACGCCCGCCGAGGTCCGCGCCGCGCGCGTGCTCGGTGCCGACGCGGTCGGTATGTCCACCGTGCCCGAGACCATCGTCGCCGCCCACTGCGGCATGGAGGTCATGGGCGTAACGCTGCTCGCCAACATGGCGGCTGGCGTCCTCCCGCAGCCGCTCTCCGGCGCGGAGGTCAACGAGGCCGCCGAGGCGGCGGCCCCCGTGTTTTCGGAATTTCTTCTGTCCTGTCTGGAATCTCTCTGATCGGGAAAGGGCCTTTCTATGGCTACTGAAAAAAAGCAATCCTTCCTCGGCGGCGCCGCCGTGCTCGCGTTCGGCATCGTCGCGGTCAAGATCATCGGCGCGGTCTTCAAGATCCCGCTGCGCAACATCCTCGGCGAGGGCGGCAGCGCGGACTTCTCCAACGCCTATAACATCTACGCCACGCTCCTGACGATCTCCACCGCCGGGCTTCCCGTCGCGCTCTCCAAGCTCGTGAGCGAGTCCTACGCCCTCGGCCGCACCCGGCAGGCGCACCGCACCTTCCGCGTTTCGCTCTCGGTCTTTCTCGTGCTGGGTGTCGCCTCGTTCGCGCTCATGTGGTGGGGCAGCGACCTGCTCGCGGGCTTTCTGAACAATCCCCGCGCCGCCTACGGCATCCGCGCTCTCGCGCCCGCCGTCGTGTGCGTGGGCTGCCTGTCCGCCTTCCGCGGCTACGCGCAGGGCCGGCAGTACATGATGCCCACCGCCGTCTCGCAGATCATCGAGGCCCTCTGCAAGCTCGTGCTCGGTCTCGCGCTCTCGATGTGGCTTCTGCACATCGGTCAGCCGGACTACATCGCCGCCGCGGGCGCCATTGCCGGCGTCACCGCCGGCACCATCCTCTCGCTCGTCTACATGGCGATCGACTACCTGCGCCACCGCCCCGCGCTGCGCCGCGGCGAGTCCTGCGCGTCGGACCGCGCGATCCTTCGCCGCCTCCTCGCCCTCGCCATCCCCATCACCCTCTCGTCCTCGATGGTCTCCCTCATCACCCTCATCGACACCAAGCTCGTCCAGGGCAGACTGCAGGACGCCCTCGGCTACACGCTCGACCAGATGCGCGCCGCCTACGGCAACTACTCCGCCTGCATGGACCTTTACAACCTGCCCTCCTCGCTCATGGTCGCGCTCACCGCCTCGGTCATTCCCGCCGTCTCCGCCGCCGTCACGCAGCGCGACCGCCGGCAGTCCGCCCGCATCGTGCGCTCGTCCCTGCGCGTCACGGCGCTGCTCGCCTTCCCGATGGGCCTCGGCCTCTGGGCGCTGAGCGATCCGCTCTTCCGCCTTTTCTACCGCAGCTACAACGCCGAGCTCGGCGGCTCGCTGCTCGCGGTGCTCGGCATCGCCAGCATCTTCGTCTGCCTCATGCTCATCACCAATTCGATCCTGCAGGCGTACGGCCGCGTCAGCGTTCCCATCGTCACCATGCTCGTCGGCGGCGGCGTGAAGATCGTCCTGAACTACAACCTCGTCGCCCTTCCCTCCGTCAATATCCACGGCGCGCCCATCGGCACGCTCGTGTGCTTCGCGCTCACCGCGCTTTTGAACCTCATCGCCGTCGCGCGCATCGCCCCCTTCCGGCTCAACTACCCCGGCTATTTCCTGCGCCCGCTCTTCGCCTCGCTCGTCATGGCGTTCGCCGCCCGCGGCGTCTACGCCCTCGCCGCGCATTTCCTCATCCCCTCCGTCGAGGAGGTCAGCCGCCTCACGCTGCTTTTGTGCGTCGGCATCGCCATCGGCGTCGCCGTGGTGATCTACGGCGTGCTCGTTCTCGCCCTGCACTGCATCCGCCGCAGCGACCTTGAGCTGCTGCCCAAGGGCGACAAGCTCGCCAGACTTCTCCACATTTCTTAAAAAAGCCCGAAACCCCTTGAAAAATCACAGAAAAATCTTGCAATAGGACATAAGATATGGTAAATTTTGAAAGGAAAGAGACATACTCCCTACAGGACCTCATCGAGATCCTGCGTATCCTGCGCGCACCGGGCGGCTGCCCATGGGATCGCGCGCAGACCCATCTTTCCGACCGCCGCAATTTTTTAGAGGAGGCCTACGAGGCCGCCGAGGCGTTCGACCGCGACGATCCCGCCCTCATGTGCGAGGAGCTGGGCGATATGCTCATGCAGGTCCTCTTCAACATCCACATTGAGGAGGATGCGGGCCGCTTCACCACCGACGATGTGACCGATCACATCTGCAAAAAGCTCATCTTCCGCCACCCCCATGTTTTCGGAACCGCTGCCGCTGACACCAGCGAGGAGGTCCTCGTGAACTGGGAGGCGCTCAAGCGGCAGGAAAAGGGCCAGCAGACCACCGCCGACGCGATGGACGCCGTCGCCCGCTCGCTGCCCGCCCTCTGGCGCGCGGACAAGCTCCAGAGCAAGGCCGCCAAGGCCGGCTTTGAATTTGCCGGTGTCTCCGGCGCGCTGGACAAGCTCGACGAGGAAACGCGCGAGCTGCGCGAGGCCGTCGAGCGCGGCACGAACTTCTCCGAGGAGCTTGGCGACGTGCTCTTTGCCGCCGTCAAGGCCGGCCGCTTTCTGAACGTCGACCCCGAGGACGCGCTGAACGCCACCTGCGAGAAATTCATCGCCCGCTTCCGCCGCGTGGAGGAGGCCTGCGCCGCGCGCGGCGCGGAGATGTCCTCGCTCCCGCTCGACGAGCTCACCCGCCTCTGGAACGAGGCCAAGCACCCCACGGAATGAAAAACGCCTTGTCGTTTTTTGTTTATACCCCCCCGCCGCGGACCGTTCGCGGCAATACAACTACAAACAGGAGGCTATTTACCATGAATAAGACCGAACTCATTGCTGCTGCCGCTGAAAAGGCCGGCGTTTCCAAGAAGGAAGCCGAAGCCGTCGTCACCGCCGCTTTCGATGCCATCGCCGCATCCCTCAAGGAAGGCGAAAAGGTCCAGCTCGTCGGCTTTGGCTCTTTTGAGGTCAAGACCCGCGCCGAGCGCATCGGCCGCAACCCCGCCACCGGCGCCGAGATCAAGATCGCCGCTTCCAAGGTCCCGACCTTCAAGGCCGGCAAGGCGCTCAAGGACATCGTTGGCTGACACACCTTCAAAGGAGCGGGTCACCCCGCTCCTTTGCTTTTTGCCGCAGGCATTTCCGCGAAAGGAGCATTTCCCCATGCGTCTCGATAAATACCTCAAGGTCTCGCGCCTCATCAAGCGCCGCACCGTGGCGAACGAGGCCTGCGACCTCGGCCGCATCACGGTCAACGACCGCGTCGCCCGCGCGTCCTACGACGTCAAGGTCGGCGACCGCATCGCCATCCACTTCGGCGAGCGCACCCTCGCGGTCGAGGTCCTCTCCGTGGCGGACAACGTCGGCAAGGCGGACGCCGCCGCACTCTACCGCGAGCTGCCGAACAATTGACGCAAAGCAGGCATAACCCGGACACGCCTCCCATACACTCTGGTGTATGGGAGATCATTTTTTCAGGAGGTTCCGCTATGCCTTACGATACCCTTCCCCCCGCTGCCACCCACCGCGTCGAGCTCGACGGGCGCGAGCGCCTGATCGTCTCCGGCGTGGACGACGTCGACCGCTTCGACGAAAACGAGATCGTCATGACCACCTCCGCCGGTACGCTCATCGTCACGGGCGAGAGCCTGCACATCGGCAAGCTCAGCCTGGACGGCGGCGAGCTCCACGTCGACGGCCGCATCGACTCGCTCCTCTATGAGGACGCCGACCGCCCCTCCGGCGGGCTGCTCAGCCGCCTGTTCGGAGGCTGAGCCATGGGCATCGAGATCGGCGCACAGCTCGACGCCCTCTGGCGCGCCCTTTTTCTCGGCGCGGCGTTCGCCCTGCTCTATGACGGCCTGCGCGCGCTCCGCCTGCGCCGCCGCACCCGCCGCGCCCTGACGGACCTGCTCGACGCGCTCTACTGTCTCTTCCTCGCCGCCGCCCTTCTCGCCTTCACGCTGCGCATCGGGCAGGGCGAGCTGCGGCTCTATATGCTCGCCTTCATTGCCCTTGGCGCGTACCTGAGCTTCGCGCTCCTCTCACCGCTCCTCCGCCCGCTTTGGGACTTCTGGGCCGACTGTCTCTTTGCCTTCGCCCGTCTTCTGCGCGCGCCGCTTCTGCTGGTAAAAAAATATTATGGTAAACTGCACAAATTTGCCAAAAAGCTCTTTCTTTTTTCGCGCCGCACCCTTATAATAGAAAATTACAAACGGTCGGCGCGGCGTTCCCGGCGCGCCGCGGAACGAAGGGGAGGTGTGCAGTATGGCAGAGGAAAAGACCGCGCGCAAAAAGCAGGGCGGCGGAACGCTCCCGAAGCTGCTGCTTCTCGCTCTTCTGCTTCTCATCGGCGCGCACCTTCTGAACCTCCGGCAGGAGATCAGCCGCGCTGAGGCCGAAAAGCAGACCCTTTCCGCGCAGCTCGAGCAGCAGCAGCGCGAGAACGATTCCCTCTCCTCCGCGCTCGAAAAGGCCGACGATCCCGAGTACCTGCAGGAGCTTGCCCGTGAGCAGCTCGACATGGTCTCCCCCGGTGAAAAGGTCTTTTACGACGTCAGCAACTAAAGCTCCCGAAGGGGCGGCGCGAGTGCGCCACCCCTTCTTCTTTTTCCCGTATCCGGTTGCACAGAAAACGGCGGCGCATTGCCGCCGTTTTCGTTTTTTTAACGTTTTTTTAACGTCGCCCTCTTCCCTTCTTGCCCCTCCCTTTTCCGCGTGTTATAGTGGGTGCAGAATTTTAGGGCAGCACCGCACAATGAAAGCCGCGGCGCTTTGCGCAAACCGCTTTTGCTCCATGCTGCGGTATTGCCCGGGGGGATGTGTATGTTTTCTGCCTTTTTCCGCGATCTTCGCACCGAATTTGCCGGCTATAACGCCGACAAGCTCCTCAAGGACGTCATGGCGGGCCTGACCGTCTGCGCCGTGGCGCTGCCGCTCGCGCTGGCGTTCGGCGTCAGCTCCGGCGCGTCCGCCGCCGCGGGACTCGTCACCGCCATCCTCGCGGGCATCGTCATCGCCATTCTCGGCGGCGCGTCCTATCAGGTCTCCGGCCCCACCGGCGCGATGAGCGCCGTGCTCATCGGCATCGTCGCGCAGTACGGGCTGCAGGGCGTCTTCTTCGCCTGCTTTGCCGTCGGCGTACTGCTGCTCGCCGCGGGACTTTTGAAGCTCGGCCGCCTCATCGGCTTCATTCCGATGCCCGTCATCATGGGCTTCACCTCCGGCATCGCCATCATCATCGCGCTCGGGCAGGTCGATAACTTCTTCGGCACCGTCTCGGAGGGCAGCTCCAACCTCGAAAAGCTCGCCTCTTACGCCCGCCTCGGCTTCCACCCGAACCTCCAGGCTGTCCTCATCGGCGTGCTGGTCGTCGCCGTCATGCTCGTCTGGCCGAAAAATGGGGCGCGAAGATCCCCGGCTCGCTTATCGGCATCATTGCCGCCACCGCCCTCGCCGCCGTGCTGGGCCTGGACGAGCTTGCCGTCGTCGGCGACATTCCCCGCACGCTTCTCCTCTCCGACCGCCTGCACCTCGGCAGCCTGAGCCTCGATATGCTCTCGGACCTCATCTCCCCCGTCGTCACCATCGCCGCCCTCGGCATGATCGAGAGCCTGCTGTGCGGCGCGTCCGCCGCCCGCATGAAGAGCGAGCCCTTCCACGCCGACCAGGAGCTCATCGCGCAGGGCGTCGGCAATATCCTTCTGCCCTTCTTCGGCGGCGTGCCCGCCACCGCGGCCATCGCCCGCACGAGCGTTGCCATCAAATCCGGTCAGCAGACGCGCCTGACGAGCGTGTTCCACTCCGTCTTTCTGCTCGCCTCCATGTTCCTGCTCGGCGGCGTCATGGCGCGCCTGCCGCTCTCCGCGCTCGCGGGCGTCCTGATGGTCACCGCCTGGCGCATGAACGACTGGGCAGGCATCCGCTACATCTTCGCCCACCGCTTTAAGTCCGCCATCAGCCAGTTCCTCGTCACGATGCTCGCGACCGTCGTTTTCGATCTCACCGTCGCCATCATCCTCGGCGTCATCTACTCCGCCATTCTCTACGTCGCCCGGAGCAGCCGCATCCACGTCGCCTTCTCCACCATCGACGGCAACCGCCTGCGTTATGACGTCGGCAAATCTCCCATTCTCGACTCCGCCGGCGTGGTCTACGTCACCGGCTCCCTCTTCTTCGGCGCGGTGGACGAATTCAACCACCGCCTGCAGGACATTCCCGAGGAGGACCACCTGATCCTCTCCCTGCGCGGGATGCCGAGCGTGGACGTCTCCGGCGCGCAGGCCGTGCTCGAGCTCTGCCAGCGCCTGCTCGCCAAGGGCCACACCATCGCCTTCTGCGGCGTGGCCGAGGACGTCCGCTCCTACTTCGACCGCGCGGGCGTCACCGCCCTCGTCGGCGAGAGCGCCTACTACCACAGCGCCGACCGCGCCATCCTCGCCCTGCTCGACGAGGAGCTGCTCGAGGCATAAAAAGGAGCCGCCGTCTCTCGACAGCGGCCCAAGCGGGTGGGATATTGGAAAGCTTCCATGGACTATACTACCACCCTTGTCCACCTTTCGCAACAGGAGCTTTTGTCGAACGCCGCCGCACGCGGTCGAAGCGTGTCGCGACGTTCATTTTCGTCAAAATAGACAAAACAGAAAATTTACAAATTGACCTATTGGCTATTTTCCCTTTTCGTGCTATAATCGGTAAAAGTGAAGAGGGAGTCGGCTGAGACTTCCTTTTTGCTTTCCCTACTCGCAGAAATTGAAAGGAGCGAACCGTTATGAAGTTCACATTTACCTGCAAGAAGATCTCCCTGAACGACTCCGTCAAGGCGTATGCCGAGAAAAAGATCGGCAAGCTGGAGAAGTATTTTAAGGAGGAACCCGAAGCAACTGTGACCTTCGCCGTGGAGAAGAAGAATCGCTGCATTGTCGAGGTGATGCTCCGCGGTGCCAACGGCACACTGTTCCGTGCGGTCTGTGAGGACGCCGACGGCGATATGCGCGGCGCGATCGACGAGGCGGTGAGCCAGATCGACCGCAAGATCCGCAAGAACAAGACCCGCCTTGCCAAGAACCTGCGCAGCGATGCCATCGTGCCCGAGGTCCCCGAGGAGTTCGACATCCACGAGGAGCGCGAGTTCGACATCGTGCGCACCAAGCGCTTTGCCGTCAAGCCCATGAGCCCCGAGGAGGCCATTTTGCAGATGAACCTTCTGGGCCACAGCTTCTTCGTCTTCCGCAACACGGACGATGACAATGCCATCTGCGTCGTCTACACGCGCAACAGCGGCGGCTACGGCATCATCGAGACCGGCGAGGCGGACTGATCTCAAAAAAATCTTAAACCGCAGGGGGTTGACCGTTTGGTCAACCCCCTTTATGATAGATCCATCTCCTACGAAAGTGAGGTCGGCCCATGCCGCTCCAGACTCTCCCCTGCCGCGCCTTCCAGCGCGGCTTCGCCCTCGGCGCGCGGCTTCTGCCGTGGCGCACGCCCACCGTCCTTAGCGGCGCGGGCAGCCTGCTGAAGCTTCCCGACGTCTTTTCGCGCGAGGGCGCCTCACGCCCCCTCGTCGTCGCCAGCCGCCGCCAATGCGCGGACGAGCGCTTCCTCGCCCTGCGCGCCGCGCTCGAGGGGCGCGGTGTCCGCCCATCCGTCTTTTCCGGCGTTGAGCCCGACCCGAGCGTCGCCACCGTTGAGAAGCTCGCCGCGCAGTACCGCGCCGACGGCTGCGACAGCTTCCTCGTCCTCGGCGGCGGCTCGCCCATCGACGCGGCAAAGGTCGCCGCGGCCCGCATCGTCCGCCCCGATAAG
>OCQA01000994.1_pt1 | contig 23336 bp, 17 predicted proteins | sample 1538571 | NCBI WGS metagenome assembly OCQA01 (sample SAMN04571708, study PRJEB22368) | human gut metagenome | biome: human gut; material: stool | host: Homo sapiens | place: Luxembourg | collected 2012-09-28 | reverse complement strand
CCCGCCGCGCCGTGTCTGCGTGCATGCTGCCAAGTTGCTGAGGCCCAGGTGGTTGCGGCGAAGGGCCGTTCCGGGTTGCCAAACGGGCCGTCCGGCACTGCCAAACGGCCGTTTTTGCAGTCCGTAACGGCCCGTGTTGCGCGCCCGTTTGGCCGTCGGCGTCATGGGATTCTGGTTTTGTCATGTTTTGTTACCGCCGCCGGGGCCTCGCCGCGGGGTGTGGCCACTGTGGCCTCCGCGCCATTTCGTGGTTGTTGGAAAATATTTGCTGCAAAGCAGATTTTGTTTCATTTTATCGCTGTTTGCCGTTATTTTGCGTATATTTGCATATTCAAATCCATATAAAACAACGCTTATGAAAAAAGCATTACTTCTTATCATGGCTGCCGTGCCGCTGATGGCACAGGCCGACGGCTTGCAGGCTGCATTCTCGTCAGACAATGCCTACAAGCCTTATTACGTCCAGGGATTCGACTCTGAGGACGAATTTGGCTCGTGGACGCTTGAGCAAACCAACCCCGAATACACCTGGAGGCTCACGCCATCGATGGAGTCGGGCATAGACTTCGGCGCCATCGACCCCGACAGCAAGCTCTCGCTGGGCATCGAGTACAACCAGAGCGACTTCGACGAGACCGTCACTTCGCCTGCCATAAGCGTCAGGCCGAACAGCTGTGTCGAGTTTTACAACTACTTCTCTCCCGTCTGGCTCTTCGAGGCAAGCTGGACTTTGTATGCCACCGACGTGGCCACGGGCGACACGGTGCAGCTGCTGCAGCAGTTCCTGTGGGCCAACACGTCGGCCTACGACGAGACCAAGTGGCTGCGCTTCCGCCTGCCGCTCGACCGCGTTGAGGGCAAGACGGTCACCTTCTCGTTCAATTACAAGGGCAATGGGGGCGACTCCCAGCTCATCGACGGGTTCAGGGTGGTGCAGCTCGACGACTCCGAGGGCTCGTCAATCGACATAGCCCAGGGCGACTCGGTGAGCTTTGCCGATGCCTCGCAGGGCAATGTTACCTCGTGGCTGTGGGAGTTTGAGGGAGGCGTGCCGGCAACGTCGACCGAGCGCAACCCCACCGTCACTTACCCCCAGGCCGGCACCTACAGCGTCAGTCTGACCGTGGGCGACGGCACTTCGACATCCTCCGTCATGCGGCAGGGCTACGTCAACGTCAAGGCCGAGCAGCCGTCGGCGCTCATAGGGCTGCCCGAAGAGGGCTACCTGTCGCCTTTCGTGGGCACGCTCGTGCCTACAGGGGTGCCAGTAACCTTCCGCGACCTGTCCGGGGGCTACCCAACCGAGTGGCTATGGACGTTCAACGGCACCGACATCGAGAAGTCGGCCGAGCGCAACCCCACCGTCACTTACACCAGGAAAGGGCTGTTCAGCGTGGCGCTACAGGCCACCAACGGCGCCGGCACCGACATCGACATGATGCAGTATGCCATACAGGCCGGCGGGGCGCAGTATGTATGGAACCTCGAGATAGGCGAGAGCAACAGCCTGGCCAAGCTCTCGCTGGGCTTCTACGGCAACTATGCGGGCTCCAACTGGCTCGGGCTGCCGGCTTTCGCCGAGCATTTCAAGGCACCGCTGGCACCGGCCACGATAGACAGCGTAGACGTTTACTTCATCTCTAACACCACCGTCACGCCCGATGCCGACATCACCGTGAGCATACGCCGGCCCGACGCCGACGGCAAGCCGGGCGAGACGCTGGCATCGGCATCGGTGAAGGCCGGCGACATAAGGTATTCCGACGACACTTTCCTTGCCACTACCTTCGTGATGGACAGGCCGGCCGAGGTGACGGGCGACTTCTTCGTGGTAATCGAGGGCATGCCCAACAACTCGCTCGAAGAGCCGCCTTACACATCCGACGACATCGCCGTGGCGTGCGTAAGGCGCAATCCGGGGCAGAAGGGCACCACATGGCAGCTTGTGGAAGACCAGGATGAGTATGGCAACCCGCTCGGCACGAGCCAGTGGTTCGAGAACGTCGACGATGCGGTCTCGATGGCGGTGTGCCCCGTCATCACCTACGACAGGCCCGAAACGCCCGATGCAATAACCGAGGTGGGCTCGGGCGAGGCCGCTGCCGACGATGCCGTGTACACCCTGCAGGGCGTCCGCGTGGAGCGGCCGGCCAAGGGCAGCATATACATACGCGGCGGAAAGAAGTATGTAGCGCGGTGAACGCTTCGCTGACCATGTGAGGGCGGGATGGCCGGGGGCCGCATCCCGCTTTGTTTTCAACAAGTTTAACGCGCCGTTTGCCCCGCTATGCGTAAAACGGAGTAACTTTGCACCCGACAAGAGCATTGTTTTCAGTATGGGTAACACTAACGACATGACTGTGGGGGCGCCCACGCGCGGCATCATCAGGTTTGCCGTGCCGCTGGTATGCGGCTACATCCTGCAGCAGATGTACCTCATTATAGACGCTGCCATCGTAGGCCGCTTTGTCAGCGTGGGCGCACTTGCCGCCGTCGGGGCGTCTGCTTCGATCATGTTTTTGATAATGGGCTTCTGCAACGGGGCGTGCAGCGGCTTCGCCATACCCGTGGCCCAGGCGTTCGGGGCCAAGGACTTTGTGGCCATGCGCCATTACGTTGCCAACGCCGTGCGCATAGCGGCGGTCATTGCCGTGGCCATGACGGCTGTCACATGTGCCCTCTGCGGCCCCATATTGCGGATGGTGAACACCCCGGACGAGATATTCGCCGATGCCTATGTCTTCCTTGTCTTCCAGTTCGCGGCCATCCCGTTTACCATCGCCTACAACCTTCTTGCGGGATTAATACGCGCGCTTGGCAACTCGAAGCAGCCCTTCTACTTCCTCATTTTCTCATCGGTGGTCAACATACTACTCGACTTTCTGTTCATCATAGGGATGAAACTGGGGGTTGAGGGAGTGGGGCTTGCCACCATGATGTCGCAGGCGGCATCGGCCTACATGTGCTATGCGTACATACGGCGAAAGCTCGACGTGCTCATACCGCGGGCCGACGAGCGGGGCTACGACAGGGCCAAGGCGGCATCGCTGCTGGCCAGCGGACTGCCCATGGGGCTGCAGTTCTCTATCACGGCCATAGGCAGCATAATGCTGCAGAGCGCCAACAACGCGCTCGGCACGGTGTATGTGGCGGCCTTCACGGCCTCGATGCGGGTGAAATACCTGTTCACCTGCGTGTTCGAAAACATCGGGGTGGCCATGGCAACCTACTGCGGGCAGAACATCGGGGCGCGCCGCGTGGGGCGCATAGCCATGGGACTGCGCTCTGCCGTCAAGATAACGGCGGTGTACTTCGTCGCCACCCTGGCGCTGATACTGCCGCTGGCGGAGGAGATGATGATGCTTTTTGTAGACGCGGACGAGACGGAAATCATTTCCAACGCGGCCATGTACATGCGCATATCATGCTATTTCTACCCAGTGTTGGGCTTGCTCACCATTCTGAGGTACAGCATTCAGGGGCTGGGCTACAGCAACCTGTCGATGCTGTCGGGCGTGATGGAGATGGTGGCCCGGTGTGGTGTGAGCATCTGGTTGGTGCCTGCGCTGGGCTTCCTTGGCGTTTGCTACGGCGACCCCGTGGCCTGGGTGGCGGCCGACATGTTTCTCGTGCCGTGCATGCTGTTGCTGTACAGGCACCTCAGGCGCAAGCTGGCGCCGTCGGGGATGTGACGCCCCGCGTGGCCGGCGGACAAGCCGCAGCCGCCGGCCGGGGGCCCCGTGGCGTGGGCCGCAACCCGTAATTTTTCTTAATTCGGGCATGGCAGATGCTAAATTTGCCGTGTGTCGCTCGCCGGACGGAAAATTATGGCTACTTTTGCCGGTGTTATGAGACAGGCTTTCTTAGCAATGATGATGGCCGGGATGATGCTCCCGGCAGCGGCGCAGGCGCAGGACGACGGCAAGAGGCCGACGACCGACGACCTGCTCGACGCCATGGACAGCCCTACGTTTGTGCCGATGGTGAAGGTGGGCAAGGTGATGGACGCCGGCGACAGCATCCTGTATATGGAGATGAACAATGTCTACGTCTATCCGAAACTCACGTTCCAGAGCCAGCGACAGGCCGCTGCTTACATGCGGCTTGTGCGCAATGTCAAGAAGGTGCTGCCCATAGCGAAGGAAGCCAACAAGATTATCCTCGAGACGTATGAGTATCTTGAGACGCTGCCCGACCAGAAATCGCGCGAGGAACACATGAAGAGGGTGGAGAAAGGGATAGTGCAAGAGTATAAGCCGAAGATGAAGAAGCTCACCTATTCGCAGGGTAAGCTGCTCATAAAGCTCATCTACCGCGAGTGCAACTCGTCGTCGTATGACATCGTCAAGGCGTTTCTCGGGCCGATGCGCGCCGGCTTCTGGCAGGCTTTCTCGTCTATTTTCGGGGCCAGCCTGCGCAAGGAGTACGACCCCGACGGCACCGACAGGCTCACCGAGCGGGTGGTGCTGATGGTCGAGGCCGGGCAGATATGAGAGGGGGAAGTTTAGTTTTAAGTGTTAAGTATTAAGGGTTAAGGCGGAAGGAAGGCCGGGATTTGGGAATTAAGGATTAAGTATTAAGTGATAATGATTACAAGGGCTCGGGTTTGTGGATTAAGCGTTGAGGGATAAAAAATACGGGAACATTCTTTTGAAGATGCAGTTTTTTGGATTGCTGCGGTGGTAACCGATGTTTACAAAGGCCGCGCCCGGGTGGCGGCAGCGGCATTGGTGTAACGTCAAACGGCCCGTTCCGGATTGCGGAACGGGCCGTTTGACGCTATGGCGCGGGCCGTTTCGGAGGGTGAAACGGCCCGTATTGCAATGCATTGAGGCTCAGCTGGTTGCGCGGCGGGGTCGTGGCGGCGAAATGTTTTTACACCGATGGGGCTGTGGCGTGGCTGTGATGCCTCGGTCGCTCACTGTTCGGTGAAGAGCACCTGCACCACCGTCTGGCCCACGGCCTTCAGCGTGTTGCGGTCAATGTTGTCCATGTTGTCGGCCAGGGTGTGCCATGTGGGCCCGAAACTGCTCTCGGGGCAGTCGGGGAAATAGGGCACAATGTCTATCGTCGGTATGCCGGCCTTTTCGTTGACAGGTATGTGGTCGTCGGTCACCATGCCGCCGGCTGCCGTCGGGAAGTAGCTTCCGTAGCCCAGGCCGGCCGCTGCCGCCCACACCTTGTCTACCACTTGGGGCGCATATTGCAGCGACATGCCTTCCTGGTAGAAGCGCGCCCCACGGCCGCCAACCATGTCGAGCAGTATGCCGTAGCGCGCCTTGTAGCCCTCGGTGGCGGCGTTTGCAGCCCAGTGGGCGGCACCCAGTGCCCACGAGTCGCCGTTGTCGGGCTTGTCGCTCCACTGTGGCGTGCCCCAGTCTTCGGCGTCGAAGCAAACAAAGTCGACGCCTATGCCCAGGCTGTCCTGCCCTCCGATGAGGCGGGCTAGCTCAATGAGCACAGCCACCCCGCTCGCCCCGTCGTTTGCCGCCATCACCGGCTTGCGCCAGTTGGCCGAGTCCGGGTCGTTGTCGGCCCACGGGCGGCTGTCCCAGTGGGCGCAGAGCAGCACCCTGTCTTTCAGTCCGGGCTTGTAGCTGGCTATGATGTTGGTGGCCTTCAGCGGCGTGCCGTCGTAGCCGCTCAGCGTGGCTTGCTGCAGTCTGACGTCCATGCCGTACTGCCTGAACTTCGATTCTATCCACCTGCCGCAGCTGTCGTGCGCGGCGCTGTTCATCGTTCTCGGGCCGAAGGCACACTGTGCGGCGCAATAGGCGTAGGCGCTGTCGGCGCTGAACTGTGGCCCGGCGGCCTGTGTGGCGCCATCGCCGGCGTCGCCGGCCTGTTTCTTCTTGTTGCCGCAGGCTGCCAGCATGGCCAGCAGCATGAGGCATATCATGGTGTATTGTCTCATATTCTTAGGGTTGTATCTGGTTGTATGGCTGCTCCGTAGCATTGGCCACGGTGCGCGATGCAACTGTCTTTGGCGTGGCGTCAGGCCTCGGCTACTGCCTGCACCTGTGCCATCACGCGCAAGAAGTTGCCGCCCCATATCTTCTGGATGTCGGCCTCGCTGTAGCGGCGGGCCAGCAACCGGCGTGTGAAGCTGATGGCTTCCGACGAGCTTTCGAAGCCTTTCACTCCGCCGTCGCCGTCGAAGTCGGTGCCTATGCCCACGTGGTCGATGCCCATCACGGCTATGGCGTGCTCCAGATGTGCCATGGCGTCGAGCACCGTGGCTTCGCCGTCAGTGCGCAGGAAGCCGTGGTATAGCGTGGTCTGCGCCACCCCTCCCTTGGCCGCGAGGGCGCGCATCTGGTCGTCGGTGAGGTTGCGCGGGTGGTCGCACAGCGCCCTCGAGCTGCTGTGGCTGCACACTATGGGCAGCCGGCTCATGTCAAGCGCGTCGTAGAAGCTGCGCTCCGAGGCGTGGCTTAGGTCGACCATCACCCCCCGCCGGTTCATTTCCGCTATCATGTCGGCGCCGAGCCGGCTCACGCCTCCGTGGGTGTTGCATCCTCGGGCGCTGTCGCACAGGTCGTTGTCGCCGTTGTGGCACAGTGTGACATAGACCACGCCGCGCTGCCTGTAGCGCGCCACGCTGGCCGTGTCGGTGCCCAGGGCGAGCCCGTTCTCGATGCCGAGCATTATCGACTTGAGCCCCCTGCGCTTGTTGTCGGCCAGCTCTTGCGGCGTGCGGGCAATGGCCACACAGCCGCTGTTGGCCGCCACCATGGCCTCTATCTTGTCGAATATGAGGTCGGCGTAGGCCCCGGGGCTGTCTGCTGCAAACGGCACGACGTCGGCAAACCGCTCTCCCGGCTTCGGCTGGGGCAGGTATGCCACCATGATGGTGGCGTCCTGGCGCCCTTCGTCCATCTTGTGCAGGTCGACGAGCAGGCGCGCGCCTGCCGAAGTCGACCCCTTGGGCGAAGAACATCGGTGTGTCGCAGTGGGTGTCGAGCGTCAGCACCCTGTTGTGCACCTTGCGGGCCTTGCGGTAGCTTGCCGCCTCGGCCACGAGCCAGCCGAACAGCCTGTCGCCGTCGGCCATGCACTCCGGGTGCCACTGCACCCCTACTATCGACTTCAGCTCGTTGCTCTCGATGGCTTCCACCGTTCCGTCGGCGGCGGTGGCCGTCACGCGGAACCGTTTGCCAGCCTCGGCCACGGCCTGGTGGTGGAATGAGTTGACGGCCAGCCTGTCAGTGCCGTATATTGAGTGCAGCGTGCTGCCCTCGGCTATGCTCACCGTGTGGGTGGGTTCGCTGCGGTCGGCGTCTTGCGAGTGCTTCACGGTGGCCTTGCCTGCTATGTCTTGTTCCACCCTTCCGCCCAGGGCCATGGCCAGGGCCTGTATTCCGCGGCAGATGCCGAGCATGGGCAACTGGCGGTTGTAGGCCAGTCGGATGGTCAGCAGCTCCGGCAGGTCGCGCTCGCTGTTGATGGAGTGCAGGGCGGGCTGTGGCTCTTCGCCGCAGAACAGCGGGTTGATGTCGGCCCCGCCGCTTAGCAGCAGCGCGTCCACACGGTCGAGCGCGCTTATTATTGCGGCCGTGTCGGCCACGGGAGGTATGATGAGTGGCGTGCCGCCGGCGGCCACCACCGACTTGTAGTAGCCTTCGGCCAGCTTGCACTCAGGGCTGGCGTAGTTGCCCGTGATGCCTATCACGGGGCGCTCTTGGGCCTCGGGGAAGCCAGCGTATGCGCTTTCGAGGTGTGCGTCAATGTCGAAGCGGTCCATGTGCAGTGCTTATTCGCCCTCCTTGTCTACCTTTACGGGTATCTCGCGCTTGATGCTTTGCTCGAGCGAGATGAGCGTCTCGGTGGCCACCACGCCCGGTATGCGCTGCAGCTGGCCGTTGAGCAGGTCCATGAGTTGCTCGTTGTCGCGCGCGTATAGCTTCACCAACATGGTGTAAGGGCCCGTGGTGAAGTGGCACTCCACTATCTCGGGAACCTGCCTGAGGCGCTCTACCACGTCTTTGTACATGCTTCCGCGCTCGAGCGTTATGCCCACATAGGTGCATGTGAAGTATCCCAGGCTCTTGGGGTTGACGTCGAACCCGCTGCCCGTTATCACGTTGTCGTCTATCAGGTGCTGCACTCGCTGGTGTATGGCAGCCCTTGACACACCGCACTCGGCGGCCACGTCTTTAAACGGTATGCGCGCGTTTTGCGACAGTATGCCCAATATCTTCTTGTCAAGATTATCTATCTTTTCCATTTCCAGATTGGAGTTTGTGATGTTGAAAGTGTTTGCCTTCGGTGTCGATAATCACCCAACGGCGTGCCAAAAGTACTTATTTTTATCGATATTGGCATCATTTTGGAAGCAAAAAAATATAAAAAGCCTCTTTCGCATCATTTTACCCGCCATGTGGTGCAGTTGCCGCGGCTGCCGGGCGCGGCCGTGGGGCTGGTTGCGGTGGCTGTGGCGGGGTGTTGGGGCGGTGGTGGCCGGGCTGTCGCGAGGGTCGTTTCCGGTGTTGCCGGGCCGCCGCCTGCAAGTGGCTGGGCCACAGTGGGTTGGCGGTATGGGTCGTTTTGCTGTGCAATACGGCCCGTTTCAGGATGCAAAACGGCCCGTTCCGTGGGTTGGAACGGGCCGTTTTGGCTTTCAGTGTTGCGTGTGGCGCATTTTGCGCGCCGTCATTTCTTTTCGCCGTCAACGTCGGGCATCATCACCACCTCGACGCGGTTGCCCTGGCTGATGAGCTCCTTGACGAAGGCAGATATGGTCTGCGGGGTCTGCGCCTCCACCGTCTGCTTGTATGCCGAGTGCAGGTCGACGCCGTAAGTGCGGTAGGTGTCGATCACGCCCAGCCAGTAGCTGTTGGTCTTGGTGCGGTCGTCGAAGCTCTTGAGCATGAATTCCTTCACCTTCTTGAGCATGTCGGCGTCGCACGTTTGCGTCATGGCGTCGACCTCGGCGCGCAGTATCGTGAGCACCGTGTCGGCCTTTTCATACTTCATCGGGCAGTATGCAAACAGTCCGCAGTCTATCTTGTCGTCCTGCCGGGCCATGGTTCCCTGCGCCCCGACAGAGTAGGCCGCGCCTGCGTCTTCGCGTATCTTCTTGAGGTAAACCATGCTTAGCACCTGGCCGGTGATGTCGGCCTTGACTATGTTGTCGAGCGTGTAGGGCATCGCGTCGTTGCTCCACACCATGGCGGTGATGGCCTTCGGTGTCTCCATCTTGCGCTTGAAGCTGTTCACCACCACGCCCTTGGCGTCGGTGTCTACGCGGTGGCCCTTCCTGATGTCCTTCGAGGCGGGCAGCGAGGCTACGTATTGCTCGAGCAGCGGGCGCAGCTTGGCTTCGTCGAAGTTGCCGATGATGGTAAACGTATAGGCTGCGGCGTTGGCCGTGAGCTGGCGTGCCATCTCGAGGATGCGGTCGTAGCTCACCTTGCCCAGGTCGGTGGTGTCGAGCGAAGTGAACCTCGGGTTGTGGCAGTTGAGCGTCACTATGAGCGAGTCGTTGAAGGCGTTGTCGGGCGAGAGGGCCTTGTTCTTCAGCGCAATCTCATAGGTTCTCATCAGGTTGTCGTACGAACTCTGGTCTTTGTTGATGGCCGTGAAGTAGAGATATACCAGCTGCAGCATCGTCTCCACGTCGTCGGGGGTCGACGATCCGCTTATGGTCTGGCGCGTGGTGGCCAGCGACATCGATGCCGAGGCTATCTTTCCGGCCAGTGCCTTCTCCAGTTCTGTGTGCGAGAAGTTGCCCAGTCCGCTGGCCTCGATGGCGTCGTCAAACAGCTTTATGTTCGAGTAGTCGGCCTCGCCGTAGAGCGACGAGCCGCCAAAGCCTTCGGCCGTGAGCATCACTTGGTCTTTCTTGTAGTCTGTCTGCTTAAGCACCACCTTCACGCCGTTTGACAGTGTGAGCTCCTTGTAGCCGAGTCCGGCGTTGCTCTCTTCCTTCTTGATGCTTCCCTTCTTGGGCATTGTCTTGATGAGCGGCTCGTTCTTCACGTTGTCAACGTAGGGTGTGAGCTGCTCGGCGCGCACGTCGGCGATGGCCTTCATCAGCCCTTGCTCGGTGGGATATGCCGCCCCGTCCTTCTCGCTGTTGAAGTTTATGATGACCATGTTGCTGTCTGATGCTGGCACGAGCTCCTTCATGGCCTCGTTTATTACCTCGATGGGTATCTCGGGCACTATCTGCTTCATCGTGGCATAGTAGTAGTCGATGGGCGTGATGGGCTCGCCGTTGATGAAGTTCTCCTTGAATTCGTTGCAGAACTGTGCGCTGAAGCGCTTGTCCTTGTTGCTGTACATCTTGTCGAGCGAGCTCAGCGCGTCGGCCTTGGCGCGCGCATACTCGGTCGGGGTGAACCCGAACTCGGCGGCGCGGCGTGCCTCTCGCAGTATGGCACCGAGCGCGGCTTCGGTCTGTCCGTCCTTTGGCAGGGCCGAAATGTCAAGCGCGTCCTTGGTCTTGGCGAAGATATAGCTGCTGTAGATGGCCGATGCGTCGACGAAGGGGCTCTCGGCTTTCTGCGCATATTCGTTGAGACGGGCGTTCAGCATCGACAGGGCCAGGTCCCGCATGTAGCACCCTATGACGTAGCCCAGGTTGTTTTTCATCGAGTCGGGCATGGCGTCGTGCTTGAATATCAGCTCTATGGTGTTGACGCGCTGCTCCTTGTCCTTGTCGATTACTATGATGGGCTGTGCGTTGTCGGGCACGGGCTCGGCCTTGACCGGCGCCGGGTTGGCCGGCATCTGTATGCTTCCGAAGAGCTTCTTTATCTCGGCTTCTACGTGGTCTACGTCGACATCGCCCACCACGATGATGCCCTGGTTGTCGGGCCTGTACCACTTTTCGTAGTAGGCGCGCAGCGTCTCGGGCTTGAAGCTGTTGATGACGCTCATCAGCCCGATGGGCATGCGGTGGCCGTACTTGCTGCCCGGGTATAGCTTGGGCAGGCTACGCTCAAACATTCGCATCGATGCGCTGGTGCGCAGGCGGTATTCCTCGTTGATCACGCCGCGCTCCTTGTCAATCTCCTCGGGGTCGAGCACCAGGCCGTCGGCCCAGTCGTAGAGTATGAGCAGGCAGGAGTCGAGTGCCGACTGGCGGTCGGTGGGCACGTTTGAGATGTTGTACACCGTCTGGTCGATGGCCGTGTATGCGTTGAGGTCGCGCCCGAACTGCACGCCAATCGACTCACAGTAGCGTATGAGGTCGTTGCCCTTGAAGTGCTTTGTGCCGTTGAAGCACATGTGCTCGAGGAAGTGTGCCAGTCCGCGCTGGCTGTCCTCCTCCTGGAGCGAGCCCACACGCTGCGCTATGTAGAATTCCGCACGGTTCTCGGGCCAGTTGTTGTGCCTGATGTAATAGGTCAGGCCGTTGGCCAGTTTGCCCGTGCGCACGTCTGGGTCTGCCGGTATGGGTGGCAGCTGCATTACTTGCGCCTGTGTGGCCATGGCCACTATAAGCACGAACAATGATAGGATTCTGTTTATCTTCATACTCTTCTCTGTTTTTAAACAGCTACAAAGATAACAATTTTAGCGTTACATTGGATAACTATTTCTGTAAAAATTTATTGTCCTTTGGGCTGTTTTGTGTAACATCCTGTGCCACAGTGTGTTGCGGCGGCTGCCGTATGCGTATGCAAAATGGGCCGTTTGGTCGGTCGGAATGGGCCGTTCGGCATGCTTGTACGGCCCGTTTTGCACCACGGCGGCGTCCTTGTGGCTGCGTGGGCCCGTCATTGTCGGTTGTTTTTACCACCTTTGCGGCCCGTTGCCTCAGGCTGTCGCTATGTGGCCTTCAGGGCGGCCTGCGGGGCCCTTACGGCGGCAACGCGTGGCCACCGGGGGCCAATAGCGTACGATTTTACCAATATTCGTACGCATTTATCAATGCTTTAAGCAGAAAAATCATTATTTTTGCAGTCACAATGCCGGTGTGGCGTGGCAGCGCCGATGTGTCTGCCGCCGGGCCGGTTTCCCAAGTGGAAGCCGCCGCCGGGCCCCGCCAGGCTTTGCCGACTGAACGAACGACAAATCAAAATACCTAAAGCGAATATGAAGACAACGACTTTACTTGCCGTCGCTCTTATGCTCATGTCAGCTGTGACGGCCGATGCGAAAAAGAAACAGTCCGTTTGGCCCGACGGCACGGCCATGGACCAATGGTTCGGCGACACCGCCAAGGTTGACGTGGCGGCGCTGGGCAAGCAGTATGTCATAACCGACTACGGGGTGAAGAACGACTCGGCCCTGCTGCAGACCGAGGCTATACAGAAGGTAATCGACACGGCGGCCGCCAACGGCGGCGGCGTGGTGGTGGTGCCCAAGGGCACGTTTTTCACCGGCTCGCTGTTCTTCCGGCCCGGCACCCACCTGCACATGGCAGAGGGAAGCAGGCTCAAAGGCAGCGACGCCATAACGCACTACAAAATCGTAAAGACGCGCCTTGAGGGCCAGACGCTCAACTATTTCGCAGCGTTGATAAACGCCAACGGGGTCGACGGCTTCACCATCACCGGCAGAGGCACCATCGACGGCAACGGGAAACGGTTCTACGACGAGTTCTGGCTGCGCCGCAAGGTGTTCCCAAAGTGCACCAACCTCGAGGCGCTCAGGCCGAGGATGATTTACATCTCCGACTCAAAGAACGTCACGGTGCAGGACGTACGCCTGGTATACAGCGGCTTCTGGACAAACCACCTCTACCGTTGCTCGCGCGTGCGCTACCTCGACTGCTACATCTACGCGCCCACCTCGGGATATCCCAAGGGCCCCAGCACCGACGCCATCGACCTTGACGCCTGCTCCGACGTGCTAATACGCGGCGGATATATCAACGTCAACGACGACGCCGTGTGCCTCAAGGGAGGCAAGGGGACGTTTGTCGACAAGGACACGACCAACGGGCCGTGCCGCAATATCCTCATCGAGGGCGTTGAGTATGGCGTGGCCGGCGCGGGCGTGACGTTCGGCAGCGAGGCCTGGGACTGCTCAAACGTCATCCTGCGCAACTGCTCCTTTGCCGGCACGGGCAACATAGTGCTCTTCAAGATGCGCCCCGACACGCCCCAGAAATACGGCAACGTGCTCGTGGAGAACGTCACGGGGACGCCAAAGAACGGCATACGCGTGGCCAAGTGGATGCAGTTCTACAACCTTCTCGACCGCCCCGACATGCCGCGCTCGGGCGTATCTAACGTCACCCTGCGCAATGTCGACGTGCGGTGCACCAAGAAATTCTACGACGTACAGCAGTCTGACAAGTACGACCTCAGCGGCTTCACCTTCGAGAACATCAAGGCCGAAGACCCGAAAGGCGGCTTCAACACATCTTATATAAAGGACTGCCGGGTGAAGGACGTGACCGTCAACGGTGTGAAATACTGAAAACCGTGATGGAATATGTACCGGCTTGAAAAATCACTGGCTGCCGTGGCCATGTTGGCGGCGGCCCTCTCTGCCCCGGCGCAGATAGAGAACCCGATTCTGCCGGGCTTCAACCCCGACCCGACGATATGCCGCGTGGACAGCGACTACTACATCTGCACGTCGTCGTTCACGTGGTATCCCGGCCTGCCCATATACCGCAGCCGCGACCTCAGGCACTGGGAGAAGGTGGCTAACGCCATCGACCGCCCCGGCATGGTGACCCTCGACGGGGTCAGGGACAAGGACGGCGTGTGGGCACCCACGCTCCGCCATCACGGCGGAAAGTGGTATCTGTTCTGCAACGTGAGCAACGGCGGCAACTTCTACATCACGGCCAACGACGTGAGGGGGCCGTGGTCAGACCCTGTATTCATAAAGGGGGCGCCGGGAATTGACCCCGACATCTTCTGGGACGACGACGGACGGAGCTACCTGCTGGCCAACACCGGCAAGTTTCCGGGCCGCAAGCATCCAGCCTCTACGGCCATCTGGATTCAGGAAATAGACCTCGCCACGGGCCAATTGCTGGGCGAACGCAGTTACATAGCCACGGGCCACGCCTTCAATGCGAAGTATGCCGAGGGGGCGCACCTGTATAAGATAGACGGCCGCTACGTGCTCACGGTGGCCGAGGGCGGCACCGACTTCAACCACGCCGTGACGTTGTTCACGAGCCGGAACCTCATGGGGCCGTACATTCCGCAGCAGGTGAACCCCGTGTTGAGCCAGCGCCAGTTTGGTCACGGCAGCCCGTTGCAGTGCGTTGGCCACGCCGACATGGTGCAGACCGGCCCCGGCCAGTGGTATGCCGTGGCCTTGGGCAAGCGCATGGTGGACGGGCGGCACTCCTTTACGCGCGAGACGTTCATCTGCCCCGTGGCCATCCAGGACGGCGAATTCATATTCAACCCCGGCCGCGGCGGCATGACCATGGAGGTCGAGGCGCCCGCCCTGCCCGAAAGCCCGGTGGCGCTGCCGCCCGACAGCGACGCTTTCGACGGCCCGGAGCTGCTCGGCTACTGGCACTTCAACCGCATTCCGCACACCCGTTTCCACGCCCTTGACGGCGGAAGCCTGCTTATCACACCGCAGCCCGAGACCATCGACAGCCTGGTTTGCCCCGCGATGCTGATGCGCCGCGTGCGCTCCCACCGCTACACGGCCCAGACGCTGATGGGCTTCAGGCCACGCCGCGAGGGCGAACGCGCCGGGCTGGTGCTCCACCGCAACAGCACGGCCTACGTGGCACTGCTACGCACCGTCGGCGGGCTGGCCGTGGTGGAGAGCGGTCGGGTCACCAAGACTGTGCCGTATGGCGCCTCCGACGTGGTGATGCGCCTGCGGGCCGACGGCATGGAGGCCGTGCTTGAATACGGCCCCACGGAGGCCGACATGCGCGAGGCCGCCCGCGTGAGCCTTGTGGGGCTGGCCGACGACGGCAAGCTCAACCGCTTCAACGGCCTCGGAGTGGGCGTCTATGCCACCACGTCGGGCAAGAAAGCGCGTGGCCAGGCCCGTTTCGACTATTTCGCTTACGCCGACAACTGATCGCCATGGTGCCGACGGCGCTGCCCCCGGGCTGCCGCGGCCGGGCCATACGGGCCGTTTGACGATGCAATACGGGCCGTTTGGCATGGTGAAACGGCCCGTTTCGCAGTGCAAAACGGCCCTTGTTGGCAACTGCTTGAATTCCAGTGGGTTGGCCGGGCGGCCGCGGCAACGCACTCCCACTGCCCCGGTGCCCTTGGCCGGCCGGCTGAACAATGTGACGCAATGCTAAAACCAACGATATGAGACGATACATTTCAATGCTCATCTTAGCCGCCGCGGCCGTCGTTTCGGCCTTCGGCCAGGCAAAGCCGTCGGTGTCGATACTCGGCGACTCGTACTCAACCTTCGAGGGATGGCTCACCCCCGACACCAACGCCGTGTGGTATACGCTGCCCCCCGACACCCGCCGCACCGACGTGAAGGGCGTCGACCAGACGTGGTGGCACCAGGTATTGAAGCGCAAGGGGTGGAAGCTGGAGGTGAACAACTCGTACTCCGGCTCCACCGTATGCAACACCGGGTACCGCGACGAGGACTATACGCACGAGTCGTTCGTGACCCGCATGACCGCCTTGGGCACGCCCGACGTCATCCTAATCTTCGGCGGCACCAACGATTCTTGGGCCGGTTCGCCCATAGGGGAGTTCAAGTACGACGGCATACGCCGCGCCGACCTCTTCTCGTTTCGCCCGGCCATGGCCTACATGCTGGCGCGGATGAAAGAGCTTTACCCCACTGCCGACATATATTTCATATCCAACGACGGGCTCAAGGAAAGCATAACGCAGTCTGTCGGCACCATCTGCTCGCACTACGGTGTGCCACTCATACAGCTCAGGGGCATCGACAAGAAGAGCGGCCACCCCAGCGTGGCGGGCATGAGGCAGATTGCCGACCAGGTGTGCGAGGCCATACCGTGACGCCGATGCGTCCATGGCCCGCGCCCAAGGGAGCCGAGGCGTGGGGCTGCGGCCGCGGCCCGTGGGGGCGGCTTGGTGGCTGCGGCCACGCCGGGTGTGCCGCCCGGCGCCTGCAGGCGGGCATCGCGGCGGGCTAAAGAAGCATATACACACAACTGCCAATAACCAAACAACCAACCTGGGATGAAGAAAACGACATTCGTGGCGGCCCTCATGCTGGCCCTGGCCGGCGGCAACGCCGGTGCCTACGACTTCGACAAGCCCCTCTACGGGGCCGCCTATTACAGCGAGTACACGCCCACCGACCGCCTCGACGAGGACATCAGGCTCATGCGCGAGGCCGGCGTCACCGTGGTGAGGGTGGGCGAAAGCACGTGGTCGCTGTTCGAACCGCAAGACGGGGTGTTCCGCTTTGAGTGGATGGACCGCATACTCGACCGCCTGCACAAGGCCGGCATCAAGGTGATATTGGGCACGCCCACCTACTCGATACCGGCGTGGATGGCCGCCAGCCACCCCGAGGTGCTCTCGCAAAGGTGGGACGGCAAGCAGGAGCATTACGGCATACGGCAGAACATGGACATATACAACCCAACCTACCGCCGATACTGCGAGCGCATCATACGCAAGATGATGGAGCACTTTGCGGGCCATCCGGCCATCATAGGTTACCAGGTCGACAACGAGGTCGAGGCCCGCAAGATTGGCAACCGCGACTATTTCGAGGGCTTCCGCGAATACATCCGCAGTGAGTTCGGCGACAGCCTGGAGGAGCTCAACCGCCGTTGGGGACTCAATTACTGGGGAATGAACATCAACACTTGGGACGAGTTCTACGACCGCCCGGGCGTGACCAACCCGTCGTACAAGCTCTGGTGGGAGCGGTGGAACCGAAAGGTGACGGCCGACTTCCTCAACTGGCAGGCCGACATCGTCAACGAGTACCGGCGGCCCGACCAGTTTGTCACCCACTGCTTCATGCCTTACTTCTATAACATAGACCAGGTTGAGGCCTTCCGACAGATGGACTATCCCGCCATAAACATATACTACACCATGCAAGACGCACAAGACGGCATGTGGATTGCCTATGCCGGCGACTTCATGCGCCCCGTGTGCCGCCGCGGCAACTTCCTCGTCACCGAGACAAACGCGCAGGGCACGGGCTGGTCGAGCCGCGACCAGTACCCGCCATACGACGGACAGCTGCGCCAGAACATGTATGCCATGCTCGCCTCGGGCGCCAACATGGTGGAATACTGGCACTGGGCCACCCTGCACTACGGGCAGGAGACCTACTGGCGCGGCCTGCTCGGACACGACGGTCAGCCAAACCGAGTCTACGCAGAGTTCGCCCGGGGGGCCGCGGAGCTCGAAAAGGTGGGCAAGAAGCTCGTAAACCTGAAGAAACGCAACCGCGTTGCCATGCTCTTCAGCCACGACTCGAAGCACGCACTCGACTTCATGCCATACACAAACGGCGACCAGTACAAGGATTACATGGTGTATGAGGCCCTCTACAGGCAGAACATAGAGTGCGACATCCTGTCGGTCGACAAGGTGAACGACTTCAGCGGCTACGACATGCTGGTGGTTCCGCCGCTCTATGTGGCCACCGACGAGACGCTGCGGCGCATCAGCGACTTCGTGGAACAGGGCGGCGAGGTGGTCATGCTCTACAAGAGCGGCTACTGCAACGAGGACGACGCCGTCAGGCCGGTGCTCGCCCCGGGGCCGCTGGCGGCCGCCTGCGGCTTCACTTACCAGGAGTTCTCGTCGATACGCAGGCTCAACCTGCGCCCAAACGACATCGGGGCTTCCGACAATACGGTCGGCACGTGGATGGAATTCCTGTGCCCCACCACGGCCAAGCCGCTGGCCTACGCCGACCACGGGTTCTTCGGCAAGTGGCCGTGCGTCACCGAAAACAGATTCGGAAAGGGCCACCTGACGTACATCGGGGCCGTGCCGTCGCAGGAACTGCTGCAGAAGCTCATCGCCCGCGCGGCCGACCGCAAGGGCATTGCCACCGCCGAGCGCAAGCTGCGCTTCCCGATTGTGCTGCGCTCGGGCACCAATGGCGACGGCCGCGGCGTTCACTACATGTTCAATTTCTCGGCCGGCGAGCAGACCGTGACGTGGCCTTTTGCCGACAGCGAGTCGCAGCTCGACGGGCAGAAGCTGTCGCGCGGCGCGTCGGTTAAGGTAGGGCCGTGGGGCGTTGTCATTGGCATTGAGTGACGGCCGGCCCTTGGCTGGGGCGCCGCGGCAGTGAGACTGCCGTGGCAGTATTGCCCGGTCGCCAGATGAAGCGCACCATTGCGCTGGCCACGAGCCGCGACCTGAGTGGGGCGAAGGCTGCCGACGGCAATGCCGCCGCGGGCGGAAAGAAATATGGGGTGACCGACCCCAAGGACTCAAAAAACTGATACAGATGGTAAAAAAGGCATTTTTGATGGTGCTCGCGGCGTGGGCCGGCGCGGCAACGGCGCAGGAAGTGCATGTTGCCAAGTACTACGGCGACCGCCGGGCGGCCGTGACCTACACCTTCGACGACGGGCTGCTGGAGCACTATACGCGCGTTTTCCCCGAGCTGTGCAAGCGCGGGCTGAAGGCCACCTTCGGTATAATAGGCAGCAAGGTGGGGCGCGACATGAAGGGAACGCCCTGCCTCACGTGGGCCATGCTGCGCGAGATGGCCGCCGACGGGCAGGAGATAGCCAGCCACGGGTGGGAGCACCGCAACGTGACAACGCTCGGCCCGGAGGCCCTGCGCCACGAGATAGAGCGCAACGACAGCGCCATCCGCGACAGCGTGGGGGCGTTTCCGCTCACCTATTTCTATCCCGGCAATCGCAAGGACAGCCTGGCCGTGGCCCGTTGCGAGGCAGGCCGCGTGGGCAGCAGGCTCAGGCAGGTGAGCATGGGCAGCAAGCGCGACTCGGCGTGGATGCGCCGCTGGGCCGACGCCCTGGTGGAGCGGGGCGAGTGGGGCATTGCCATGACCCACGGCATAACCACGGGTTACGATGCGCTGGGCGACCCTTCGCGTTTCTGGGAGCATCTCGACTATGTGGCTTCGCTGCGCGACAGCCTCTGGGTGGGCACGCTGGCCGAGGTAACGGCCTACGTGCGCGAGCGCGACAATGTGCGCCTCGACACGGTGAGGCGGCCCGGAGGCATCGTCGTTACGCCCCGGCTGGCGCCCGGCTTGGCCGAATGCCGCCACCCGCTCACCCTCGTGGTGCTGTCCGGGCGCCCGGTGAGGGCCGTGCAGGGCGGCAGGCAGCTCAGCGTTAGCGTGCGCGCGGGCAAGTCGCTGGTTGACTTTGACCCTCATGGAGGTGAAATATTGATTGAAGAAATATGAAGAGACTGTGTTTTGTTGCGGCCGCCCTGCTGATGGCTCTGTCGGCCGATGCCAAGCTGAAGCTGGCCGAAGTGTTCACCGACTGCATGGTGCTGCAGTGCGACAAGCCGCTCAGCGTGTGGGGAACGGCCACCCCCGGAGCCGAGGTCAAGGTGAAAGTGGGCCGCGAGACAGGCAAGGCCGTGGCCGCTGCCGACGGGCGTTGGAGCGTCAGGCTGGCCCCGCTGCGGGCCTCGGGCAAGGCCGTGGCCTTCAGGGTGAGCGGCGACGGCGGCCGCATAGAGCTGGGCGACGTGCTCGTGGGCGAGGTTTGGCTCGCCTCGGGGCAGTCGAACATGGAGTATTCCATGGCCAACCACCCCAGGTACGCCAAGCCGCGCAAGGGCGACCCCGACCGTTTGCGCCACGAGTACGAGCAGGCCGGCAACCCCATGATACGCCTGCTGTATGTCAGGAAAGACCTCAAGGGCGACACGCTGCCCACTGCCGGCTGGCAGCGCATAAGCCGCGAGTCGCTCAAGCCATTCTCGGCGGCGGCCTATTTCTTTGCCAAGGCACTGCAAGACAGTCTCGGGGTGCCCGTGGGGGTGGTGTCGTCGTCGTGGGGAGGCCCCCCCATCGAGACGTGGACGCCCGCCGGGGCATACCGCGAGAGCCCTCTGTTCGGCCACGCGATGGACGGCAACCGCCTCAAGGCCAACGGCCAGGAAGTGGGATGGCGCTACCGCAAGATGATTGAGCCCATTGCCCCGATGGCCATGCGCGGCGTGCTGTGGTATCAGGGCGAGACAAACCTCATCATGGGCGACACCGACATATATACCGAAAAGATGAGGCTGCTGGTGGAGTCGTGGCGAAAGGCGTGGGCCGACAGCTCGCTGCCGTTCTACTATGTGCAGGTTTCGCCAATGCTGTATTCGGGCCGCAAGGCCGACCCCGTGGCCAAGACATGGCAAGACCTGCCACGTTTCTGGGAGGCACAGGCGCGTTGCGCCGATGAGATTCCGCTCACGGCGATGGTGGTCACTACCGACATACCCGAAGACCTGGCCGACATACATCCGCCATACAAGTGGGTTGTGGGCGAAAGGCTGGCCCGGCTGGCCCTCAACAAGACCTACGGGCGCACCGATGTGGTGTGCGGCGGGCCGGTGGCAAAAAGCCTTTCGGTTGAGGGCGACAGCATTGTGGTTGAGTTTGAAGGCACGGCCGGCGGACTGGCCACGCGCGACGGGAAGGCCCCCGACTGGTTTTACGCGCTGACGAAAAAGGGCCGCTACTCGAGGGTAAGGGCCAGCCTGCGCGGCAACAAGGTGTATATAAGCACCGACGGACTGGCCCGGCGCACCGAGATACGCTTCGGGTGGGACGAGACGGCACAGCCCAACCTCGTCAACAGCGAGGGTTTGCCGGCCCTGCCTTTCAGGCGCAAGGTAAGCCTGGGGCGCTGACGGCATGATGCCCCGGCCTGCATCGCGGGCCCGGGGCGCGCTTGTGGGTGGTTTGTTACCGTGAGGCTGCACCGCGGCCTGCACGGGAACTAACTGTTAAAAACGGCGAACAATGTTTACAACAGCCCCTTTGAGAGCGGCGCCTGCGGCCGTCGGGCGCCCGACGGCCGTAAATGCGCCATCCTCGGAGCACTTTCCGCAAATGGTTGACCCATAGACGGTTGCGCTCCGAAGGTGGCGCATTCTGCTCCCGTTTGGGCGGAAAAACACGCTGAAACAGGCCGGAAAGGCCGCCCCGACGGCCGTTTTGGGGCCATGAAACATGCCTTTCGGGGCCGCAAAACGGGCCGTATTGCAATGCAGCACGGCCCGTTTTGCCCGCCAACAGTGGCCTTCCGGCCGTTTTGCCACCGCCATGCCGGCGTGCGGCGGCCGCCAAACGGCCATCCTATATCTGTTTCGCAGCCTTGCCGAGTGTTAATTTTCGGTATGTTTTGTTTACACCGCGACTTGGCGTGGCAGGCCATGCTGCACACACCCGGTGGGCATGCTGCATGATGGCATGGTGCATTGAAGGCTCTTTTTCTTTGCCGTTTTCACTATTTTTCTTATATTTGCATGCAAAAACGGGCTATTCATTTACAGATAATACATACTGTCTATATGAAACATACATTGCTTTCCATTGCGCTGTCCTTGCAGGCAGGCATCGCGGCCATGGCCGCAACCAACGACGTGGCTTCGCCCGACGGGCGGCTGGTGGTCACTGTCGGCGACGAGGGAGGGCGCATATTCTACTCCGTAAAGTACGACGGCAAGCCCATGATCGAGAAATCCAGCCTTGGGCTGAAGGCCAACATAGGCGACTTCAGCACCGGGCTCAGGGAGCGGGCCGTGAGCACCAAGCAGACCGATACCACCTATACGATGCGTGGAACAAAGGCTTCGAAGGTGCGTTACGTGGCCAACCAGATGGGCATTATCTACGAAAATGCCGGCAAAGACCTGATGACCGTCACGTTCAACGTGTCGGACAACGACGTGGCCTTCCGCTACACGTTCCCACAGCAGGGCGAGACGGCTTGCATGGTGGTCGAGTCTGAGGCCACGGCCTTCCGCCTGCCTGGGCAGTCGACGGCATTCATAAGCCCGCAGGCAGACCCGATGATAGGCTGGAAGCGCACAAAACCCAGCTACGAAGAGGTTTACTCGGCCGACGCGCCGCTCACCGACAAGTCGCAGTACGGGCAGGGCTACGTGTTCCCGGCGCTGTTCCGCGTGGGCGCCGACGGCTGGGTGCTACTTAGCGAGACCGGCACCGACGGCGGCTACGTGGGCTGCCACCTGAGCGACTACGACCCCCAGGCGGGCTACCGCATAGCCTTCCCCATGGCCGGCGAGGCCAACGGATTCGGCTCTACCACCGCCGCCATGGCGCTGCCGGGCAGCACCCCGTGGCGCACCATCACCGTTGGGGCCACGCTGAAGCCCATCGTCGAGACCACCGTGGCCTACGATGTGGTGGGCCCCAAGTATGAGGCTGCCGCCGACTACAAGCCCGGGCGCTACACGTGGAGCTGGCTTGTATGGCAGGACAACGCCACAAACTATGACGACCAGGTTAAGTTTGTCGACCTGGCCGCGGCCATGGGGTATGAGTATACGCTCGTCGACGGGCTGTGGGACAAGCAGATAGGGCGCGCCAAGATAGAGCAGCTGAGCCGCTATGCGCAGTCGAAGGGCGTGAGCCTGATGCTGTGGTACAACTCCAACGGCAACCAGAACGACGCGCCGCAGGGGCCGAAGAACTGCATGAACACGGCCGTGGCGCGCAAGCGCGAGATGGCCTGGATGAAGAGAATTGGCGTGAAGGGCATCAAGGTCGACTTCTTCGGGGGCGACAAGCAGCACACCATGCAGCTGTATGAAGACATACTGAGCGATGCCAACGACTACGGGCTGCAGGTGATTTTCCACGGGTGCACCCTGCCGCGCGGCTGGGAACGCATGTACCCCAACTATGTTTCGAGCGAGGCCGTGCTTGCTTCGGAGAACGTAATCTTCTCGGAATCGCACGCCAAGCGCGAGCCGTTCGACCTCACCCTGCACCCTTTCTGCCGCAATGCCGTGGCTGCCATGGACTGGGGAGGCACGATAATGAACCGCCGCATGTCGCGCGACAACAAGTCAAGGCACAGCCGCTACACGTCAGACGTGTTTGAGATGGCTGCCGCAATAGTCAACCAGGCCAGCCTGCAGTGCATCGCCCTGCAGCCCAACAACCTCGGGGAGCTGCCCGGCTTCGAGCTCGACTTCCTGCGAGGGGTGCCTACGGCGTGGGACGAGACGCGCTTCGTCGACGGCTATCCGGGCCGATACGTGGTGCTGGCGCGCCGCCATGGCGACACATGGTATGTGGCAGGGCTCAACGCCACCGCCGAACCGATCACGCTGAAGCTCAGCCTGCCGATGATGGCCGGGCGCAAGGTGGACTGCTACACCGACCGGAAAGCGGCCGAAGGACAGCTGCCTGACGCCCAGGTGAAGCAGCTGAAGGTGGGCGGCAACGGCGCGGTGAAGGTGACCATGCAGCCGTCGGGCGGACTTATATTGATGTGACAGCGT
>OCQA01000990.1_pt1 | contig 23376 bp, 19 predicted proteins | sample 1538571 | NCBI WGS metagenome assembly OCQA01 (sample SAMN04571708, study PRJEB22368) | human gut metagenome | biome: human gut; material: stool | host: Homo sapiens | place: Luxembourg | collected 2012-09-28 | reverse complement strand
GCGGCAGGATCCTAAGTGAAATGTTTGGTCTATCTACCCAGATCGGCAGCTTACTTTTTTCGGTTCCTGCTGTTATCGTAGTCTGGTTTGGCCTGAAAGCCACAGGCGTAGCCGAGAAAGTCATCAGCTTTGGCATGATGGCGCTGCTGGCTGTAATTATAGTAGCGTCCTTTCTATCAGAGAACTCTGATTTTTCCAATGCTATTTTCACAAACTGGACTTATGCGATACCGGTATTTAACGTTGCTATCTTTTGCTATATCGCGCAGTATGCGGTGCCGGAACTGGCGCGTGGCTTAGCCCACGATCAGCAGAAGCTGGCGCCGGCGATTGTTACAGGAATGTCTTTGACGATGGTTTTATTGGCGCTTGTACCGTTGGCAGTGCTTTCTTTGACCGGGCCTGAGAATGTAACGCAGGTAGCAACTATTGCCTGGGGCAGGGCGCTGGGCGAATGGGCATTTTTTACAGCCAATTTATTTGCGCTGGCAGCGATGATGACGTCCTATTGGGCTGTAGCCGGTAGTTTTTTAACAAATATTGTCGACAAGTTTAATTTTAAATCGGAAGATGATGTGAAGACCAGGCTGTTTGTACTGGCATGTGTGGTCATTCCGCCGTTTGTTTTAGCCTACAGCGGCTTGGTGAGCTTTGTCGACGCTATTTATCTGGCGGGTACGTTCGGCGGCGTTATTATGTCGGTACTGCCTGTGTTAATGCTGCGTTCGGCAAGAAAAACAGGCGATCTGGAACCTTCCTGGCAATGCGGCTGGATCGCAGCTGCCTGGGTACAGTGGTTGATGATCATTTTATTCTGCGGCGCGGCTGTGTATGCTGTTTTAGGATTATTTGGAATGCTGCCGGCAGCCTGGTAAGGAGCGAAGTAAAATGAAGGTTTTTGCAAAAGATCAAGTCGTTTTTGATTTCAGTAAGGCCAATGCGCCGGTATATTTTGTAGAGGCCGGTGAAACATTTTGGGTTGAAACTGACGATTGTTACAGTGGCCAGATCAAAACGGAAAAAGTTTTAAGACCTGATATTGATATCAGCATTATGGACTGTTCTGTGGGGCCTATCGCTGTCAATGGCGCTGAACCGGGAGATGTTCTCTGTGTCGAAGTGCTGGCGATTCAGCTGGCAGAACAAGGCGTGATGGTAACTTCACCCGGCCTGGGTGTGCTGGGTGAAAAAATAATGAAAGCCCACACCAAAATAATTCCCATTAAAAATGGCTTTGCCGAATTCAACGAAAGAATAAAACTTCCTTTAACACCAATGATCGGGGTGCTGGGCGTTGCTCCGGTCGAAGGCAGTGTGCATTGCGCTGTTCCCGGAGACCATGGTTCTAACATGGATACTAAACTTGTTAAGGTGGGTTCAAGAGTATATTTACCGGTATTTGTCAGCGGCGCCAATATGGCTTTGGGCGACCTGCATGCCTGTATGGGTGATGGTGAATTGAGCGGGACCGGTATTGAAACAGCGGGCAGGGTCTGTTTAAAGGTGGATGTCATCAAAAAACAAAAGCTGCAGCGGCCGATGCTTGAAACGGCGGAAGCTGTGTATACTCTGGCCAGTAAAAATGATATCAATGAAGCCATAAAAACGGCAGTAAATGATATGGTAGAATTTTTAATGCTGAAAAAAGGTCTGGATTTCGCTGATGCCTACAGGCTGCTGAGCGCTGCCTGCGATATCCAGATCAGCCAGTTGGTGAATGAAACGATTACAGTAAGGGTAAAAGCGCCTAAGCTGGATCTGCAGCTGCAGTCTGTTTTTTGAAATACAATAAATAAAAATACAACCACCCATCTGTTGAAGGTGGTTGTATTTTTAGCCAAGACCGTTAAAGCGTGCCAAAGTATCATAAACTGCATGGGTCAATTTGTTTTTGCTGGCGGCGGGCAGCTGTTTTAAAACATCAGCTTGTTCTATAAAAGCTGCCAGCTTATTCAAGTTGGACATTTTACAGCAGTTAGGCAGCAGGATATTGCTGATGATCAGCGCCAGCGACGGAAAATGTGCGTCGGGATGCTGTTGCCAGTCAGTGGGTAGGGCTTGTGATATTGCGGTTTCTAAAAGCGTATTGATATCTGACATAGCTGACCTCTGTTTTTTCTTGAAAATAGTATAACATAGAAAAGCGGATGTTGCCTAAGACGTAGACAAAAAAGAATTAATAACATATAATTTGATATAATGCAAATAAAACAGCTGTTAAAATTATAATAATATGTTTGTATAATAATTTATGGGGAAATGAAAAACTTGGATGTGAAATTGTGTATCATTACAAATTACAGGTATTGATTTTAAGTAAGGATAATTGCATATATGACGCTGCCAGCGCCATCGAACCGTTGACCGGTTTTGAACACGAGCTGTTTTTCAAGCAGGCGGCTGACGACGCCGTAAAAACTGCTGATGTCATTATTTGTGAGCTGCCGGAAGCTGTTTTGGCAGATGTTGTCAAAAATTCTAAAAAAGATGCAGTAGTGATATTTTGTACGGCTGCCGACACTTTAAATGGTCATGATGAAATTTATAGTCAGGCTTTGGCAGATATTTGGATCAAACCTTATAGTAAGTCTTTTGTGACGTTTAAACTAAGAAAGCTTTTTGAACAGATCAAAATCACTAAAGACCGTAATTTAGCACAGGGCTATATTGAGACGGCTATTAACAGTATTCCCAGTTTGATCTGGTTCAAGGATATTCGCGGTGCTCATTTAAAGGTCAATGACAGCTTTTGCCGGGCCGTGGGCAAGACCAAAGAGGATATTGAAGGCCGCGGCCACTATTATATCTGGGATATGAAGAAGGAAGAATACGAGCAGGGCGAATATATTTGTCTGGAATCAGAAGAGATCGTTTTGCAGGAAAAGAAAACCTGTATCTTTGATGAAAAAGTTAAAACAAAGCACGGGATGCGGCAGTTTAAGACCTATAAATCTCCGATCTTTGACGATAATGAGCAGCTGATCGGCACTGTTGGTATTGCGCATGACGTTACCGATCTGGAAAATATGGGCGCGGAACTGGAAGTGATTCTGCGTAATCTGCCTTTTGCAGTGCTTCTGACTAATGAGGCTGGTAAAATCATCAATGTCAATGATGTCTGTGCGCAGTATTTTGCGACGGAGAAGGAAGCTTTGATCGGACAGGAATATCAGCAGTGGAAACGCCAGAATTTAGCGCATATGAGCGAAATAAATGCCAAAGGTTATGCTGATACCAAAATTATTGTGGGTAAGCGTGAAAAGAATTTGGAAATTTACGAAAAGCCGATTTTTGATGTTTTTGGTACGGCCGTAGGTATGCTGTGTATGTGCCGCGACGTAACAGTCGAGCGTCATCTGGAAAAGAAGATTATTTACAGCGCTAATACTGATCAGCTGACAGACCTGTATAACCGCCGTTATTTTTATGAGTATATGACGCGGAATAAAATCATGTCCAGGCACGTCAATCTTTTTTATATCGATCTTGATAATTTTAAAAAGATCAATGACGAATATGGTCATCAGGTTGGAGACACGGCTTTGGTGATGGTTGCCAAACTGTTGAAGCAGACGTTCAGCGGCGATTTTCTTGCCCGTATCGGCGGCGATGAGTTTTTAGTGGTAGTTTTAGGCGAGAAAACAGATGCGGAACTGGCTGCGATGGCAGAAACATTTTTAAATGGTTTGCAGCAGTCGATAGTTTCTAATGATAAATTTTCTGTGCTGTCTGCCAGTGTCGGTATTGCTGTCAGCGATGTCCTTACAGATATCGACCTGCTGATCAGGCAGAGTGATGCAGCCTTGTACGAAGCTAAAAGAAACGGTAAAAAACAATATAAGATCTATCATAAATGATCATAAAAGCACTTTACCAGAGTATATACAGGTAAAGTGCTTTTAGTTTTTCGGCTAATCGTGGAATAAATTTATGGAGCTTTTAGCAATGATAATGTAATTATTATTTGTTGCAATTATAATCATGAATAGGTAAAATTAAAATATAGATAAAATATATTGATAAAAGGAGCGATTATTATGGCAGTTGTACATGTTACTAATGAAACCTTTGAAAAAGAAGTTCTGCAGGCGGAAGACAAAGTCCTGGTCGATTTTTGGGCGTCCTGGTGCGGCCCCTGCCGTATGCTGGGACCTGTTATTGATCAGCTTGGCAGTGAACTGACTGATGTGAAAGTCTGCAAGATCGATGTGGATGCTAATCAGGATCTGGCAGCCAGGTATAAAGTTGAAACTATTCCGACACTGGTCGTGTTTGCGGGTGGCGAGGAAGTGAAGCGTTCTGTCGGCGTGCAGCCGAAGCCGGCGATTTTGGCAATGCTGAAATAATTACGGCTGGGAAGCGGTGAAATTATGACTGAGAAAAAAACCATGACTGATGTTTTGATCGTCGGCGCAGGTACTGCGGGACTGACGGCGGCAGTTTATGCGGCGCGTGCCGGTAAATCCGTCAAGCTGGTCGAGCAGTATCTGCAGGGCGGTCAGATCATCAACGCCTCGCACGTAGAGAATTTTCCAGGCTTTGAATCCATTGCCGGCTTTGAGTTTGCCGAAGCCCTTTATAATCAGGCTATCAAAATGGGTGCGGAAATCGTTTATGATAAAGTTACGGGTTTGCAGGATTATGGCGACCATAAAGGCGTCCAGACCGAATATGGCGGCGAGCTGCTGGCTAAAGCCGTGATCCTGGCGACCGGCGCCCGTGTACGTCCGCTGGGTTTGGAAAATGAAGACAAATTTATTGGTTCCGGCGTTTCCTACTGCGCTACCTGCGACGGCGCCTTTTTTAAAGATAAAAACGTGGCTGTTGTCGGCGGTGGCAATACGGCGCTCGATGATGCGCTGGTACTGAGCTTTACCAGTAAAAATGTTTATCTTATCCACCGCAGCACTGATTTCAGCGGCGAAAAACGGCTGCTGGAAAAGCTGCAGGAACAGAAAAATGTTACTTTTATTCTGGACAGTGAAGTAACTGCTATCAACGGCAGCGAACGGCTGGAATCGCTGAATATCCGCAATAAGGTCCGCGGCGCCGAGCAGACTCTGGCTGTTGAAGCGGTCTTTATTGCCATCGGGCATGTTCCGGATAACAAAGCTTTTGCCGCTTTAGTGGAATTAGATGCCTACGGTTATATCAAAACAGATGAAAACTGCGCTACCTCCTGTCCCGGTATTTTTGCAGCCGGGGACGGACGCGTGAAAAAGGTGCGCCAGCTGACAACGGCTGCCGCAGATGGTACGGAAGCTGCTTTGGCAGCCTGCGATTACATTGACCTTTTATGATGGAAGAAAGGGTGGAACAATCTTTTTAAGGATCGTGATACCTGATGAATATTGACCTGGATATGTATCAAATGACTGCTGTGGCAGTAGTCGTTTACTATATTGGCCTGCGTTTAAAACGCAGGTTCAATATTTTTGACCAGTATTGTATCCCTGCTCCGGTTATCGGCGGCGTCCTGTTCTCCCTGCTGAATCTGGTTATGACGACAGGTGGTTTTTGGCAGCTGACAATGGATACTTCGCTGCAGGGCTTTTTTATGACCATGTTTTTTACCAGTATCGGCTATACCGCCAGCTTACGCATGCTGAAAGAGGGCGGCCTCAGCGTTTTGAAACTGGTTGCGATCTGCGCCGTACTGATCATTTTGCAGAATCTGGTCGGTATCGGCCTGGCCTCGGTCTTTAAACTGGGGCCGCTGATCGGAATGGCGACAGGTTCGATCCCGATGGTCGGCGGACATGGCACTGCAGGCTCTTTCGGGCCGCTGCTTGAACAGATGGGCGCACAGGGAGCGGCTACCGTAGCTATAGCTGCGGCAACCTTCGGGCTTGTTATGGGCAGCGTTATCGGCGGGCCGATTGCCCGTTATCTGATCGATAAAGATAACCTTTTCTGCTTTGAATGTGTGCAGGAGCCTGTGCACAAAACTCCTGTTGTTGGCAAAGAGGCTTACGCCGTCGATAAAGAATATTTTCTTTTCGGCATCGGTCAGCTGCTGGTGGCCATGGGTATCGGTTCCTGGATCACAGGACTGATAACTTCTTTTGGCATCACCTTTCCGTCCTATATCGGGGCCATGCTGGCGGCTGCGGTGATCCGCAATCTTTCCGACCTGACAGGACGTTATGAGGTTTTTTCTAAAGAAATCGACGTTATGGGCAGTGTGTCCCTGTCGATATTCCTGTCCATGTCTTTGATGGGCCTGAAATTGTGGCAGCTCAGCGAGCTGGCTTTGCCGCTGATTGTGATGCTACTGGCGCAGACAGCAATGATGGCTTTGTTTGCCCGGTTCGTTATTTTCAATCTCATGGGACGGGATTATGAAGCGGCTGTGATCACTGCTGCCGGCTGCGGTTTTGGCATGGGTGCGACGCCGAATGCCATGGCTAATATGAATGCCATTGTCGCCCGTTACGGGCCTGCTCCCAAAGCCTATTTTATCGTGCCGCTGGTAGGCAGCCTGTTCATTGATTTTATCAATGCGTTTATCATTACTCTGTTTTTGAACATGTTTTAAAATAAGGCTAATAAACAAAAATACCACCCTTGCAAGGGTGGTATTTTTTATGCTCACTTTGTCTTTACTTAAAGCCTTCCAGCAGTTCTTCAAAGTTGGCCTTGGGCATTTTTTCTACATTTTTGATCGTGTTGAAATTTGCCAGACCACTGGCCTGCTCATAAGAAGCACGGTCGTTTTCGTACAGCAGCCCTGTCAGCATGCCCTCTTTTTCCATGATGTGCTTGGCTACAAGCCCTTTGTCATGCGGATCGTAACCGGCAATATCTTTGACGTCGCTCAAATGCTCACGGAACCACTCATAAGTATTAGTGTGGTTGAAGGTCACGCAGGGGCTGAAAACGTTGACGAAGGAGAAGCCTTCGTGCTGAACGGCCGCGACGATCAGATCGACCAGCTGCGGCAGCTGAGCCGAAAATCCCTGCGCTACAAAAGTTGCCCCGGAGGCTAAAGCCAGTTCCAAAGCCGCGATCGGCGTTTCGATATTGCCGGTCGGCGTGGTTTTGGTCTTAAACCCTATATCACTGCGGGGCGAGGTCTGGCCTTTGGTCAGACCGTAAACATGGTTATCCATCAGGATATAGGTGATATTGACGTTGCGGCGCATCGCATGGATCGTGTGGGCTGTGCCGATAGCAAAACCGTCGCCGTCGCCGCCGCAGGCGATAACGGTCAGCTCAGGGTTCGCCAGCTTGACGCCCTGGGCAAAAGGCAGGGCGCGTCCGTGGGTCGTATGCATGCCGTAGGCATACAGATAACCGCCGATACGGCCGCTGCAGCCAATGCCGGAGACCAGTGCCAGTTGATGCGGCTCCAGATTTAATTTTACTGCTGCCTGCTGCAAAGCCATTTGCACGGCATAATCACCGCAGCCAGGGCACCAGTTAGGTTTTACTTGATTCTGAAAGCTGGTTAAAGTCGACATCTTACAGCACCTCCTTGCATTTGGCCAGCAATTCTTCTTTATAGAAAATATCGCCGTTGTATTTTAAGATGGAATGTAACTGCGGGCAGGGCGGTACATTCATTTTTATCAGCCGCGCCAGCTGTGCTGTAGCATTATGCTCAACAACGACGATCTTTTTCGCTTCCTGCAGATAATGATTGAGCGCGCAGACCGGGAACGGCGACAACAGCCGTACCTGGACATGGTTGACGCGCAGGCCTTTGGCGCGCAGTTCTTCAGCTACTTCGCCGATCACGGCACGTGTACCAGCCATACCGATGATCAGCAGATCGCTTTGCGGATAAGGCGCGTCCTCATACAGCGGGTTTGCAAAAGTATCAACAACGCTGCGGACCTTGCGCAGACGTTTATCGGACTGCGCCGTACGCATGGCCTTGTTTTCGGAAGGCCGGCCGACCTCGTCATGCTCAAGACCGGTACCCAGGCTGATACCGTTGGGTGTGCCTGGCAGCACGCGCATGGAAATATTTCCTTCTGCTTCCAGATCGTAGCGCTTAAAATATTCCGGCGAAGTGATTTCCGGCAGCCCTTCCCTGACCAGTTTACCGCGGTTGATTTGCAGCTTGTCGTAATCAAGACTGGTTACGGACTGCTTGCCCAGCGACAGCTGCAGGTCGGAAAGTACGATGACCGGACATTGATATTCTTCCGCCAGGTTAAACGCTTCAAAGGTATCGTAAAAAGATTCTTCTATTGAAGAAGGTGAAATAACGATCTTGGCAGTATCGCCGTGGGTATTGTAGATCGCCGCCATCAGGTCCGACTGTTCGTGCTTGGTCGGCAGGCCTGTGCTGGGACCGCCGCGCTGCGTATCGACGACTACCAGCGGCGTTTCCGTCATTTCTGCCAGGCCGATAGCCTCAGCCATCAGTGAAAGCCCCGGGCCGGCTGTCGCCGTAAAAGCGCGGGCTCCGGCATAAGCTGCGCCGATCGCCATCGTGCAGGCCGAGATCTCATCTTCTGTCTGCAGCATCACACCGCCTTCCGCCGGTGCATGCTTGACCATATATTCCATGATTTCCGAGGAGGGAGTTATCGGGTAGGCCGACATAAATTTAGCTCCGGCAGTCAACGCTCCCAAAGCAACAGCCTCGTTGCCCAGCATAAACAGCTTCGGCTGGGGATTTTCCAGCTCGGGCATCTCTAAGGCTCCCAGCAGCTCAGCATAGTTGGTCTTGATATATTCGTAACCTGTTTCCAAAGCCAGACGGTTGGTTGCCATGACCTCCGCGCCTTTGCGTCCGTATTGTTTCTCCAGCAGCGGCAGCAGCTTTGCGGTATCGATGCCCAGTAAAGCGGCGGTGATGCCTAAAGCCAGAATGTTTTTCGGCAGCGTTTGGCCGCCGGTTTTACTCAGTTCGTTCCAGGACAGCGTCACTGTGCGCACCTGTGGTTTATTCTCCTGCAGCCAGGCGGAGTCAGTGACCAGAATGCCGTCCGCAGTAAGCTCCGGCGCGTCTACTGCCAGTGTGTCCGGGTCCATAGCGATCAGCAGATTGCAGCTGCTGGCGATAGTGGCAACCGGATAGTTGGCGATACGCAGCTTGTAGCTGGTGTGACCGCCCTTGATGCGTGACGAAAACTGACGGTAGCCATATACGTCATAGCCCAGCGAGCATAAAGCTGCGGCGAAAATTTCGCCCAGGCTTTCCAGGCCCTCGCCCTGCTGGCCTCCGGCCTTCCACGATAATTCTTGTTTTTTCATACAATATCCCTCCTTATAAAAAGGTTTTTAGTACAGGTATTTATCTGGGAGAAGCTTAAAAATCCGCCTATGCAGATAAGTTTCTGTATCTATAGTTTAACCTATTTTTGTCAAAAAGAGCAGTAGCAAATAGGTTTATAAACTTTTTAAATATGTTGAAAATGGCTTGAAAATACGGCGGCGCGGCTTTAAATAAGTAATTTATAAAAGCATAGCCTGTAAAAATAAATTTTGGCTGTTAAACAGGTCGCGGCAATGCGTTGCAAAATACAGAGAATTATCCGAAAATAAAGAAAAATACAATCATTAGTTATATTTTTAACAAAATAACTTGCAATAATTCTGAAAATAATGTAAAATATGTCCAAACAATGAATTATATATAGGATAATAATTGTTTTTAAATCTGTTTATAATACGTTTTGGGAAAGCATCCAGGCAAAACAGTGCGCCGAGTAGAGGAAACTAGGTAACTCGCATGAAGCAAACTGCTGAGCGGCGATTTCTTTCCGGGACGTTTTATAAAAATAAAATGTTTCCGAAGGAGGAAATAACAATGAAAAAATCTTTAGTATTAGCAATGGCTATGGCTTTGGGCGTAACTGCTTCTGCCTATGCTGCAAACCCCTTCTCCGATGTACCTGCAGGTCATTGGGCATATGACTCCATCAACAAACTGGCTGCTGCTGGCATCGTTGACGGTTATGGCGACAGCACTTTCGGTGGCGATCGTCTGATGACCCGTTACGAAATGGCTCAAATCGTAGCTAAAGCTATGGCAAAAGGCGCTAACGTAGACCGTTTGGCTGCTGAATTTGCTGACGAACTGGACAGCCTCGGCGTTCGCGTTGCTGCTCTGGAGAAAAAATCCGACAACGTTAAGATTAACGCTCAGATTCGTGCTATGTATCAATCTTATGACAAGGGTACTAATTTAAAGGGTACTAATGCTACCAGCACTCTGCGTTCCCGTATCTGGCTCAACGGCCAAATCAACGAAGACTGGAAATATGTTGGCATGCTGCAGAACGAACAAGATCTGCTCAACGATGAAGGTGATGAAAACACTGACTTCCAACGCGCATTCGTTACTGGCCGTATCGGCGGCGTGAAAGTTGAAGCGGGCCGTAACAACACCGCTTTGGGCTTGGGCGTTGGTAACATTCTCAGCAACCGTACTGATGCTGTAAAATTGGGTTTTGGTAAAGACCTGAAAGTTGGCTTCCAATATGGTAAAATTTCCAGTGGTAACGATGTTGCACCTAAAGCAGACGAATATTTAGCAGCTACTTTAGGCGGCGAGATTGGCAAACTTGGTTTGAATGCTGGTTATGTCAAAGCTGACAATGTTCGTAAACTTGTTCAAGACGATAAAATCTGGTACGTAGGCGCTGATTATAAATTCGGAGATTTCACAGTTGACGCTACCTATTTGAAATCTGATGTAGATAAAGTTAATACTATGTCTGTTGATGAAGATGGTTATGTAATTGGTTTGGCATATAAAGGCGCTAAAGCAGCTAAAGCTGGTACTTATGGCGTTTATGCTAAATACTATGACCAGGGCGCTGGTACTTATATCCATCATGGTATGAATACCGATTTGGCTAACGATTTCAATAAAGAAGGCGGTTTCAAAGGTTATATGCTGGGCTTAAACTACGCTTTCGCTAAAAATATCGTTGCAGCTGTTGAGTACTCTGATTTTGATGAAAAAGAAACTGATAAAAACGACAAGACCATTTGGTCTGAGGTTGTCTTCACTTTCTAATTTCAGTGAAATTGCTTCTCCAAGGGCGATCTTATGATCGCCCTTTTTTATATTTAAAATCAATATTATTATGATCGTTGATATAATATCTGATAATGCTCTATTATTTTAGCTTGATTTATGCTAAAATAACTTATAGTTGATAGTTATTTAGAGGAGGTTATATTTGATGAAAAATATTCTGCGTTACTTGCTGTTAGCTGTGGTTGTTCTCGGTTTTGCTGCCCCCGTTTTTGGTAAGGCCGAAGCTGCTAAGATCGCTATTCTGCCGCTGGCTAACAATGTTGCCGATGATGAACTTTCCGGGCCGGTTTTCTTCAATGAATGTATGGATTATTTCAAGTTTCCGGAATTTGATATGGTCGATGATGCCGTATTGGACAAAGCTTTAAAGGAAGAAAATTATGCTGCTGTTGGTAAAAACGGCCCTGATGCAGCCATGCTGAAACGTATCATGGCAAAGACTGGCGCTGATATGGCCTTGATGATGACTTTGGATGAACTGAGCCTGGAACCGCAGATGGGTATGATTGAAGATTATTATAAATTTAAAATCAAAGCCCGGATCATGTATGTCAATGGTCTTAATGGTAAAGTTACTAAAGATCATATCAATGATGAGGAAATGGTAGAATATCCTGTTATTGCTCGTACTGATTATGAACATAATGAATTCCGCAATCACGTGATCCGCGAATTAAAAAAAGTTGCTAAATTTTAATATTGTTTCTCAAGCCAACAATCATGATGATTGTTGGCTTTAATTATTATATTTATAAGCTGAATTTATAATTAAGTTTTATAAATTCGCAAAATAAAAGATGAAAAGAAAAACATACTACATTTTTATTGCATAAAAATAAAAATACTTGTCAAAATTGCGAAAACGATGTAAAATAAACTAAGTTTATAATTAGTTAATTAAAGAATATAGTTTACTGTCTGTTTGTAGAGGAAACAAGGCAACTCGCACAATGATGACGGTGGGCGTTATTCCTGAACGGCAAAATTATAAACTTAATAATTTCCTGAGGAGGAATAACAATGAAAAAATCTTTAGTACTCGCAATGGCAATGGCTTTGGGCGTAACCGCTTCTGCCTATGCTGCCAACCCCTTCTCCGATGTACCTGCAGGTCATTGGGCTTATGACTCCATCAACAAACTGGCTGCTGCTGGTATCGTTGACGGTTATGGCGACAACACCTTCGGTGGCGATCGTCTGATGACTCGTTACGAAATGGCTCAGATCGTAGCTAAAGCTATGGCCAAAGGCGCTAATGTCGACCGTTTGGCAGCTGAATTTGCTGACGAACTGGACAGCCTCGGTGTTCGTGTTGCTGCTTTGGAGAAAAAATCTGACAACGTAAAAATCACCGGTGAAGCTCGTTTCCGTTATGCAGATTCCAACGGTAAAGGCAATGTTGCTGATGATTATGTTGGTGATTTGCGTTCCCGCATTTGGTTGACTGGTCAGATCAATGAAGATTGGAAATACACTGGTATGATTGAAAATATCCAGGATTTTGCAGGTGACTATGAAGGTGATGAAGATACTTCCTTCCAACGTGCTTATGTTGAAGGTAAATTGGGTGGTATGAACGTTACCGCTGGTCGTTACAATGCATTCTTTGCCAATGGTAATATCTATGATAACCGTGCAGATGGCGTAGAACTTGCTTATGGCGATAAAGTAAAAGTATCTTTGGCTGCTGGTAAAGCAACTGATGCTATTGATAAAGGGGGTTATACTGACAAAGAAACTGGTGGCAATTATGCAGGCGGCGCTGTTTCTGCTGATTTCGGGTCTGTAAATGCTACTGCTGGTTACTATAACTTTAAAGATATTCTGCAAAAAGATTCTGGTATTGACAATGCTATCTGGTTCGTTGGCGCTGGCACGACTTTCGGTGATTTTGGTCTGAATGCCATGTACCTTAAAGGTGATTTAAGCGATAAAGATGGAGACGTAAATGAGCTGGACGATGATGGTTACACTGTTGGCTTGACTTGGAAAGGCGCTGAAGCTGCTGAAGTTGGTTCCTATGGCTTGTTTGCTAATTACTACGATTTAGGCGGTCAAACCTATATCGCTCATACTACTGATGCTGATACCTTTGACGGCGAAGGTTTTAAAGGTTATGGCGTAGGAGCTAACTACACTGTTGCTAAAAACATGGTCTTCACTGCTGCATATTATGATACTAAATCTAAATTGCACAGCAGCGACAAAGATAAGATTATCTGGACTGACCTGACCATTACTTTCTAATTTAACTGAATTAGATGCTGTAAATTTCAAAGCGGCTGCTTAGGCAGCCGCTTTTTTCAACAAAACAGTTTTTGATTTTTCGGAAATGTGGTAAGATAGCTGCAGACGTATTTTAATAAAGGAGGTAAACGATGAAAAAATTTCTAAACTATTTGCTCTTGGCCTTAGTAACGGTTTGTTTTGCCCTGCCGCTGGGCGGCAAGGCTGAAGCTGCAAAAGTAGCCGTTGTACCATTGGCTAACAATGTGGCTGGCGACGATATGGCCGGTACCATTTATATGCAGGAGGCTCTGGCGCTGTTCCGTTATCCGGAATTCGATCTGTTGGGTGATGATGTGGTGATCGCGGCTGTTGGTGAAAATGGGTTGGCCGATTACAGTAAAGCAGCCTTACAGAAGGTAGCCCAGGCTACCGGCGCTGACATCGTGGTTGCCATGCAGTTGGATAAACTGGATGCCAAACGGATGCCGCAGCGCAAGGAAGCAACTTTGAAAATGGACTTGCGCGGCAAATTTGCTTCGCTGGATACCCTTACCGGCGCTTATTATTACAAAGATCTGCGTGACAGCAGAAATATCGAAGAAGCCGTTACCGTACGAGGTGACTGGAAGCATGAAGTGCTGCAGAATGTAGTGCGCAATGCTTTCAAAAAAGTTGCAGATAAATAATCAGTAATTTTATAAAAATAACGTCAGCCGTTGCGGCTGACGTTATTTTTTATCGTTTATCTTTTTAAAGCCATCGGAATAAAATTTAACAAAGGTGCTTGTGAAAAAAGCAAATTTGTATCTCCTCTTGTTTTTTACAGTGAAAATATGCTAAGATGTTCAGAGTAAATAGTTAATCTGGTATAGAGGAGGCTCTTTAATGAAAAAGTTTATGAATTTTGTATTAATGGCTGTTTTGGCTGTTTGTTTTGTATTGCCGGCAGCAGGTAAGGCTGAAGCGGCAAAACTGGCTGTTGTTCCCCTGGCTAACCACGTGGAGGATAATACTACTGCCAGTATGATCTACATGGAAGAAATCATGGATATGTTTAAGTTCCCTGAATTTGACATGCTTGCCGAGGATGTCGTGGAAAAAGCTGTAGGTGTTAAAGATATTTCTGATTTCAGCAAGGCTAATCTGGAACGCATTGCCGGTGAAACAGGTGCCGATATTGTTATCGCCATGTCGCTTGACAAGCTGGATGATAAAGCTTTGTTTCCCCGTCGCGAGCCTACTTTGAAGTTGGATATGAGTGGTGAGTTTGCATTTTTGAACAAAGTTACCGGCAGATATTATGTTAAAAAGTATTCTGACGATATGGAAATAGAAGAAGCATTGACAGTGCGCAGTGACTGGAAAAGCGAAGAATTTGCTAAGACTGTACGCAGTTATTTGAAAAAAGTAGATCAAATTAAATAATTTCAAAAATCAGTAGCTTTATCTGCAATAAGCCGACCATTTAAATGGTTGGCTTATTTTTTACTGTTTGCTGATAAAAGTTTCAAAGAAAGAAATGAAGGAGAAGCAATAAAAATATAATCGTTGGGCAATAAATAATAAATCGATATCAAAAACAATTAATTTACTGATTTTTAGTTTAATTAAATAAATAGTAATTTAGCTTGCAAAATACTCAGAAAGCCTCTAGAATGTAAAAGAGCTTGTGGTTTTAAGCAGTATAAGAACAAAAAATTTCTGAAAATAGAGGAAACAAGGCAACTCGTATCAGTAGGAAATTCGGAGGTTATTAACTGACTGTAAAATCGTGAGCTTAATAAATTTCCGAGGAGGAAACAACATGAAAAAATCTTTAGTACTTGCAATGGCTATGGCACTTGGCGTAACAGCTTCTGCCTATGCCGCCAATCCCTTCTCCGATGTGCCGGCAGGCCATTGGGCTTATGACTCTGTTAACAAACTTGCAGCAGCCGGTATCGTTGACGGTTATGGCAACGGCACCTTCGGTGGCGATCGCCTGATGACCCGTTACGAAATGGCGCAGATCGTAGCAAAAGCAATGGCTAAAGGCGCTAACGTAGACCGCCTTGCAGCTGAATTTGCAGACGAACTGGACACTTTGGGTGTGCGCGTAGCAGCTTTGGAGAAAAAATCCGATAATGTAAAAATTACCGGTGAGTTCCGTGCTTTGTATGCTAACCATGAAGGTAAAGGCAGTATTCCTAACAGCCATGAAAGCACTTTGCGTTCCCGTATCTGGATCACCGGTCAGATCAATGATGGCTGGAAATATACTGGTATGCTGCAGAATACACAGGATCTGTCGACTGATTTCGGCGACGAAGGTACTGATTTCCAGCGCGCATATCTTGAAGGCCGCCTCGGTGGTATGGATGTAACTGCCGGCCGCTATAATGCTTTCTTTGCTGACGGTAATATTTATGATAATCGTGCTGACGGCGTGGAAGTTGTTTACGGCGATAAAATCAAAGTCATCGGTGCTGCCGGTAAGGCAACTGACGATCTTGATAAATTTGGTTATTCCGGAACTACTGGCGGCAGCTATGCCGGCGGCGCTGTAGTTGCTGATTTTGGTAAATTTAACGCTTCTGCGGGTTACTTTAACTTCAAAGATATTTTAACTAAAAACAGCAAGCTTGATGATGCTATCTGGTTTGTAGGAGCTGGCACTACCTTTGGCGATTTTGGCTTGAACGCTATGTATCTTAAAGGTGACATGAGTCTTGATGATCGTGATCTCGATGGTCTTGATGATGACGGCTGGACAGTAGGACTGACCTTCAAAGGCGCAGAAGCTGCTGAAAAAGGTTCCTGGGGCCTGTTTGCCAATTACTATGATTTGGGTGGGCAGACTTATATTGCCCATACTACTGATGCGAATACATTTGATGGACAGGGATTTAAAGGTTACGGTGTAGGTGCTAACTATACTGTTGCTAAAAATATGGTCCTGACTGCTGCTTATTATGATACTAAATCTAAATTTGATACCAGTGATAAAGACAAGATTATCTGGACTGACTTGACAGTTACTTTCTAAGAAACTGGTTGTAGAAGAAGCTGGATAATAAGTTTAAACGCAAACGGCCACTGTAAAGTGGCCGTTTTTGTATATTTTTGAACAGAAAAACAAAATTTTTTTTGAGCAAATACAGGAACGATAAGGATAAAATATTATTTTTTTTGAAAATATTATTATTAAAAATTGAACAAACGATTAATTTACTGATTTTTAGTTTAATTAAATAAATATAAAATAGTATTGCAAAAACTAAAGGGAGCAGATAAAATAAACTAAAGCTTATAGTTTTTAAAGTTTATAATAATTGAAGAACAGATAGTGTGTAGAGGAAACTAGGTAACTCGTATGGCATATTTGTTTCGGAATTTATTGTAAATGGCGAAAGCTGAGCTTAATAAATTTCCGAGGAGGAAACAACATGAAAAAATCTTTTGTACTCGCAATGGCAATGGCTTTGGGCGTAACTGCTTCTGCCTATGCTGCAAACCCCTTCTCCGATGTGCCGGCAGGCCATTGGGCTTATGACTCTGTTAACAAACTGGCTGCGGCTGGTATCGTTGACGGCTATGGCAACGGCACCTTCGGTGGCGATCGCCTGATGACCCGTTACGAAATGGCTCAGATCGTAGCAAAAGCTATGGCTAAAGGCGCTAACGTAGACCGTCTGGCAGCTGAATTTGCTGATGAATTGGACAGCCTGGGTGTACGCGTTTCTGCTTTAGAGAAAAAATCTGACAACGTAAAAATCACTGGTCAGATCCGTTATGACTACACCGATTATTCCGGTGATATCGACGGCCATCGTTCCAAAATCCGTTCCCGTATTTTCATGACTGGTCAAATCAATGACGACTGGAAATATGTTGGCATGCTCCAAAACGAGCAAGACCTGACTAATGATGTTGGCGATGAAGGAACTGATTTCCAACGTGCTTACCTTGTAGGTAAAATCGGTGGATTGGGTGTTTCCGCAGGCCGTCAAAACTTGAACCTGGCTGACGGTAACATCTATGATACCCGTTATGATGGCGTAAACCTGACTTTCGGTAAAGAAGTGAAATTGGAAGCCTTCTATGGCAAACCGACCAACTCTTTCAAAAACTGGGGCTTCGATAAAATTTATGGCGCACGCGTTAATGGTAAAATCGGCGCTTTAAATGCAGAAGCTGGCTGGACTAAATTTGAAGGTGATGCTACTCCTATTACTAGCGACGACGACAGCATCTGGAATGTTGGCGCAACTTATAATTTCAGCGACAAAGCATCTCTTGGTGTTATGTATTTGAGATCTGACGTTGAAGATCTTGATGGCGATAAAGACGGTTTTGTAATCACCGGTACTTTAGGCGGTGCTAAAGCTTCCAAACCGGGTTCCTTGGGCTTCGTTGCTAAATACTATCAACAAGCTGCAGGTACTGCTATCCAACATACTATGAATGGCGAATATGGCCCGACTTATGCTGGTGAAGGCTTTAAAGGCTACAGCCTGGCTGGTTACTATACCGTTGCTAAAAACATGATCGCTGGTGTTGAATACTACGATCTGAAACAAACTTATTCTGACGACAAAATGAAGACCCTGTGGTCTCAATTGATCGTTACTTTCTAAGATTAACTTAGATGCTTAAGCGGACGCGTATGCGTCCGCTTTTTATATTTCTATCAAAAGCTAAGCTTGTCTGTTTATCGGTATCGTTATGGAGCATAGCTGTTTAAAATAAAGCTTTCTTAAATTTTTTTATTCCATTAACTTGTTTAAAGTTAAACTTTTTTGCAATTAAGCTAAGTTGCATAGGGGGTTGACTAGGGGTAAGATAAGGGACGTAGCCGATAGATTTCTGAAAGCAGAAACAGCAAATGGAAGAGGTAACATGGTAACTTGTCCGTGTTTTGTTGGTTGCTGTTTGAGAATTTTACCGCTGCAGAAAATATCTTTCCTGAGGAGGAATAGAAAATGAACAAATCTGTAGTTTTGGGTATGGCCATGGCGTTAGGTGTAACAGCTTCTGCTTATGCCGCTAATCCGTTTTCTGATGTGCCGGCTAACAGCTGGGCTTATGATGCTGTCAACAAACTGGCGGCAGAAGGTATTATCGATGGTTATCCTAACGGTACCTTTGGCGGCGACCGTCTGATGACCCGTTATGAAATGGCACAGATCGTAGCTAAAGCTATGGCCAAAGGTGCTAATGTAGACCGTCTGGCTGCCGAATTTGCTGACGAACTTGATTCTTTGGGCGTGCGTGTTGCCGGTTTGGAAAAGAAATCCGATAATGTAAAAATCACCGGTGAGATCCGTGCCCGCTATGTTGACCAAAAAGCCAAAGCCAACCAGGGCAGCAAATATGATTCTGATCTGCGTAGCCGTTTGTGGCTGAATGGCCAGATCAATGATGACTGGACTTATACAGCTATGATCCAGAATATTCAGGATTTCAGTAATGACAGCGGCGACGAAGGCACAGATTTTAAACGTGCTTATGTTAATGGCCGTGTCGGCGGTGTAGGCCTCAAAGCTGGCCGTATCGATGCTTTTCTGGCTGATGGTAATATCATGGATGCTCAGGCTGACGGGTTGGTTGCTACCTATGGCGATCGCATTAAAGTTAAGGCTTATATGGGCAAGGCTTCCGATGATACTGATTTTGATGTGAATAATGTTATCGCAACTAAAACCATTGCCAACAGATATTATGGTGGTGAAGTTTCCGGTAATATCAGCGATGCGTTGAACCTTGCTGCCGGCTATGTAAAATTCCAGGACGTCATGGGCAGAGATTCCGGTAAAGATGACGGTATCTGGCATGTAGGCGCAGCTTATAACTTTAATGATGACCTTGCTTTATCCGGTATGTACCTCAATTCCAATTGGGATGGTGAAAGAAATTCCGATGATGACGGCTGGACCGTTGGTTTGAATTATAAAGGCGCTCAAGCTTCTGAGGCCGGTTCTTATGGTGTGTTTGCCCGTTACTATGATCAGGGTGAAGGCACTTATTGGGAGCATACTACTGATGCCAATACCTTCTGGAATACAGGCTTTAAAGGTTACGCCGTAGGTGCTAATTATGCTGTTGCTAAAAACATCGTAGCTACTTTAGCATATTATGATACCAAGGCTAAAAATGTTACCAGTGAGGGCAATAGTCTGAAAGATAAAAGATTGTGGACTGACGTTACTTTCACTTTCTAAAATAAGTAAAAGTTTTTGGCAAAACGACCGCTTTAGCGGTCGTTTTTTCTATGATTACCTGTTCATAGTAAATCGTTGATAAATATGCTATAATATTAACATTTGATGATAGTTATCCTTGTTTTTTTAGATTATGCTATAATGTAACCAACGATATAACTGGAGAGGTATTAATGGATAAAAAAATTTTAAAATATGTCGGGTATGACCTATATAATGTAAAAAAACTCAAAGGAAGAAAAAGATATCTTGTTTTTAGAATGAGATGCCATTTACATAAGGGGCAGATCGGGGATTTGCTGAGTTTTTTTGCGGCTACGCCGCTGCGCAAAGCCATGCTGGAGCATACAACTTCTTTTGTGGAGCAAACTACGCGTGCCTTTTTTTATAAAGATTCTACCTGGGATGAGCGTATTGCTATTGTAAAGCATCATATTGAATATTTGGAAAATACTTTAAATGAAGAAGCCATGTCAAAATTATATGCGCGTGGCGAACGAATCAGATTATGGGAAGACCTTTATGAAGAACAGCCGTTGACGATGGACCTGTTGTTTCATGGAGGGCAGCGTAAGGAAGGCTGCCTTTCACTGGTACTTTCGCTGGGAGAAGATGAGCTTTATCAGATCATGTTCTGGCTGGCGCCATCACCCGAAGATGACGAAATGTCGCTGTGGATAGGCGCGCTGCAGGGAACTCCTAACGGCAGTGAGGTTATCAAAGGACTGACCAAGGCTTTTTTTGGTTACCGGACTAAAAATCTGATTTTCTATGGTATTCGTAATGTGGCGGCGGCATTAGGCTGCAAACATTTATACGCTGTTTCCAATGCGGGCTATTATGCGATGAATCATGTGCGCAGGGACCGTAAACTGAAAACATCGTTGGATGATTTCTGGCAGGAGTGTGAAGGACAGGCTTGCAGGGATCAGCGGTTTTTTGAAATGCCGATAGCGGAGTATCGTAAATCTATGGAAGAACTGAAGCCGTCTAAAAGGGCTCAGCACAGAAGACGGTTTGCAAAAATGGATGAAATAACAGAATCTGTGACAGAAATGTTAAATAACTATAAAAAATAAAAGTGTGACCACATTATCTTGTGGTCACCTATTTTTTTTACGCACTTTATATGGTATAATAACCTCATAAAAATAAGAACTAACGGAGGTATTGTAATGAAAAGACGACTCCTTACTTTGCTTTTAACTTTGGTTTTCTGCGTAACATCAGTGGCACCGGGTTTTGCAATGAATGCTGATGATTTGGGTGAGGCTGTACCGGCATCGGCAGCAGTGACACAGATGTCTGCTACTGATAAAATTTCCGCTATGGAAAAAATGCTGTATGGCACTGAGCAGGCAGGTGCTTTGGTTGGACGTATGGACAGCCTGGAAGATGATGTTTATGGTACTGTTACCAGCGACGCTATTTTAGACCGTGTCGATAACCTGTATGATTATCTTAAAGGTAATCCTGCCAGTAATGAAGCGGGATTTTTGACCAAACTCAATGCTATCGAATGGCAGTTTAATGAAAGTATGTCCGGCGGTCCGGCCAAGACCCGTATCGAAGCAGTAGAGATGATGCTTAATGGTAAGATCGACGAAGGTTCTCTTTCTTCGAGGCTAGAAGCTTTAGCTAATATTGCCTTTACTGATGGCGTTATTGCTGTTGAAAGCGTTACTTTACCGAAGGATTCCGTTATTAAAGTGGAATTTACAGAAGAATTGAGCAGCAGGGAAGATAAAGCCGGTGAACCGGTGCATTTTAAAATTGCTGAAAATATTTATGTAAATGGTGATGTGTTGGTACTCCCTAAAGGTGCTATGGGTGAAGGCACGATCAAAAAGGTCGTACAGCCGCGCAGCTTTGGCCGTGATGCCCGCATCGATGTTGATTTCACGCATGTTTATGCGCTTGATGGTACGAAGGTGCCTGTTTATATTGGCGAAGTGGCCAAGCAGGAAGCAAAAACTGCTGCTGGTGCTGCTGGCGCTGCTATCGGCGGTATGATCGTTTTAGGACCTCTCGGCGCTCTCGGCGGTGCCTTTGTTACAGGTAAAGCAGTAGTTATTCCTGCTGGTTCTACTACTTATGTGCAGACTATGGAAGATACTGCTATCCAGGGTATGATTTATCAGGGAAAATAAATAAAATTTGAGTTGACAGTAAAACCCGCCTTAGTGGCGGGTTTTTTTTTTAAAATTATGGTATAATATGTAGTGGATATTTATATGCTTTTTTATAAATGATAAATTTGATTGAGGAGAGAAAGCATGAAGAAGAAAGTCTTAGCTGCTGCTTGCTTAATGAGTTTAGCAGTGTCACAGGCAGCTTTTGCTGACGATTATGTTACCGGAGACGCACGGTATACTTCGCCTGATTTTCAGGAGCAGAAACAGGAGCGGGAAGCCGGAATACTCAAAGATAAGAGCCAAAAGAAGAAGCAGGCTGAGGCCGGTGAGCCGATGCCGATCACCTTATGGAGCGACAACGCTACCTATGATCAGGTGAGCGGGGATTTTTTTGCTGAGGGTAATGTCAGGATAATGCAGGGTGATGAGACTATTCTTACTACCCGTGCCGAAGGTAATATGAAGACTGGCGATGTCTGGCTCAAACAGGGCGGTACGCTTCAGGAACCTGATACTACTATGAATGGTGAATGGGTTCATTATAATTTTAATTCTAAGACCGGTGAGATCAAACAAATCGACGGTAAGGGCGCTAAAGACTACTTTAAAGCTCCGCACGCAACGATCTATCCTGATAAAATAGTTGTGGACCAGGGCGGACAGACAACACGCTGTCCAGCGGTAGAACATGATCCCTGCCTTTTGATCACAGCAAAAACTTTTGAAATCTATCCCAAGGAAAAAATGATTGCCAGAGACGTTAAAGTTTATGCTAAAGGCAAACATATCTATTCCCGTGACACTTGGGTCAATAATTTAGGGGAAGAGGGCGAGAACAAGATCATGCCGCGTATCGGCTATGACGGCAGTGATAATGGCATGTACGCAAAGTTACAGGTCGATTATAATTTAGGCCCGAAAACTGATTTTTATGCTGATCTGGCCTATTATTCCAAAGCCGGTTATAAACCCATGTATGGTATCAATCATGATGAACGTAATTTTTATGTAAAATTGCAGGATGGCTGGGATGAAGAAGATGATGAGTGGATTCGTAAAGAACGTGATCTTGGTTTATATTACAAAAATCACCGTCTGATTGATAATTTACCTTTGACTTACAGCGCCTATGTTACCCATGGTTTATGGCGCAATGAGCATGGCAGCATTAAAAGCTGGCATACGGAGTATGCTGCTTATTTGAATCACGACCGTATTTATCTGTTTAACAGCAAAAATACATTTCTTGATCTTACTGTGGGTAAAAAGTGGGTAACAGAGAGTTATACTGATGAAACCAAATCTACCATGATGTATTATGCGACATTGGGCCAAAAGCTGGCGCCGAAGTGGGATACCTGGGTCGGATATTATCGGGAAGATCTTACCAGTAATTTATATGATTACGGGCAGCCGGATATGGCGCGTGAACTACGTAATGGATTGAGTTTTAGATTGGATGATAAAAATACTTTTACGATCGTTAACCGTTATGACTTGGGACAACACAGTAATTACGAAACAAATTACAGATGGACGCATCGGTTCTGCTGCTGGGCCATTGAATTTGAATATGAGCAGGAACATTATAAAGGTGGAAGTAATACCTTCCGAGTCCGTTATAATTTACTAAATTGGTAAAGCAGGTGAACTATGGAAATCATTAAACAGCGTTTTGCTGAGCATATTGCTTTGGCACAGCAGGTTGCGGCTAGCAGTATTTTAGAGCAGGTAGCAGCTAGTGCGGCAATGATCAAAAAAGCATTGAAAAATGGCAATAAGGTTTTATTCTGCGGTAATGGCGGCA
>OCQA01000952.1_pt1 | contig 24291 bp, 20 predicted proteins | sample 1538571 | NCBI WGS metagenome assembly OCQA01 (sample SAMN04571708, study PRJEB22368) | human gut metagenome | biome: human gut; material: stool | host: Homo sapiens | place: Luxembourg | collected 2012-09-28 | reverse complement strand
TTCCAAACCATGCGCCAAGTGAATCGCTGCTATAGTCCCAGAAAGGCTTGTTCGGGTCATCAAGCCAGTACACATTTATGATAGTCCTAAGCTCAGAACGGGTGCTATGTCTTTTATCGCATGAAAAACGCTTGCGGTACTCCTTTCCGTCTACAGTATATGTGTATCTGGCAGCCCAGTAGCTGTAAGCGGATTGTGAATTATTGACAACGAGCCTCTTTGCATCCTCCTTCACAATCATGCCTCTCGCCACATGTCCGCGCTCCTTTGCAAGTGCTATCTTGCGCTGTAAACCAATATTTAGTTTGCAGAAAAACTTAAAATCTATGATGTACAGTGGTATTAGTGAAAGCACCCCACATTTACCTGCCACGGGTAGCTTGCGATAGCCTTAAAAACTTCTGAAAAAGTGTCCATTGAAAATCCCCTTTCTTAATATGCTGCATTTGAATATATGGTATGTTAATATTATAGAAATAAGGAAGGGGATTGGCAATGGGAAAAAATATTTCTTTCACATATGTTTTACGAAATTTAATCTTTACCCCCAATTTACATCCACCCCATTTCGACTTTACAACTTTAAGTTATAGTAATTTCAGCAGCTGTGAAATACACTAACTTAATTTGTGGAGGAAAATATGAGAAAGAACAAGAACATACTGAAGAAGGGCATGATCCTTGCAGCAGTTTCAACAATGGTAGTTACCATGGCACCGGCAATTCCGGCTTATGCTTATGGTGAAGCAGATTCAAAAACAGGTCAGGCGGCTTTTAATGCGGCAACAACAGGTTCAGCAGATTATCAGAGCTGGTTAACCGGTACATGGCAGGGTGGCACACAGGACTTTGCCAATACCAATAAGATTGCACTTACACCGGGCTCTACAGCAAATGATCTGGGCTTTGCATGGTATTCAAAGACCAAGGGCACACCGGCTGTGATGGTATGGAAGGATGGCTCAAAGGCAGGTGCGCAGATTGTAAAGGGTACTGCAACAGATATAAGCGCAGAAAACTGGCAGGGGGAAGTCTATGCTGCTTCAAATAAAGTAAGCATCAACGGTTTTTTTGAACCGAATACAAAGTATGTTTATCAGTATACAGACAATTATTCGGACAATGGTGATACCATATGGTCAGATGAGTATACATACACCACACACGCTACAGATACATTTTCTGTAATCCTGACAGGAGATCCTCAGATTGGAGCATCAGGCAGTAAAAGTGATAAAGAGGCAAACGATATGAGCGTTGCACAGGATGCCTACAACTGGAACAAGACAATGCAGAAGGCTATGGAGATTGATCCGGATGCGTCATTTCTTTTGTCTGCGGGAGACCAGATAAATGAGTCAAATGCAGGGTCGGAAGAGAAGAAGAAGACCAGAGAGAGCGAGTATGCAGGATACCTTTATCCGTCAGTATTCAGAAGTCTTCCTATTGCAGCTACAATCGGAAACCATGACAAGGACGGCTCTGATTACACTGCACATTTCAACAATCCAAATTCAGATGATAATCTGGGAAGCACCGGTGCCGGCTGTGATTTCTACTTCAATAATGGAAATGTATTGTTCATTTCTTTAAACAGTAATAACCGTAATCAGGCAGAGCACAGAGAGTTTATGAAAAAGGCTGTTGCAAGCAATCCGGATGCAGCTTGGAAGGTAGTGGTATTCCATAGTGATATCTATGGCTCAGGACAGCCGCATGCAGATACGGATGCTACAACAAACAGAATTATCTTTGCACCGCTTATGGACGAGTTTGATATTGATGTATGTCTTACAGGCCATGATCATACATATTCAAGAAGCTATCAGGTGCAGGACGGAAATGTTATCGACTATGATTTGAGCAAAGGTTCAGTTAACAATCCTGAGGGAACTCTTTATATCACAACAGGCTCAGGCTCAGGTTCAAAATACTATAATCTGTTAAATTACACACCATACTATATCGCAGAGAGAACCAATGCGTGTCTGCCTTCATTTTCTACTATAGATTTTTCAAGTGGAGCAATGACAATAAAGACATATGACTACAACGGAAATAAATATGCTGATGATTTCACAATCACAAAGACAACAGATGCGCAGAGTGCCGATGAGGTGATTGCGGCAGCAGATGCTCTGGTAAACAGCACAGATGTAGCATACACAGATGAGAGCATGGAAGCATTAAAATCAGCACTTGCCTCTCTTAAGGAGCTTAAGGCTTCCGGCACAACAGCAGATGATCCGATGGTAAGTGATATCACAACAAACTATGGAACAGCAAATGACCGTGTTAAGGGATATGGCTCTATAGCAAACGATGATGATAAAGATGGTGCAAAAAATCGTTTCAAGAAGGGAATTTCTACACTTCTTGACAAGACAATCTATACTCAGGTAGCTGAAGGCAAGGAGGAAAACCTTTCTGATTACAGTACTGATAAGGCTCCTGTTGTAAAGGGCATCGATGAGGCAAAGAAAGCAGTTGTAAGTGCAATAAATGCTTTACAGGTTAAACAGACTGCTCCAAATGGGAACCAGAATGGAAATGCTGACCAGAGCGGAAACGGAGCACAGGACAGCACAAACCAGAACGGAAACGGGGCACAGGGTGGCGCAGGCCAGCAGATTGCGGGAAACAATGCAGGCGGATCAGGAAGCCAGAATGTCAGCACAGCAAATACAGGTGCAAGCAAGTCTGATTCTGATGGCGTAAAAACTTTAAAGAGTGCTAAGGTAAAGACAGGAGATGTTAACCATGGCGGCATGTATGCAGCACTTGGAGTATTAGGCGCAGCAATCCTCGCAACAGTGCTTGGAATGAGAAAGAAGGGTAAGTTTTGGCAAAAATAATTGACACATTAGGCAAATACCTTATTGTGGCTCTTATTACACTGGCAATGTTTATATTCTTTCGAAGCGTTGAAAGAAAACCGCTTCTTGCAGATGACAATACATCGTTTGTGAGAGCGGTGGTTACGCAAAACGACAATGAAGACCTTCAGGCTGAAGCCTCACTGGATAGCGGTGACAGCCAGAAGGTTGTTTTGCTTATCAAGTCAGGAAGCCACAAGGGTGAGACAGTTGATGCATACAGCTTAAACGGATATTTATACGGTGCCAATTGTAAGGTAGGCACAAGGGTTATTGCGAGTCTGTCGGAGTACGATGGCAGTCTGTCAGCAAATGTTTATAACTACGACAGGGAAAATGAGATATGGGTGCTTTTAGCGGCGTTTTTTGGACTTATGTGGCTGGTTGGAGGAAAGAAGGGCTTTAATTCAATTCTTGCGCTTATATTTACCTTTGCTACGGTAATATTTTTGTATATTCCGCTCATGTATATCGGGGTTTCTCCGTTTATTGCGGCAACAGCTTCGGTCGTAATTATCACGGTTGTCACGTTCACACTAATAGCAGACTGGCAGATGAAATCTATAGGTGCTATGCTGGGAACAGTTTTTGGAGTTGTAGTTTCCGGAATAATCGCATTGCTTTTCGGACACTTCGGACATGTGACAGGCTACAATGTGGATGATATTGAAAATCTGATTTATGTTGGCCAAAATTCAAAGCTTGATATCGGTGGCATGTTGTTTTCCGGTATACTCATTGCATCGCTTGGAGCAGTGATGGATGTGGCAATGTCTGTAGCCACATCGCTTCATGAGATAAAAGAAAAAAGCTCTGATATATCTGCAAAGGAGATATTTAAGTCGGGCATAAATATAGGTCGCGATATGATTGGAACTATGTCAAATACGCTTATTCTTGCTTATGTGGGCGGAAGTCTCGGACTTGTGATGGTTATATATGCATACTCGTATCAGATGCACCAGATACTTAATATGTATTCTATGGCAATCGAGATAATGCGAGGCATATCAGGCACAATGGGAATTATCCTGACTGTGCCGATTACATCGCTTATTATGTCTTTTCTTTTGACAAGGAAAAACAAGGAGTGAGCAGCTGAAAATGCTAAACAATCACAAGCCCGTTACAACAAGGTATATCACACCAAGCCCCCAGCTTGAAAATATGCCGTACAGTATCACAGGACCTGCAATCCTGAATATCTGACAGCCTATGCCAAATACCTGCCCCTCCACCTGAAATTCACATGCGGATGAGCATACTCCGTTTGCAAAGCCTGTTATAGGAACGAGAGCGCCTGCGCCTCCCCAGTTTGCGAGTGGTGCATACAGGTTTAGCGCTGTCAGTATGCAGCTTATGAGAATCAAAATCATGCTGCACCAGGCAGAGGCTTCATCGCTGCTTAACCCAAAGTATTGTGTGCAGGTATTTACTATGAGCTGTCCGATAGTGCATATGATGCCGCCGAGTATAAATGCCTTAAGCATGTTTGCAGAAAGGCAGTGAGTAGGTGTGACGCGCTTTACATATTTGTTATATTCATCATTTCGTTTTTCTTTTTGGTCAGTAGTCATGTTTTCAGACCTCCTTTTTTATAGGATGACCGTATTTTTTAAATGTATGCATATATGTGATTTTAGTTATTTGATTTAGGTATAGTTACTTATAAGAATTAAATATGAAGGATATAACAAATAATCCTTGCCACTTTTTACTTTAAATAGTAGAATTGTAGCAAGGATTATTTTTATGCGGTAGCGCATCAAAGTAATAAATCACAGCAAAGCATATAATTGCGATAAATAATGCAAGTATTTTGCAATAAAGAAAAGGAGACACATATATGTATACACTTGACGACATCAAGAAAGAAGATCAGGAGATTGCAAGCGCCATCACAGACGAATTTGAGCGCCAGAACAGCCACATCGAGCTTATTGCTTCTGAGAACTGGGTAAGCCCTGCTGTTATGTCAGCTATGGGAAGCATCCTCACCAATAAGTACGCTGAGGGATATCCGGGAAGAAGATACTATGGCGGCTGCGAGTGCGTGGACGAGGTAGAGGAGCTTGCCAGAGAAAGAGCCAAGGAGCTTTTCGGTGCAGAGTATGTAAATGTACAGCCACACTCAGGCGCACAGGCCAACATGGCAGTTCAGTTTGCCATCTTAAAGCCGGGCGATACCATCATGGGAATGAATCTTGACCACGGCGGACACCTTACACATGGTTCACCGGTCAACTTCTCAGGCTCATATTTCCATGTAGTGCCTTACGGAGTAAATGACGAGGGCTTCATTGATTACGATAAGGTAGAGGAGATCGCCCTTGAGTGCAAGCCAAAGATGATTATCGCAGGTGCATCTGCATATGCGAGAACTATAGATTTCAAGCGTTTCAGAGAGATTGCAGACAAGGTAGATGCAGTGCTCATGGTTGATATGGCTCATATTGCAGGACTTGTAGCCGCAGGACTTCATCCAAGCCCAATCCCATATGCACATGTCACCACAACCACTACACACAAGACTCTCCGCGGACCTCGTGGAGGAATGATTCTCTGCAGTCAGGAGATGCAGGATAAGTACAATTTCAACAAGGCTATTTTCCCGGGAATCCAGGGTGGACCTCTCATGCACGTTATCGCTGCAAAGGCAGTCTGCTTCAAGGAGGCATTACAGCCTGAGTTCAAGGAGTATCAGAAGCAGATTGTAAAGAACGCACAGGCACTTTGCAATGGTCTTCAGAGCCGTGGCATCAAGATTGTATCAGACGGCACAGACAACCACCTCATGCTTGTAGACTTAACTCCGTTTGGTCTTACTGGAAAGTCTATCGAGAAGCTTCTCGATGCGGCTCATATCACAGCCAACAAGAATACTATTCCTAACGACCCACAGAAGCCATTTGTCACAAGCGGTATCCGTCTCGGAACACCTGCTGCTACATCAAGGGGCTTAAAGGAGGATGATTTTGACAAGGTTGCAGAGGCAATCGCCATGATCATCAAAGAGGGCGAGAGCGCAGTTGAGCCTGCAAAGGCTATCATCAAGACACTTACTGACAAGTATCCTCTTGCATTTTAAGGGTTTTCAGAGTAAAATGTTATAAGTTATAAAAACATAATACTTTGGAGGAATTATGATAGACTTAAAGTTTTTAAGAGAGAATCCGGATCTCGTAAAAGAAAATATTAAAAAGAAATTCCAGGACCACAAGCTTCCGCTCGTCGATGAAGTAATCGAGTATGACAAGAAGGCCAGAGAAGCACAGCAGGAGGCAGATGATCTTCGTGCAAAGAAGAATCAGGTTTCTAAGCAGATTGGTGCTCTTATGGCACAGGGCAAGAAGGAAGAGGCTGAGGCTGTAAAGGCTGAGGTAGCACAGATTTCAAAGCGCCTCACAGAGATTGAGCCGCTCGAGAAGGAGTATCAGGACAAGGTGCTTGAGGATATGATGAAGATTCCAAACATCATCGATCCATCAGTTCCAATCGGAAAGGATGATACCTTCAACGTGGAGAACGAGAAGTTTGGTGAGCCTGTTGTTCCTGATTTCGAGATTCCTTATCATACAGATATCATGGAGAGATTTGACGGAATAGACCTCGATGCAGCAGGAAAGGTTGCAGGAAACGGTTTCTATTATCTGATGGGAGATATCGCACGTCTTCACTCAGCCATGACAGCATATGCGCGTGACTTCATGATTGGAAAGGGCTTTACATACTGTATCCCGCCATTCATGATCCGTTCAAATGTCGTAACAGGCGTTATGAGCTTTGAGGAGATGGATGCCATGATGTACAAGATTGAGGGAGAGGATCTCTACCTTATCGGCACATCTGAGCACTCAATGATCGGTAAGTTCATCGATACAATAAACGATGAGTCAAAGCTTCCATACACACTCACAAGCTACTCACCTTGCTTCCGTAAGGAAAAGGGTGCACACGGCATTGAGGAGAGAGGTGTTTACCGTATCCATCAGTTTGAGAAGCAGGAGATGATCGTTGTCTGCAAGCCACAGGATTCAAAGGAATGGTATGAGAAGATGTGGAAGTACACAGTAGAGCTTTTCAGAAGTCTCGATGTGCCTGTCCGTACTCTTGAGTGCTGTTCAGGAGACCTCGCAGATCTCAAGGTTAAATCATGCGACGTAGAGGCATGGTCACCAAGACAGAAGAAGTACTTCGAGGTTGGAAGCTGCTCTAACTTAGGCGATGCACAGGCAAGACGTCTTAAGATTCGTGTAAAGGGCGAGGATGGCAAGAAATACTTTGCACATACTCTTAACAACACAGTTGTTGCTCCACCACGTATGCTTATCGCATTCCTTGAGAACAACCTGAATGCAGATGGCTCTGTAAATATCCCTAAGGCACTTCAGCCATACATGGGTGGTACAGAGAAGCTTATTCCGAAGCACTAGTTTTTGAAATAAATTAGTTCATGTAAATATAACAGCCGTAGCTGCGATTGAAAAAGGAAATCGCGGTTACGGCTGTTTTGTTTTTTCTTATCAGGTAAGGGAAGATTTCTAATGAATTTACAGAGAAGAAAATCCCTTACCAAATACTTCACTGGTGCTCATCACAGACATAAAAGCATGCAGCTTATTCTGATGTATGAAGCTTCTAAGCTCTATGGCCTGCTTCTTTGTGAGAGTGCTGAAAACGATATAGTTTCTCTCACCGGTGTAAGCACCTCGTGCCTCCACATATGTGGCACTTTTCTCCAGCGTGTTAGTAATATAGTCGCATATCACATCCTTGTCATCGCAGATAAGCATTATGGATTTTCTGAGCATGATATTTTCGATGATTGCATCAATCATAAATGATTTCACAACAAGTCCGACAAATGAATACAGAGCAGTCTTTATGTCAAATACAAAGCAGGCGATGATAATCATGACGAGGTCGGTGAGAAATAAAGCCATGCCAATATTTTCTACATGTGCATATTTTTTTACAATCATGGCGATGACATCGGTTCCGCCACTTGAAGCCCCTACATAGAAAAGCAGTGCAGATGCGATTGCAGGAAGAGCGATGGCAAAAATCAGCTCAAGCATTGGCTCGTTTGAGAGAGGATGAGTGAGCGGGTCAAGTTTTTCGAGTACCAGGAGCTCAACAGACAAAAGTATTGTGGCATAGGTGGTCTTAATAGCAAAGCCTTTGCCAAGGAAGAAAAAGCCCACTACAAGCAGAAGCATGTTCACAATAGTAGAAAACATACTCGCTGAGAGCGGCGTTATCTTTGCAAAAACAACTGCGGCACCGGTTACGCCACCGAAGGTGAAGTTGTTTGGGAACTTGAAATAGTATACACCGATTGCCATGATGGTGATACTGAGTGTCATTATCAGAAAATTTTTTATCTGTTTAAGCATTTGTTGTTCTCCTTTATGATTTGACAGCTTGTCAGGTATTTATTGCAGTGCTGTGTATCATAGCTTTCTTTTGTATTATTAATCGTTCAAATCTAAATATTTATTTGCATGGTTAGTGTAGGACGATGAATGTCTGATGTCAATATAATCCCTGAAATAAATTATAAGTATTATTTCTATAAAAGATATATTATATTAGTAAAACTAATAAGAATAATTACAATATATAATTGGAAAATTTAACACTATGAAGGTATACTATAGGTATTGAACGAATTGCAGATTATTAGGAGGAACAATAATGGATTACAAGAATTCAGGTGTTGATATCGAGGCAGGTTACAAGTCAGTAGAGCTTATGAAAAAGCATGTAAAGGAGACTATGAGACCGGAGGTGTTAGGTGGTCTCGGAGGCTTCTCAGGAGCATTCTCACTTGCTTCCATCAAGGATATGGAGGATCCGGTGCTTTTATCGGGAACAGATGGCTGCGGAACTAAGGTAAAGCTTGCTTTCATCATGGACAAGCATGATACAATCGGAATCGATGCAGTTGCCATGTGTGTAAATGATGTGGCATGTGCAGGCGGTGAGCCATTATTTTTCCTTGATTATATAGCATGTGGAAAGAACTATCCGGAGAAGATTGCTACAATCGTAAGCGGTGTGGCAGAGGGCTGTAAGCAGTCAGGCTGTGCACTCGTTGGTGGTGAGACAGCAGAGCATCCGGGTCTTATGCCTGAGGACGAGTATGACCTTGCAGGCTTTGCAGTTGGTGTGGTTGACAGAAAGGACATCATCACAGGCGAGGGATTAAAGGATGGTGATGTACTTATCGGAATGGCATCAACAGGCGTACACTCAAATGGATTTTCACTTGTCAGAAAGATTTTCAAGATGGACAAGGAGACATTAAATACATATCATGAGGAGCTTGGCACTACACTTGGAGAGGCACTTCTTGCCCCTACAAGAATCTATGTAAAGGCTCTTAAGGCTGTAAAGGACGCAGGAGTCACAGTAAAGGCCTGCAGCCATATCACAGGTGGCGGCTTCTATGAGAATATCCCACGTATGCTTATCGATGGCAAACGTGCCGTAGTTGAGAAAAACAGCTACCCTGTTCCACCAATCTTTAAAATGATGGCTAGAGAGGGAAATGTTGAGGAGCAGATGATGTACAATACCTACAACATGGGACTTGGAATGATTGTCGCAGTTGACCCTGCAGACGTGGACAAGACTATGGAGGCTATGAAGTCTGCCGGAGATACACCATACGTAGTCGGAAAGATTATTGACGGCGAGAAGGGTGTAGATCTCGTATAATTACATTCAAATGAGGGGCAAAATACCTTTTGACCCTCATATCATTATATTGTTAATAACGTATACATCGTTGCGAGGAAAAAGAATGAAAATTGCAGTATGTGTATCGGGTGGCGGCACCAATCTTCAGGCCATCATAGATGCAATAGATAACGGAACAATTACAAACACACAGATAGAGGTTGTTATCAGCAACAACGCAGATGCATATGCGCTTGAGAGAGCTAAAAAGGCTGGAATAAAGGCAGTATGCATCTCGCCAAAGAGTTATGAAAGCAGAGCTGCCTTCAATGAAGATTTCTTAAAGCAGCTTAACTCATATCATGTGGATTTAGTCGTACTGGCAGGTTTTCTGGTAGTGATTCCACCTGAGATGATAAAGCAGTACAGAAACAGAATCATAAATATCCATCCATCGCTCATACCATCTTTCTGCGGCACAGGCTACTATGGTCTTAAGGTGCATGAGGGAGTGCTTGCACGCGGTGTGAAGGTGACAGGTGCCACCTGCCACTTTGTGGATGAAGGCACAGACACAGGCCCTATTATTTTACAGAAGGCAGTCGAGGTAAAGCAGGGCGACACACCTGAGGTGCTTCAGCGCAGGGTTATGGAGCTGGCTGAGTGGAAAATCATGCCACACGCTATCGACCTGATAGCAAATGGCAGGGTGTCAGTAGAAGACGGACATGTTATTATAGATGAGAAGTAATGACAGTGCTGTAAGTAATTAGTATGTAAACACAGATAGATTATGATTACCGGACAATGAAAAGCTTATATATAGCTTAAGTATAGGAGGCAAAAATGAAGGTATTAGTAGTAGGAAGTGGCGGAAGAGAGCATGCAATATGCAGGGCTGTTGCAAAGAGTCCACGCGTTGACAAGATATACTGTGCACCGGGCAATGCAGGTATCGCAGCACTTGCAGAGTGTGTGCCAATCGGTGCGATGGAATTTGATAAGCTCGTATCATTTGCAAAGGATAATGCCATTGATTTTACAATCATCGGTATGGATGATCCGCTTGTAGGAGGTATCGTTGACGAGTTCGAAAAGGCAGGGCTCAAGTGCTTCGGACCAAAGAAGAATGCGGCTATTCTTGAGGGCTCAAAGGCATTTTCAAAGGACCTCATGAAAAAGTATAATATCCCTACTGCGGCATATGAGAATTTTACTGATGCCAAAGAGGCACTTAAATATTTAGAGACAGCAAAGTTCCCTATCGTGTTAAAGGCAGACGGACTTGCTCTTGGAAAGGGTGTGCTTATCTGTAATACTCTTGAGGAGGCAAAAGAGGGTGTCAGAACCATCATGGAGGACAAGAAGTTCGGAACAGCCGGAAACACCATGGTAGTTGAGGAGTTCATGACAGGCCGTGAGGTTTCGGTGCTTTCATTTGTAGACGGAAAGACTATCAAGATTATGTCATCTGCGCAGGACCACAAGCGTGCAGGCGATGGAGATACAGGCCTTAATACAGGCGGCATGGGCAATTTCTCACCTAGTCCGTTCTATACCGATGAGGTCGATGATTTCTGCAAGAAGTATATTTATCAGGCAACTGTAGATGCTATGGCTAAAGAGGGCAGACCTTTTACAGGAGTTATCTTCTTCGGACTCATGCTCACAGAGGATGGACCAAAGGTGCTTGAGTACAATGCAAGATTCGGAGATCCTGAGGCACAGGTTGTGCTTCCTCGTATGAAGAATGATATCATTGATGTGATGGAAGCCTGTGTAGACGGAACTCTTGACACAATAGATCTTCAGTTTGAGGACAATGCATGCGTATGCGTGGTTCTGGCATCAGACGGATATCCTGTCAAGTATGAGAAGGGCTTTAAGATAACTGGCTTTGAGAAGTTTGACGGCAAAGAGGATTATTACTGCTATCATGCCGGCACCAAATTTGATGATGACGGCAATATAGTCACAAACGGAGGACGTGTGCTTGGTATCACTGCAACAGGTGCCACACTCAAGGAGGCCAGAGCCAAGGCTTACGAGGCAACAGAGTGGGTACAGTTTGATAATAAATACATGAGACATGATATCGGAAAGGCAATAGATGAAGCATAAGGGTATTATTTTTGATATGGATGGCACTCTCTGGGATTCAGCAGAGAATGTGGCAAAATCATGGAATAAGGCCATAGCAGATTATGGCTATGAGAGGGCACCTATCACAAAAGAAGATATGTATTCAGTAATGGGAAAGACAATGGATGTACTGGCATCCATTATCTTTCCTAATTGTACTTGCAGAGATGAGTTAATTAATGTATGCTATAGAGAAGAAAACGATTACCTGACCGCTCATGGGGGAGAGCTTTATCCTGATGTTGAAAATACACTTGATGAGCTGTCAGAAAGATATGACCTTTATATAGTCAGCAATTGCCAGCGTGGTTATATAGAGTCTTTTTTTTCGTACCACGGACTTGGCAGGTATTTTAAGGATACTGAGTGCTACGGTAACAATGAGCTTGAAAAGTCAGAAAACATAAAGCTTATTGTAGAGCGCAATAATATAGATGAGGCAGTGTATGTAGGTGACATACAGGGAGACTACGATTCCAGCAAAAAGGCAGGAGTAAAGTTCATCCATGCAGCATACGGGTTCGGCACAATAGATGACGATGTGCCGGCTATTCGCAAATTCTCTGAGCTGCCGCAGGTGGCTGACAGAGTATTTGATGAAATTGAAAAGCACTGATGAGAATTTAGTTTGAAGCCGTTTACACTTGATGTTTTCACGAGTGAGTTCGTGGAAAAACAAGGAATCAATTGTGATTCACAATTTTATATACAATGCAGCTATTAACAGGCGCCTGTAGCAGGAAAACGGATAACAGCTGCAAAAAAGATAAAAGGAAAGGAAGAAAAATGTTAGAGAAAATCTTCAAACTCAAACAAAACAACACAACGGTAAAGACAGAGATTCTTGCCGGTCTGACAACATTCATGACCATGGCATACATCATTGCTCTTAACCCAAACCTCCTCACCGGATTTGGTGCTGAGGGAACAAAAGCATTATGGAACGGAGTGTTCCTGGCAACATGTATTGCTTCGGCAGTCGGTATGTTTGTCATGGCATTTCTTGCCAACAAGCCATTTGCACTGGCTCCGGGTATGGGACTTAACAGCTTCTTTGCTGTAGTAGTTGCCAATATCGTAAGCATCACAGGCCTGTCATATGTTGATTCATTCCAGGCTGCACTGTGTATCATCCTAATTGAGGGTATTTTATTCTTCATACTTTCAATATTCAATATCCGTGACAAGATAGTAGATGCCATTCCTTATGGTGTCCGCATGGGTATTTCACCGGCTATCGGTCTTATGCTTTTAAATATCGGCTTTGGATCAAATGCCGGTGTTTACTCAAAGGATGGTGGACCATTTTATGTGATGAAGGATTTCTTCGGTGCACTCACACCGGGACTTGCCAAAACAAATATGACAGATGGATATTCTTCAATGGTGCTCACTGTTGTGACTATGTTCATCGGACTTTTTGTTATCATTATTTTAGCTCATAAGGGCGTCAATGGAGCAGTACTTTATGGTATGCTTGCAGCCTGCGTAGTTTACTGGGCAGGAGAGGCTATATTCTTTGGAACAAATCCTTTTGCATCACTTGCAACAGCTTCATTTGTGCCACAGTTTAAGGATATGGCAGATACAACACTATTCAAGTTCGATTTCAAGGATTTCATCAGTATTGGATGGTTTACAGCAATTTCACTCATCATCACATTCTGTATCATAGATATGTTTGATACCATCGGAACACTTGTTGGTACTGCATCACGAGCAGGAATGGTTGACAAAGAGGGAAATATGCCAAACATGAAGGAGGCTTTGATTTCCGATTCAGTTGCCACAGTGGTTGGTGCCGTAACAGGTACATCTACAGTAACAACTTTTGTTGAGTCTGCATCAGGTGTAGAGGCAGGTGGACGAACAGGTCTTACAGCTTTCACAACAGGTATCCTGTTCCTTGCATGCATCTTTATAGCACCGCTTGCAGCAATCATTCCTGCCGCAGCAACATCATCAGCACTTATCTATGTTGGTATCCTGATGCTTGGCGGTCTTAAGAAGGTGGATTTCGAGGATCTCTCACAGGTTGCTCCGGTAGCACTCATGCTTATTGCAATGCCTATCTCCGGATCTATCGGACATGGTATAGGTCTTGGACTTATCACATATACTGTACTCAAGGTCTTTACAGGAAAAGCAAAGGAGGTTTCTATTCTTACTTATGCTATTTCGCTTCTCTTCCTTGTGAAGTTCTTCCTTGTAGTGTAGTGTTTTAAAGCTTAGTGATTCATAGTGGTTATTAGTACGAAAATGATATAATTAGCTTTTATGTGCCGTTCATGGCACATAACGCCTTGCCCCGCCATCCTTGGCGGGGCATTGTTGTGTGAGGATATAATTCATATATACAAACATATGTTCTTGACATTTTGAAGTAATCAATGTAAAATTGCAGTATGGATAAGCATAATGAAGAGCACATTTATGTGGCAATAGATTTAAAATCATTTTACGCATCAGTAGAGTGCAGAGAGAGGGGAAAGGATGCTCTGACCACTAATCTGGTCGTGGCAGATCCAACCCGTACGGAGAAGACTATCTGTCTTGCAGTATCGCCGGCTCTTAAGGCATATGGCATACCGGGCAGGGCGCGCCTTTTTGAGGTGGTACAGCGTGTGAAGGAGGTAAACAAGCTGCGTCTGTCGAAGCTTATGGCGAGTGGACATGCTGCCGGGACAGTGGAGAGAAGCCGACAAATTGAGGGCGAACAATCTGATAGAAAACAATCGGCAGGTGAACAGCAAAAAAGAATTCAGACTGAGGGCAATCCGGATGAGAGAAAAAAATATGTAACAGAAATTGATATAGCAGAAAATGATATAACAGAAAGCACAATGACAGGCTTTGATTATGCATCATATAATGCGAATCTGCTTGACGCACATCCTGAGTATGAGCTGACATACATTGTTGCACCTCCGCGTATGGCTTTGTATATGGATTACAGTACACGCATATACAATATTTATCTTAAGTATATCGCACCTGAGGATATCAGTGTTTATTCGATAGATGAGGTTTTTATGGATGTGACACACTATCTTCGCACTTATCACATGACGGCAAGGGAGCTTGCGTCTAAGATGATAGACGATGTCCTTAAGGATACCGGTATCACGGCAACCTGCGGCATTGGTACCAATCTGTATCTGTGCAAGATAGCCATGGATATTATGGCAAAGCATGCCAAGCCTGATGAGCGAGGAGTGCGTATAGCAGAGCTTAATGAAAATAGCTATAGGCGAAAGCTATGGGACCACAGGCCGATTACCGATTTTTGGAGAGTGGGAGCAGGTTATGCCAAAAAGCTCGAGGCAGCCGGCATGTATACAATGGGAGATGTGGCCAGGTGCTCAACAGGCGGTTCGAATGATTTTTACAATGAGGAAAAGCTGTATAAGATGTTTGGCATCAATGCAGAGCTTCTTATAGACCATGCATGGGGGTATGAGCCTGTTACAATAGCTGATATCAAGGCATACAGACCACAGACCAACAGCATCAGTTCAGGGCAGGTGCTTCAGGAGCCGTATGATTATGAGAAGACAAAGCTTATTGTGCGTGAGATGACGGACCTTCTTGTGCTTGATCTGGTAGATAAGAGGCTGGTTACAGACCAGATAGTACTCACTATAGGGTATGATATTGCAAATCTGTCTAATAAGACTGATAGCTGTTTTGGCAATAATTATGACCACGCAGTAAATAATAAAGGCAGAGACAGTATTGGCGGTAAAAAAGGTACACACAGAGATTATACAGGTGAGATTACCATAGACCGATACGGCAGAAAGGTTCCAAAGCATGCACATGGTACAGCAAATTTAGGGCGTTATACGTCATCCACGCGCATCATCATGGATGCTGTGATGGAGCTTTATGACCGTATCATAGATCCTTCTCTTCTGACACGAAGGATTACTGTGGTGGCAAACAGGGTCTGTGATGAGAGCAAGGTGCAGGAAAGTGAGCAGTTTGAGCAGCTTGATTTATTTACAGATTATCAGGAGAGGGCTAAGGAAAAGCAGAAAGAGGATGAGGCGCTTTCCAAGGAGAGAAAGCTTCAGGAGGCTATGATTTCCGTCAAGAAGAAATATGGAAAGAATGCCATGCTAAAGGGCATGAATCTTGAGGAGGGTGCCACAACTATTTCAAGGAACAATCAGATTGGCGGACACAAGGCATAGCAGCAACCGCTGTGGTTCTTAATCGGATTTTTCTTAGTGGTTTAAAATAGTTACGAAAAAGTATATAAGGAGCATGGCATGGGAAAATATGATGATATTATAGATTTACCACATCATGTGTCAAAGGTACATCCGCAGATGTCTATATGGGACCGCTCAGCACAGTTTGCACCTTTTGCGGCACTTACAGGTCATGAGGAGGCTATTGCAGAGACAGCGAGGCTAACAAACGAGTGGCATGAGCCTGATGAGGATAAAAAAAGAGAGCTTGATGAGAAAATGAATGAGCTCATGATGCTTTATAGAAAGCGTAATTTCAATTCAGACGGTTTATATGACGAAAATGTCATAAACACCATGGCAGAGAATTATTTTGAGGTGACATATTTTGTGCCGGATGAGCACAAGGAGGGTGGCAGCTATGAGCATGTGACAGGGTATCTTAAAAAGCTTGATAGCATAGGGCACCTGATGATAGTTGTGGATGATAATGGTGCAGAGACGATAATTGATACCAGAAGAATATATGATATCAATTTGAGATGATTTTGTCAGGAATGCATTACTTGTAAATATAGTATAGAAAGCAGAAAATTATAAAGATGGACAAGCAGATAGAAAGAGCCGGGGATGACAATAAAAATAATATTGGTGTGTTATATGGCATCGGTGTAGGTCCGGGAGATCCCGAGCTTATGACTTTAAAGGCTATCAATACAATAAAAGCATGTGATATAATTGCAATCCCTGCAGTTTCAAAAGAGGAATGCTATGCGTACAGCATAGTGCAGGCTGTTTTACCGGAGATAGAGAAAAAACAGATTATGTGCACTCCGTTTCCCATGATAAAGGACAAGGAAAAGCTTACTATATCACACAATAAGATATACAGTGACATAATCTGTGAGCTTGAAGATGGGAAAAATGTGGCAATGCTTACAATCGGCGATCCAAGCGTGTATTCGACATATATGTATATCCATAAGCGTGTCATGCAGGCAGGTTTTACGGCAGTGATGATAAGCGGTGTGCCGTCGTTTTGTGCAGCTGCAGCGAGGCTTGGCATTTCGCTTGGTGAGATGATGGATGAGATACATATCATACCGGCTTCGTATGATGTGAGGGATACTGTGGGCTACGGTGGAACCTGTGTATACATGAAATCCGGAAAGAAGCTTGCAGAGCTTATAGAGGTGCTTCGCACAGGAGAAGCTATCAGAAAAAAGAAAATGACAGTGTATGGTGTGACAAACTGTGGCATGGAGTCTGAGCGTGTGTACAGGGGGCTGGATGAGCTTACCGAAGCAAAAGGATATCTGACAATAGTTATAGTGAAATATAGCTAAAATGGGAGTTTACTTTTTGTGCACAATTGCTATAATAGTATGGTGAACAGAATATTTACATATATTTGAATATAGAAAAGAGCTGAAATATCACATGAGTATAGTGGATAAATTTGGAGAAAAAGTAGGCGAGATAGCAGAAAAAGATCCTGTCAAGGCAAGGAAGCTTTTACTTGCAGGATATAGATTACAGGAAAAAAGATTAGCATTATTTCCGGACAGAAAGCTTCCGATGTCAGGGCAGTATGTGGCAAAGGTTGTCATGAATAATATCATACAGGCACTTGCAAAGCCTGAAAATGCCGCCATGGTCAGTATTTTTGTACCGGGTGAGCTTTTGACGGCGGCAGGTCTCACACCATATTCGGTTGAGGCATTATCGTGTTTTATGGCAGGAACTAAATGTGAGCAGGCCTTTCTCAGGCAGACCGAGAAGGAAGGCTTTCCGGAAACTATGTGCTCGTATCACAGGGTTTTTCTGGGCGCAGCATTAAATGGTATAGTGCCAAAGCCAAAGTGCATGGTGTATACAAACCTGGCATGCGATGGCAATATGATGACATTTCCGTATCTCAAAGAGAGATATGAAATACCAAGCTTTTATATAGATGTTCCATATGAGAAGAATTATGACTCTGTTATGTATGTAGCAAAGCAGCTTAGGGAGCTTAAGAATTTTTTACAGGATGTCACAGGCAGAGAAATCACAGAGGAGTCTGTGAAAAAGGCTGTAGATAAGAGCAAAATTGCATCAAATAATTATTACAGGCAGCTTCACCTGAGAAAAGGACATGATATTGCGTCAACTCTCACAAATGAGCTGTATGCGCTTTTCATGTGTCATCTGCTTGCAGGAACTGATGAATCAGTCAGATACACACAGCTTCTGAGAGATGATGTGAGACGTGCACCGGCAGGCGATGGATTTCATGTACTTTGGATGCACACCATGCCGTTTTTGCAGGATGCAGTGAAGGATGTGTTCAATTACAGTGATACGATCCATATCAGTGCAAGCGATTTTATAGCGGATGGTTTCAGAAGCATGGAGTCGGATGATCCTTACGAGGCGCTTGCCGAAAAAATGGTTTACTGCATTTATAATGGCAGCGTGAACCAGAGAATAGAGGAGGCAAAGGAGCTTGCCGACACAGTTGGAGCAGACGGTGCAGTGCTTTTTGCGCACTGGGGCTGTAAGAATACAATTGGTGCATCAAGCCTTATAAAGCGCTCACTCGAGAGGGAAGGACTTCCAACTATGGTTTTAGACGGAGACGGCTGCAACCCGGCAAATGCCAGTGACGGACAGATTTCTACAAGGCTTCAGGCTTTTGTGGAGATGCTTACAGAGCAGGAACGTAATTAGAAATAATACACCGGTTATTGCGTCCGGTGTGTGGATATTTACTATAAATGAATTTCAGAAAGTGGAAAACAGATGATATATTATGTTTGTAAATATGCTCCGGTAGAGCTGTTTAAGGGCTTTGGACAGGAATGTGCTGTGCTTGAGGAGATGCCGGAGAATTTTGATAAATCAGATAAGATAGCTCATGCGAATCTCTGCGGATTCGGCAAATCAGTCATACAGGCTGTGCTCGAGGGCAAGGTAGAGGAGCTTGTGCTAGTGAATTGCTGTGATTCAATGCGCAGAGTCTATGATATCATAGAGAATACAAAGAAATGCAAATTCCTGTATATGCTTGATCTGCCTCATGAGGATAACGAGTGTGAGAACATAAAATTTGCACAGTCAATTTTTCGTTTGAAGAATGCGTATGAGAGATATTCGCACAGGACATTCGACAGGGAGCTTTTTATAAAGTCGTTTGCAAAACCTGAATCTGAGCGCAAGCCATACATAGGTCTTATGGGTGTGCATGTGAGCAGTATTCTTGAGAAGACAATACGTGAAAATATGCAGATGGATGTGGAAAATATGACATGCACATCCGGCAGAAATCTCATTATTTTACAGAAGGATCTTAGAAATATGGATGATGAGACTCTCTTTGTAGCATATGCAGAGAGTCTGCTCGGACAGATGCCATGTGCCAGAATGAACAATAATACAAGAAGAAACCAGCTCTTTTTAGACCCAAGCCTTAAGGGCATCATATATCACACGATAAAGTTCTGCGATTACTATGGCTTTGAGTATGCAAGCATAAAGAATAATATTAAGGTGCCTCTTTTAAAGCTTGAGACGGATTTTACAAGCCAGAGTGCCGGGCAGCTTCTGACAAGAATACAGGCATTTGCAGAGACAATAGAGGGCTCAGATGATATGGACCCTACAAAAGGCATAAGCGAGGAGGCAAGAAGAAGGATGGAATCAGGAGTCTACTATGTAGCAGGAATTGACAGCGGCTCAACAAGCACAGATGTGGTGATACTGGATCAGGACGGAAAAATTAAATCGACAATGATTATTCCGACAGGTGGCGGTGCTATGATGAGCGCCGAAAAGAGTCTGGAGAAGGCTGTCGAAAAGGCCGGTATATCAAAGGATGATATTGTAAGGATTGTAACAACAGGATATGGTCGTGCATACATCAATAGCGGTGATGACAGCATAACAGAGATTACATGCCATGCAAAGGGCGCGCATTATCTGAATCCCAACGTGCGCACAGTTATTGACATAGGGGGACAGGATATAAAGGCAATCAGTATAGATGAAAATGGTGCGGTCAAAAATTTTCTGATGAACGATAAATGTGCGGCAGGAACCGGACGTTTTCTGGAGATGATGGCAAGGACACTCGGACTTTCACTTGAGGAGATGAGCACCATGGGACTTGAGTGGAAGGAAAACATTGTGATTTCAAGCATGTGTACAGTTTTTGCAGAGTCTGAGGTAGTATCGCTGGTGGCACAGAACAAGGCTGTTTCTGATATTATCCACGGACTAAACATGTCTGTAGCTTCAAAGGTAGGCGCACTTGCAGCAAGGCTTGGGCAGGACAATCCGGGAGAGTATATGATGACCGGCGGAGTGGCAAAGAACAAAGGCATCACAAATGCACTTGAAGAAAAGCTCGGCGCAAAGCTGTATATTTGCGATGAGGCACAGCTTTGCGGAGCGCTTGGTGCAGCACTTTTTGCATATGAGAAGTGCAGGGAGGCTTAATAGAGGGGCTATAGCAAACCACCAGTTGAACTGGTGGTTGCTGACTTTACTCCATGATTTTCCCATCAATACTTATTGTTACAACTTGCCATGGTATGAATTTTCCACTAGCTTGAAGGGCTTTTTTTGCCGCAATTTCCAGGCCGCCACAGCAAGGGACTTCCATTCGGACAATAGTTACACTTTGAATGTTGTTATTTTGAATAATAGCAGTCAGCTTTTCACTATAATCCACCTGATCTAATTTAGGACAACCAATTAAAGTTACCTTGTTTCGAATAAAATCCTGATGAAAGGCGGCATAAGCGTAAGCAGTACAATCAGCTGCGATTAAAAGCTTTGAGCCGTTAAAATATGGTGCATTAACAGGAGCCAGTTTAATCTGCACCGGCCAGTTTTGAAGCTTTGATCCTGAATCTGCGGTTGAAGTGGCTTTTACAGGCTCAGATGTTTCAGTTCGTCTGATCTGCATGATTTTAGATCCAGGACAGCCGGAGTGAGAGGTCATTGCCCGGTTTTTGGCAGCTATTTTTTTCTGTGCTTCTTTCACGGCTTCTTCATCATATGCAGGTGCGTCTCTCTCCTCAAATGAGATGGCTCCGGTAGGGCATTCAGGGAGACAATCTCCTAGTCCGTCGCAGAAATGTTCTCTCACCAATTCTGCTTTTCCGTCAATGATATCAATGGCGCCTTCGTGGCAGGCAGATGCACAGGCACCACAGCCGTTACATTTTTCTTTATCAATCTTTATAATCTTTCTTATCATTTTTAACCTCCGTCAATAGTATTTAGCGTTTGTTTATGCTAGAATTATAGTATTATAAATACAACTAGTATGTTTGATTTCCAACAGGGAGGAACTATTTTGCAAAAATATTTATCAATCCTAAGAAACAGTCCATTTTTTAAAGGTCTAACTGATAACGAGATATTATCCATATTGCATTGTGTAAACGCAACAACAATTTCTAAAAAGCGAGATTCTTATATTTTCAGAGCAGGTGATATTACCGAAGTAATGGGGATTGTGGTGTCCGGCTGCGTCCTCATTATTCAAGAAGACATCTGGGGACATCGAAATATTTTGTCAAAATGTCACGCAGGAGATTTTTTTGGTGAGCCGTATGCAGCAAGCCAGAGAGCTGTCTTAAATATCAGTGTGGTAGCAGATGAGAATTGTGAGATTATTCTCTTAAATGTCAAAAGACTTCTGATTACCTGTCCAACTGCGTGTGAGCATCATCAGAAGCTGATCCGTAATCTGGTCAGTGTCCTGGCAAATAAGATACTGATTCTGAACGATAAGATCACACATGTTGGGAAGCGAACGACGAGAGATAAACTATTATCATATCTGTCGGCAGAATCTATCAGACATTCGTCGTTATCTTTTGATATTCCTTTTGATAGGCAGCAGCTAGCAGATTATCTTTGTATTGATCGTGCAGCAATGTCTACAGAGATATCAAAGTTACAAAAAGAGGGCTTTATAAAAACAAATCGAAATCATTTTGAATTGCAATTGAGTATAATCAAAAAGAAGAACTATACAATTTAGGCAATGGTTGCATTTTTCGGAACGATAGGAAATAGCAATACAAGTTGTAGGCAGGTGGCTACCCAGTAGCAGATGGACCGATTTTGAAAAACTCTGTATCAATTTTCTTTACAGTGTTCATAGATTTATGGTATAATCAGTTTAAGCGCTTGAATAAAGGAGATTATCCGGGAAGAAAATGAGAAGGCGCAGACGGAATGAGTCTGTAATTCCGTCACTTCATGAGAGATAAATGTTATAGTGAATAGAGAAACGCGATAGCGTAGTAAGCAATAATTTCAGATGATCCAGGTTTGATCAGAGAGGAGAAGAATATGAACAACTATTGTATGATCCAGAACTCCAAAACGTTTGCATTTTCCGCAGAGAATCCAACCGGTGTACGCGCAGGTGGTTCCCAGGGCGGTGACTGCACCAAGCTTCGTCCGACCGTGACGATTCCTGCAGGGGAAACCGTAACTCTGGTAGATGCTGCAGGACCGGGTGTGATCCAGCATATGTGGTTTACCGGATATGTCGGGCACCATTTTATCATCCGTATGTATTGGGATGATCAGGAATATCCGTCTGTGGAAGCTCCGCTCTCTGCATTCTTCGGATGTGCCTATGATGAAAATTTCGTGGACCGGGATGGCAAATATCCGGTGTTGAATTCTGCCATGATGCTGGTAGCTCCTGGTCGCGGCTATAACAGCTATTTTGAGATGCCGTTCCATAAGAGAGCTCGGATCACGATGGAAAACCGTGGTGACAAGGATGAAAATCTCTATTATATTATCACCGGAGCTTATCAGGAGATTCCGGCGGAGGCTGGTTATTTCCATGCCACCTATCGCCAAGAGCACCCGGTTCAGAAGGGTCGTACCTACACAATCGTTGACGGAATCGAAGGCAGGGGACAATTTGTCGGTGTGACTCTGGCAACTGGTATGAATGGCAACAATACCTGTTGGGTAGAAGGCGAAGCCCGCATGTATCTGGACGATGATCCGTATCCGTCTATCCACTATACCGGAACTGAAGACTACTTCGGCGGTTCCTATGGATTTGGAAATGACATCATCATCAAGAGCTATCAGACCTTCAGCGGCTTATATACCGGCATGTATGCAATCTATGGAGACAACCGGGAATTCTATAACGGACAGCAGAGATTCCTGCTGTATCATTTCCATATTGCAGACCCGATCCGTTTTGAGAATAAGTTTCGTATGACACTCGACAACATGGGCTGGACCGGACCGCGTTACGATGATTACACCAGTGTTGCTTATTGGTATCAGACCCTGCCGTCCGCACCGCTGATGCCACTGCCGACAGATGCAGAGATGTGTATGAGATAATAGAACCAGATCAGAGATTTGCCGGAAAGGATAGAGGTATTATGTTACTGGAAGAGAAGTTTTTGGAATTTCATCGTTATGCCAGCAGCCACAATCTGCCGCTGGAAGCTATCAGTGTCGGAGATGAGAACAAGGTACTCTGTGAGATGCACTACGCAGCAAATGCACCGAGAAATATTTATTCACATACCAAGAGTTTTACGGTAACAGCAGTTGGACTCGCAATGGAAGAGGGAAAACTAAGCCTGGAAGATCATGTGGCGGAAGTGTTTAAAGATAAACTTCCTTCAAATCCGGATCCAAATCTGGAGAAGATTCAGTTGAAACATCTGCTCTGCATGTCCAGTGGCTTTGGTAAGGCACTTCTGATGAATGCGGACAGACGTCCGGGCGTCGGCGCACCGGATTATGAGAAATATATGATGGCACAGCCGGTTCCTGTGGAGCCAGGCAGTGCATTCTGCTATTCCTCTGCCGACAGTATTCTGGCTGCTCATATGGTAGAACGGGCCGTTGGCAAGCGGATGGGAGAGTATCTGTATGAGAAGGTATTCCAGCCCCTTGATATGGGATGGCCGCTCTGGGAGCATGATCCACAGGGACATCCGAATGGCGGCGGAGGTATGTATCTGACTTGTACTGAGATGATGAAACTGGGACAGCTCTATCTGGCTGAGGGTAACTGGAAGGGAGAGCAGATTGTCAGCAGGGACTGGGTGCAGGAGGTGTCCACCCCGAAATTTACCTTCGAGCCATCTGCAGATCTCTGGCATGTAGGATATGGCTATCAGTTCTGGATCAGTCCATATCCAGGATCCTATCGTGCTGATGGCGCATTCGGACAGATTACAACGATTCTCCCAGAGAAGGGATTGGTTGTTTCCATCCAATGTCCGGAGCGAGGTAATTTCGATCAGGTGAAACGTGCGCTGCATGAACATTTTCTGATGGAATTGTAAGAATAGACTTGCAACAATATGCTATAATTTGCCCAGAAACCGTACTTTTGGCTG
>OCQA01000936.1_pt1 | contig 24793 bp, 26 predicted proteins | sample 1538571 | NCBI WGS metagenome assembly OCQA01 (sample SAMN04571708, study PRJEB22368) | human gut metagenome | biome: human gut; material: stool | host: Homo sapiens | place: Luxembourg | collected 2012-09-28 | reverse complement strand
AGAACTCATACCGCCGCTCATTGTGCTGGTTGGAGGCCGAGTGGACGCCGAGGGCACAGTCCAACACCGTTAAGATAAGAAAATCCGACAGCAAAAAAAGCTCCCCCGTCCATTTCAGTGAAGTGGACGGGGGAACTTTACTTATTTTATTGTTTCCTGTTGTACTTAATGTGCACTGAATAATAGAAAAAGCCTTATATTTCAAGCCATAGAGGCCAATCTGTGGTACAATAGGAGCAAGGGAACTGGCAAAAATCCAGCAAAAACCTTGCACCTGGAGGGCAACTATGTATCGTTACAGCAATGGCCAGATCAGCTTGGCGGATTTCAAACAGCCGGTGGGTATGAATCTGAAGGAAAGCAACCGTTGGGTAAAGAAAGCCCAGACGATCCCCTGGCCGGAGATTGAGAAGCGCTGCGCCGCCCTATTCACCAACCGGAAAGGGAATGTGGCCAAGCCGCTGCGTCTGGCCTTGGGAGCCTGCATCATTCAGGCGGAGTATGGCTATTCTGACGAGGAAACCGCGCTTCAGATTCAGGAGGACCCATATCTTCAGTATTTCTGCGGGCATCCTGGCTATGATGATGAAAAGCTGCCCTTTGCTCCGTCTTTGATGGTGTATTTCCGCAAGCGCCTGACGTCGGAAGTGCTGGGTGAGATCAATGAGATGATCGTGCGGGACGCAAAGGAGCGTCAGGCCAGAGAAGCCAAATCCAAGGATGACGATGATGATTCTGACGGCCAGCCGGGAACTGGCGGAAACAGCGGCACTATGATCGTGGACGCCACCTGCGCGCCGTCCAATATCCGTTATCCTCAGGATGTTTCCCTGCTCAACGAGGCCAGGGAGAACGCCGAAACGCTTTTGGACGTTCTTCACGATCCCGCGGGCGGAAAAGCCTCGAACCTACCGCAAACGCGCCCGGAAAGATTACCTGAAATACACAAGATGCCGTAAACACACCGCGAAAATGACCCGCAAAGCCATTGGGAAGCAGCTGGCTTACCTCCGGCGCGACCTGGATGCCATCGATAGCAAACTGTCCCTCGGAAAAAATCTGCCCCCTCGCCATGCGGAGCGTTTGGGCACGATCCGCGCCGTCTATGAGCAGCAGAAGTACATGTACGATAACCGTACCCACAGCGTACCTGACCGGATCGTCAGCGTGAGCCAGCCCTTCGTTCGGCCCATTGTGCGGGGAAAAGCGGGAAAGCCGGTGGAGTTTGGCGCGAAGCTGGACATCAGTGTCGTTGACGGATGGACGCGGCTGGAGTGCTATTCTTTTGACGCCTACAATGAGGCGGGAAATCTGCGGGAAATGGCAGAGCGGTTCCGAGCGCGAGAGGGGCATTACCCCAGCCGGATCCTGGCGGACAAAATCTGCCGAAACCGGGAGAATCTCAGCTATTGCAAGGCGCATGGGATCCGTCTTTCCGGCCCGGCTCCGGGGCGGCCCAAGAAGGGTGAAACCAGAGACCAGGCTCAGGACTATCGGGATGAGTGCGAGCGCGTGGAAGTGGAGCGCAGATTCAGTCTGACGAAGCGTAAATGTGGCATGGGGCTGGTCACCGCAAAGCTGCGGGAGACTGCGGCCCATGTGATCGCCATGTCCGTTCTGGTGCTGAATCTCCGCAAGATTCAGCGCGCTCTTTTGAGAAGGCTCGCATATCTTCTGGAGATTCTCGCTCAGAACAAAAATTGGGCACTTGTTCAGTGGATATTAGTTAATACAATGTCCACCAGTAGTCAAAAAGGCACCGATAATGTAGAAATGGCACCCCTTTTGACCACCCTTCAAAAAAGAAAAATTTCCCCATCGACTAAAATAAGCTGAGCTGATGAGGTATTATGAAAATGCATTGAAAACAAAAAAAGCACGCACCCACCATTTAAGGTGAATGCGTGCAAATGATAAGTCGGGAGGAATCTTTGATTTTGGACTAAATCAGTATACTCACTCCACAGAACCGACTGTATGTCTATTATAGGTCAATCCTCGGCCTTGAAGTCGATGGCGGGCGAGACGACGGAATTGGCAAAGCCCGTGATCGGCACGAGCGTGCCCGCCCCCGCGAAGCGGACAAGGGAATTATACAGGTTCAGCCCCGTGGTCAGCGCCGCTAAAAAGATGAGCGTGACGGAGGTCGCGGTGCCCGCGTCGGCCTTGTCGAGCCCGAGGGACCTGTAGCCGTCCAGAATGAGCTGACCGAGCACGCAGATCGCGCCGCCGATCAGAAAGGCGAGCGCCGTATCCTTCCAGATGGGCGACTTCGGCGCCCTTTCCTTGATATACGCCTGATATTCCTGCGGTGACATATCCATAAGATCACTCCTTTTGGCATAGCATTTCCAGCGGGAGTATTTTTATCCATCGTTGCCTTTCCCCGCAAAATCGGCTACAATGGACGCGAGGTGATACCATGCGCTCACTTGGGCTTTACATCCACATTCCGTTCTGCAAGGCGAAGTGCATTTACTGCGACTTCTACTCCCTGCCGCGCGCCGAGGGACAGATGGACGCTTACGTCTCCGCGCTGACCGCGCAGCTTGCCGCGTGGCGGGAGCGCACGGCGGACTGCACCGTAGACACCGTTTACTTCGGCGGCGGCACGCCGAGCTATCTCGGCCCCGACTGCCTGTGCCGCCTTCTGGACGCGGTTTTTCAAAGCTACCGCGTCGCCCCCGGCGCGGAGATCACGCTCGAGGCCAACCCCGACAGTGCGCAGGATATTTCCGCCCTGCGGCAGCTGCACGATGCAGGCTTCGACCGCCTCTCGCTCGGGATGCAGTCCGCGGACGACGCGGAGCTGCGGCGCATTGGACGCGTCCACACGTACGCGCAGACCGTCCGCGCGGTGGAGAACGCCCGCGCCGCGGGCTTTGACAATTTGAGCCTCGACCTCATCTACGGTCTGCCCGAGCAGACGATGACGCGCTGGCAGGCAAACCTCGACGCCGCGCTCTCGCTCGCGCCCGAGCATCTTTCCTGCTACGGGCTGAAGGTCGAGGAGGGCACGCCGCTCTTTGCGCAGCGCAAGCGCTTCACGCTGCCGGACGACGACGCGCAGGCGGATATGTACCTCTACGCCGTCGATTTCTTGGCGCAGCATGGCTATGAGCAGTATGAAATTTCCAATTTCTGCCGCTCCGGACGGGAATCCTGCCACAACAGCCGCTACTGGGCGCTCTCGGAGTACCTCGGCTTCGGCCCCGGCGCGCACAGCGACTTCGGCGGCGAGCGCTTTGCGCTCGCGCGCGATCTCGACGCCTACCTTGCGGGACACACCGTCTATTCCGAGTGCTCCGCGCCCTCGGCGCGTGAGCGGGAGACCGAGCGCGTCATGCTCGCGCTCCGCACGACCCGCGGCGTCGCCGCGGATACGCTGCCGGAAGCCGCGCGGCGCATTCTCCGGAATTGTGAAGCCCACGGCCTCGCCCATCTTTCCGGCGGCTTTTATGCCCTCACGCCCCGCGGCTTTCTGGTCTCCAACGCCATCCTTGTCGATCTTTTGGAAACAATGGAGCTTTGACGGAACTTTTTTCCGTCTTTCTTCGTCTTTACTTTTAAGGGCCGTCATGGTATAGTAACGTTATGTCAACTTTTGCTGTGCAAAAGCATAGCAAAAACAGGTATGTGCCGTATTTCAAAAGGAGATCATTATGAAAGCACTGTCCCGCAAATGCACCGCCTTTCTCTTATCCCTCACCCTGCTGCTGACGCTCGCGCCGACGGCGCTCGCCTCCGAAGCGCTGGGCGACGACCTTGACCTGCGCTCAACAACGCTCAACCGCGGCGCCGAGCTCGGCGAGGGCACGTTCTGGAGCAACACCTTCTCCGACCTGCGGCAGGAAAACTACGTCGTCTACACGCCGAACACGAGCGTGACGCCCATCGTCACCTACGGCGATTACACCACCGCGACGAGCACCGTTTCCGCCGCCGCCAAGCGGCTGGAGGAGCAGGGCCTGCGTGTGGTCGCGGGCATCAACGGCGACTACTACGATACGCTCAACGGCGCGCCGCTCGGCACGGTGATGACCGATGGCGTGCTGCGCGTCGCCTCCGCGAGCAACTATGCCGTCGGCTTCCGCGCGGACGGCACAGCCATCCTCGGCGCTCCGGCGCTGGCAATGCAGGTCGAGAGCGCCAACACGTCCTTTTCCATTGCCGCCGTCAATCAGGTGCGCTACTCCTACGGCGGCATCTACCTCTACACCTACGATTTCAACGCCCGCCGCTCCACCGGCACCAACGCCGCGGGCTATGACGTGGTCTGCTCGGCGGTCGACGGCCGCCTGAGCATCGGCGAATCGCTGACGCTCACCGTGGACGAGATCCTGCCCGAGGCCACCGACACCGCCGTGAGCGAGGGCAAATACGTCCTGACGGCGAACCTCCTCTCCGGCGAGGAGAACCTTGCTCTGCTGCGCGCGCTTGCGGTCGGCGACACGCTGACCGTCACCGTCCGCGCGGCGGACGGGGGCTGGAACGATGTGGATTACATGATCGGCGCGCTCTATCAGCTCGTGGAGAACGGCGAGGTCTGCAAGGGGCTTGAGGCCGGCGCCGCGCCGCGCACCGCCATCGGTCAAAAGGCCGACGGCAGCCTTGTGCTCTACACCATTGACGGCCGCCGGAAGGGCTACTCCATCGGCGCGAGCCTGACGCAGGTCGCGCAGCGCATGATCGAGCTCGGCTGTGTGACCGCGCTGAGCCTGGACGGCGGCGGCTCGACGACTCTGTGCGTCACGCTGCCGGAGGACGGCAATGCCGGCGTCTACAACACCCCCTCCGAGGGCAGCCTGCGCGCCGTGACGAACCACATCTTCCTCGTTGCGTCGAATGAGCCGAGCGGCACGCTCGACCACATCGCGCTGCGCACGGAAAGCGACCGCGTGCTCGCGGGCGCGCAGGTCCTGCTCCGCGCCGCCGCCATCGACACGAACTACATCCCCATGGATAAGGAGGTATCCATCGCAAGCGACCGCGGCAGTGTGCGGACCGACGAGCTGGGCAATACGGTCCTGACCGCGCCGAAAACCGCCGGCACCGTGACCGTCGGCGCAAAGGTCGGCGGCAAGTACACCACCGCCGAGCTCCGCGTAGTCGAAACGCCGGACGAGATCCGCCTCGGCAAAAGCGGCACGCTCACCGAGCTGCGCGTCTCCCCCGGCGCGAGCGTCGAGCTGACCGCGCAGGCCTATCAAAACCACCTCTCCCTGCTCGCGCAGAACTCCTGCTTCACCTGGACCACCGAGGGCGGCGTCGGCACGGTTGATGAAAACGGCGTCTTTACCGCCGCCGGCCATGCCGCCTACGGCAGCCTGACCGTCCGCGCGGGCGAGACCACGCGCACCATCCCCGTTTACGTCACCTCCGATCCTCTGGTCCTACTCGACGGCTTCGAGGGCGAGCAGACCGTCCTTACCCAAAATACCGACAAGAGCTTCGTCCGCTTCGGCTCTGCCTCCGCACGCTGGGACTATCGCGCCGAGAACGTCCCCGAGAACGCGGAGGAGCTCCTTCTGAGCGTGGAGCGAACCTACGCCGTCCCCTCCGGCTATGACCGTGTAACGCTCTGGGTCTACGGCGATGGACAGCGCGAGACGCTCGCCCTCACGACCGATGCGGGCGAAACGAACGCTGCCGTGATCGACTTCACCGGCTGGCAGCAGCTCACCTTTACCCTCCCCGACAAAGCCGCGAGCATCACCGGCTTCGCGCTGCGCCTGCCGTCGGCTCTGAGCGGCACGCTGTACCTCGATCAGCTCGTCGCGGCCCGCGAGGGCATGAGCGATACCGCCGCGCCGGAGATCTCCGTCTCCCTCTCCGAGGACGGCACGGCCCTGACCGGCAAGGTCTTTGACGCCGTGGACGGCGGCTCGCTCGCCACGCTGCGCATAACGCTCGACGGCAAAGCGCTCAGCTTCACCTACGACCACCAGACCGGCGCGCTCCACGCTGCGCTGCCTGCCGCGGACGGCAAGGCGCACCGCATCGCCGTCATCGCCGGCGACGCGAGCGGCAACCTCGCCCGCACCGGCCTAAGCATCACCCCGTCGGAGCTGTCCGCCGCCTTCCCCGATACGGACGGTCACTGGGCCAACGCCGCCGTGAGCTTCCTGAAGGCGAGCGGCGTCACCACCGGCGACGATCTCGGGAACTTCAATCCCGACAGCCCCATCACCCGGCAGGAATTTGCCGTGCTGCTCTGCCGCTGGCTCGCGCCTGCACAGGACACCTCCTCCGTTGAGCTGCCCTTTGCCGACAGCAACCGCATTGCCGATTGGGCGAAGGACGGCGTGCACGCCATGTATGCCCTCGGCGTAACGAAGGGCAGCTACGACGGCTACGGCCGGCTCTGCTTCCTCCCCACCGCGACCATCAGCCGTCAGGAGGCACTGACGATGCTCGGCCGTCTCCTTGAGCTGGGCTACGCCGCGCCGGAGTGGAGCTTCACCGACAGCGACGCCATCGCGGACTGGGCGCGCGAGCACATCAATACGCTCTGCGCGATCGGCGCGCTCTCCGGCTACGCCGACGGCGGTATCCACCCCACTGAGCCCATCACCCGAGCGCAGGTCGCCGCAACGCTGTTCAGCATGACGTAAAAAACGCAAGCAGCTCTTGCCGAGCCTTCGGCAAGAGCTGTCTGCGTGATTGTGTGGAGGGACTCTCGTCCCCTGGTATAGAAACCGCCTTCGGGCGGTTTTTATCATTTTTTACTCATTCTCGAGCATCCGGTAGCCCACGCCGATCTCGGTGAATATGTACTCGGGCGCGGCGGGATTCTTCTCGATCTTGCGGCGGATGTTCGCCATGTTGACGCGCAGGATCTGATTGTCCGCCTTGGCCTTGGGGCCCCAGATCTCGCGGATGAGGAAATCGTAGGTCAGCACCTTACCGGCGTATTTGCCCAGCAGCGCCACGATCTTGAACTCGTTGAGCGTGAGGTGAACGTCCTCCCCGCGCATGAGGACATGGTGCTTGTCGTAGTCGATGGTCAGGTCGCGGACCGTATACTTGCCGGACTGCGCGATAGAGTCATTGTCAAGGCCCGTGCGCGTATGGCGGATGGCCGTGCGGATGCGGGCAAGCAGTTCACTCGTCCCGAAGGGCTTTTCGATGTAATCGTCCGCGCCGAGATCGAGCGCCGCGACCTTGTCGCCCTCGTGCGTGCGCGCGGAGACCACGATGACCGGCACGCTCGACCAGGCCCGCACCTGCTTGAGCACCTCCATGCCGTCCATGTCGGGAAGACCGAGGTCAAGGATGATCAGGTCGGGACAATGCGACGAGATCATCGACAGCGCCTCCTTCGCGCTGCCCGCCATGAGCGTGTCGAAGCCGTTGGCGGCCAGAATGGTGGACATGAAATTCTTGATGTTCTGCTCGTCCTCGACGATCAATACCTTATCCCTGATCTTCATCCTCTTTTTCCTCCTTGAGCGGCAGGTAGAAGCGGAACTGTGCGCCGCCCTCCGGCCTGTTTTCTGCGGTGATCCTGCCGCCGTGTGCCTTGACGATCGTCTGGCAGACGGAAAGACCGATGCCCATGTTTTTCTTCATATCAAAGCCGCCGCCCTTCTCGCCGGAAAGCGAGCCGTCGAAGAGCGTCGCAAGTCTTTCGCGCGGAATGCCGAGCCCGTTGTCGCTGACCGTGAAGCAGGCCTCGTCGCCGATGTGCTCCACGCTCAGCCGCAGCTCCGTCGTGCTCTCGCCGTGCAGCACTGCATTTTCCATCAGGTTGAGCAGCACCTGCTGGATGAGCGTCGCGTCCATCGGGACGAGCACGACCTCCTGCGGCACCTCGACTGCGATGCGGATGTTGCTTTTGAAGCGCTTTTCGAATTTGTGGACCGAGGCCGCGAGGATCTCCTCCGCCGCCTCATATTCCTTGCTGATGGCCGTCTGCTCGCCTGAGATGCGGGTAATGGAGAGCAGATTCTCCACCATGCGGATGAGCCACTGGGCGTCCTCATTGACGTCGCGCAGCAGCTCTCTTTGCTGCTCGGTCGAGAGCGTGTCTCCGTTTTCCAAAATGGCGGAGGTATTGCCCACGATGCTCGTGAGCGGCGTGCGGATATCGTGCGACATCGCGCGCAGCAGATTCGCGCGCATCGTCTCGCGCTCGGCCTCCGTGCGCAGCCGCTCCTGCTTTTTGATCTTGGTGTTCATCGCGCTGATGATGAGCGACACCGCCAGCATCGTCAGAAAGGTCAGCGGATAGCCGGTGAGCCTGAAGTTGAACGCCCAGAATGGATAGGTGAACACGAAGTTCACACAGATCACGCCGAAAAGCGAGCTGAAAACGCCCCAGAAATAGCCCTCCGTAAAGCGGGAGATGATCACCACCGCCAGCACGAAGATCAGCAGCGTGAAGCTGCCGTTCTCGTCGATACTGCGCAGCACAAAGCAGATCGCCGCGGCGATACCGAGCAGCAGCGCGGTGAATATCGCGTCACGCAGGTGGATCGGTATGCTTCTCCACATTTTTTCGGTCCATTGTCCGATCCGGCTCAGCAGGTCCTTCATAGCAAGCTCCCCTCCGGTCACCCTCTATGATGACCATTGTATCATATCTCTTGCTAATTATCTGCTAAGCTTTCCGTTTTTGCAAGTCATTTCTGCTAAGCTTTCCGTTTTTGCAAGCCATTTCTGTTCAATTCCCGTCCGTTTTTGCCGCACCGGCGAATGGAAAAGCATCAGGGGCGGCGCGCTGCGCCGCCCCTGATGCTTAAAGGGAGAAGTGAGAATCTATGTCGGAGTTATGTAAGGGTGTGTCCTTCCGCTCAGATCCTGCGGATGTCGATCGAGCTCACGCGGGCCAGATCGAAGCCGGGCTCCTGCTGCAGCGCCGCGAGAATGGCGATCCTGACCTCGGCGGTCAGGCCGTCCGCAGGAACAGCGGGCGCGGCGGGGACCGGCGCCGCCTTGGGCGGCTCGGGCTTTTCGAGCTTCTGCATGACCTTGCCCATCAGCATGGTCAGGAAGATGATGCAGATGAGGCCCACGAAGGTGGTGCCCATACCCATCAGACACACAAACAGATTAGAAACTTCATTCATTGGGAAACACGCTCCTCTTTTCTCTTGGTGTCCCCATTATACGGTTGCAGGTTTTCCTGCACAAGGGCTTTGCCGCTCTCTTCACGCCGCCTTTACGCTATAAACTTTTCTCTTAACGCGCGGTTAACCGTCCCGCTTCTCCGTCACCTCCACCACATACACAGCGCCGTCCGCGACGCGGAAGCGCACCTCAAGCCCGGCAAACGCCATGCCGTAAATACGCTGCGGATCGCTCTGGTAGTGCGGCCGCGGGTCCTGCGCGAGAACGCCTGTGAGGGCATCGCGCTTGTCCTCCGGCACGCGCGATAGAAGCTCCGCCGGGAAGTCCACCGCCAGCGTCTTGCCGCGCTGCGGCGCAAAGCCGCCGCTCGCCTCCGGCTTGCAGTCGGCGTAGGGGAGGTACGGCTTGATGTCATAGATGGGCGTGCCGTCCATCAGGTCCGCGCCGGAGACGAGCAGCACGCTCCCCTCCGCCGTCTGCTCCACGCCATCGAGCCGCACGCAGGAAAGGCCGATGGCGTTCGGGCGGAACGGCGAGCGCGTAGCGAACACGCCCATGCGCTCGTTGCCGCCGAGCCGGGGCGGACGCACGGTGGGCGACCAGTCCTCGCGCACGGCCTCGGAGAACTGCCAGATGAGCCACAGATGGGAAAAGCCCTCGATGCCGCGCAGAGCGTCGGCATTGCGGTATTCCGGCTCAAACACGATGCGCGCACGCAGGGCCTCCACCAGCCCGCTCTGGCGCGGCACGCCGAACTTCGTTTTGAAATCGCTGCGGATGCGCGCGATGACCTTGATGCTGTGCTGCTCCATAGGACCTACCTCGTCGGTGACCGCGCCCATGGGCGCGGTGAAATAAAAAGGCTCGCTGCGGCTATTGTAACAGCCGCAGCGACCTTTTGCAATTTTATTTCAGCTTCATCGGGGTGAGGGCGAGGTAATCGTCCAGCGTGCCGTCGTGCAGGCAGCAGTCGATGATCTCCTTCCCCAGCGGGTCGAGATCGTCGCAGACGAACTGCGCGACCTGCTCCTTGATGAAATCGGCGAGGATCTTCGCGCCGGCGTCGTAGCCCTCGGTGCCGAGCTTGGACTGCGTCTCGGGGCGCAGGAAGGTCTGACGGACGAACTGGCCGTCGAGCTTCATCTCGTCGAGCGCGTAGCCGAACAGCGCGCAGCGCGCGGGCACCAGATGCTTCGCGCGCACCGTGCCGAGATGGCGGGCGAGGTACTCACGGCTGAGCCATTCGCCCATGAAGCCGACGTGGTAAGCGCCGATGTGCTGGTTCGGGATGAGCACGTTCGTGGTGTTGGGGCTATTCATGATCTGCTCGAGCAGCAGATTCGCCTGCGTGACCTTGAGCCCCGTGGCGAACGGCCAGTAGGAGCCAACGCCCTCGGCCTTCAGACCGCTGCCGGCGTTCGTGTCCGCGATGGACGGGTTCTTGAAGCCGCGCGGCGAGACCAGACGCCACAGCCAAGCGATGCTCTGCGGCACGACCTGCAGCATACCCATCACGCCGTAGTTCGGGTTCTTCGCGGTGCTCGGCGGCATCCGCACGCCGAAGCTGCGCACATCGACCTCCACCGGCTCGGTGTCGGGCACGATGTTGTCGAGCATCTTGCGCGGCAGGATGACGCGCGGGTTTGAGCAGGGCTTGCCGTTCGACTCGATGACGTGCTCCCAGATCAGGCAGGTCGAGCCGGGGATGCCGTCCATGTTGAAGAACACCAGCGGCTCGCTCGGATGGATGCAGATGCGCTCGTAGAGCGGGTTGTTGCCGTAGGCGTTCATGCCGTCCATGCGCAAAAACCAGCCGTTCTCGGCGTCGAGAATGCGCAGCTTGCCGCTCGTGGGGTCCTGAATGGACTTGAGCGCGCAGGCCATGTCGTCGGCGATGGGGTGGATCTTGCAGCTCTCGCCGAGCGTCATATAATATTTTTCGCCCGTGACCGTGTGCGTGCCGATGAGCAGACGGTCGTCGTCCTCGCGGTGGAAGTCCTCGAGCATTTCGCTCTTGCCGCCGCCGGAGGCACCCTCGTGCATGAACACGATCTCGTTTTCATACGGCGTCTCGACCATCGCGGCGCTCGTATGGCAGCAGACCCAGCCCTCATGCTCGCCGATGTCGAGCAGCAGCGAGAACACGCCCTTCTTCGCGCTCGGGCCCGGGTAGAGGTTGTAGGCCCAGACCTCGTGCAGCTCCGCGCTGCGGTTGTGGACGACGACCTGCTTGCCGTCGAAGTGCGTATGGCGGAACGGAGGCGCGACATAGATGATGGCGCGCGGCTTATAGTGCTCGGGCACGTCCGCGATGCTCACAAAGCCCTGCATATTGGCGAGCGAGAGCGCGAAGAACGCCGCGTTCATCGGGCAGATCATCAGGCTCGGGTAGCCGTGGCCGTTCGGGCCCGCGTAGAACGGCAGCATCACGATCTGCTGATTGCTCAGCCAGTCGAGCGTCTCCTGCCGGAGCTTGGAGAACTCATAGCCAAAGCGGTCCTTGAAGCGGGGCTTGTCGGTCGGCAGCTCGTCGCCGATGGCCATGCTGTTCGGATCGCGGCGGCGCATATAGTCCTCCATGAAGTTGACCACGCAGCCGTTCTTGCAGCGCACCACCTCGGCCTCCTTGACCGTGCCGAGCCCTTCGATGGGATACACCACGTCGTAGCGGGAGGTGTGCGTGGGGCCGTAGGCCATTTCCTGCAGCTCCTCCTTCGTCTCGGCGTAGGCGATGCACTTGCACTTCTTCAGTGCCTCCGCTACCTCGGGCGCAAGCTCAAATCGGTTGAAATAGTTGTCGGTATACATGCAGCAAGCCGCCTCCTTCAAAAATAAAAGATTAGGTCGTACATTATCACACTTTTCCCAAAAATGCAATAAAATTATTCCGAATCACTCCATCAAATTATCTGATATGCACAAATTCCGTCGTTTTTCCGACTTTTTGCAGGAAATCATGCAAAAGGGAGATGCCGTGCGGCATCTCCCTTGCTTCAGGACAGCTTGCGGATGAAGTTTCCGTGGATGGTCACGCCCTCCTGCGTGATGAAAAAGGCGTTCGGGTCCAGCTCGTGGACCACGCCGTAGAGGTCGGCCTCCTCAAATTTGGAGACGCACACGCACAGCACGCGCAGGTCCTCTCCGGTGTAGGCGCCCTTGCCCTCCCAGTAGGTCACGCCGCGCCCGAGCCGTGCCATGATGTTCCTCGGCAGCTCGGGGTCCTCGTCCTTGGTGAAGATGAGCACCTGCTCGGTGATGTTCTGCTGGTGCCCGCGGTCGATGAAGAGCGCGCAGAACACCGTATAAATGATGGAATAGATCGCCGCGCGCAGACCGAAGAGGACCGCGCAGAGCGTGTAGAGCAGCGCGTTGAAGCTCAGGCTGAAGCGCCCCACGCTGAAGCCCTTGCCCTTCTTGGCGAGCCACAGTCCGAGGATGTCCAGCCCGCCGGTCGAGCAGCCGCAGGTGAGCACGATGCCGAGCGAGAAGCCGACGAGGATGCCGCCGAGCACGCAGTTCGTCAGCGTCTCCTCCACCAGCGGCGCCGCCGGCGGCGGCACAAGGCTCAGAAACAGCGACGAGGTGACGGTACACACCGCGGTGCGCACAAGGAAACCCCTTCCCAGCGCCTGCCACGCCAGCAGCAGGATGGGCACGTTCGCCGCCAGATACAGGATGCCCGAAAAGTCTACGTTCGGCGACAGCCCCAGCGCCTCCACGATCAGCGTGCGGGCGACCTGGCAGAAGCCCAGCAGGCCGCCGGTGTAAAGTCCCATCGGGACAATGAACCAGTTCACGCCGATGGCGTAGAGCAGCGTCGCGGCCACGGCCAGAGCCAGACGGCACCACCGGTTCTGTATCGCTTTGTGCAGCATAGACATTCCCTCCGCTCCCGTTTTCCCTGTGCTTTTTATTGTATGCGCACCGCGTGCCGAAGTCAAGCGCGGACTACAGCGCGTAGCGCAGGCATTGATAGAGCCGCCGTTTGGCGCGCAGCAGCGTGCGGGACACTGTGGATTTGTTGACGCCCAGCTCCTGCGCGATCTCGGTCACGGTCTTATTCTGCTCAAAATTCATCCGGAGCAGCTGCCGCTGCCGCGCGGTCAGCGCCTCCTGCCTTGCCAGGCGCAGGTTGCGCTTGAGCCGAAGCAGCTCACCGTCGTTGTCCTGCGCGTTGGCGCGCAGCCACGCCGCCATGTCGCCGTAGAACTCGTTGTTGCGGATGCTATAGGGTGTACCTTTCATCGCGGTGATAGTTCCTTTCGTAATAGCGTTTCGTCAGCTCGGCCAACTCGCTCGACTGACGGCGCAGCACCTGAAGCTCGGCAATGCGCCGCTTGAGCCGCTCGGCCTCCTCGCGGTCCTGCGCGGCCCGGGCCGCGGCGCGCAGCTCCGAAATGCGCGTGCGCAGCACCGCCGCGTCCGCGCGGTATGTAAAGGATATCTGATATAGTGTCACGCTTCCCCCTCCATTCCGAACACGGTCTCACAGGGCGCAAGCTCCGCGCGAGCGAAGGCCGGAAAGCAATCCGCGCAGACGCTCTGCCCGTTGAGATACCAGCCGCGCTCCCCGCGCAGCAGCTCGCACCCACACAGCGAGCATCGGCCGCAGGGACGGCCGTAGGGCCTGCGTTTTTCCGCAGGCGAACAGATTTTAAAGTGCAAAAGCCCTTCCTCCCGAAAAATGAAAAATTTAGGCTTGACAAACGGCGCGGCATCTGCTAGAATCCATTCTGTTGCTGAAATGCTGGTATAGCTCAGTTGGTAGAGCAGCTGATTTGTAATCAGCAGGTCGGGGGTTCGAGTCCGTCTACCAGCTCCAAGCTTCCGCTTCAGCGCACAAGTGAATATGGGGGAATTCCCGAGTGGCCAAAGGGGGCAGACTGTAAATCTGTTGTCAGTGACTTCGGTGGTTCGAATCCACCTTCCCCCACCAAGAAAATCGTTACGCCTTATGGCGTGACGATTTTTCTTTTTGAAAGGCGGGCGGATCCGCCTTCCCCGCCGAAGCCCCCGGCGGTTTTCCGCATCCATCCTTTCCCGCCGAACAGCATACCGAAAAGCATCTCGATCACAAGTTAATGGAAATTGCCGCTTTGTTTTGCCAAGTTTCTTGTGAGCATCCTTACCATATCACAAGAATCTTGTTATGTCAAGAATAAATTTACAAGTTTCTTGTTAAAATGTTTGACAGAACCAAGCTTTTGCGTTATGATGGTGTCGAAATTGCTCGAACCCTTTATAGGAGGTGCTTTCCATGAGCTTCCGTGATCAACTCAAGGCGCGCCGCGAGGCCTGCGGCCTGACGCGCGCAGCGCTGGCCGAGCAGCTCGGCGTTTCCGCCAGCGCCGTCGGCAACTATGAGACCGGCGTCAGCTTCCCCAAGGAGGACGTGCTGCTGCGGTTGTTCGACGCGCTGCGCACCGACCCCAACCAGCTCTTCTGCGGCAGCTACCGCAGCGGCGGCTTCGATCTCTCCGGGGCTGAGCGCACGCTACTGGAAAAATACCGTTCGCTCTCTCCCATCGGGCGCAGCACCGTGCGCAGCGTGACCGACGCACTTTGCGACTACCGCGACGAGCTGACAGAGGAGCGCGGCGGCAAGCGCGAGCCGCGCCTGATCCCGCTCTACAATTCCCCCGCCGCCGCGGGCTATGCCGCGCCGGTGCTCGACGAGGACTTTACCTATATCCCCGCGGACGAGAGCGTGCCGCGCGGCGCAGACTTCGCCGTGCGCATTCAGGGCGACTCCATGGAGCCGTACATTCACGACGAGAGCGTGGTCTACGTCAACCGCGACCCGCTCGCAGACGGCGACGTAGGCATCTTCTGCGTGGACGGCGCAATGCTCTGCAAGCAGTACCACCGCGATGCGCTGGGCATGACCTACCTTTTCTCCCTCAACCGCGCCCGCGCCGACGCGGACGTCGTGTTCACCTCCAGCGGCACGCGCAGCCTTGCCTGCTTCGGCCGCGTGATGCTGCCGCATCGCCTCGCGGTCCCGCAGCTGTAGCATCGCTCATTTTTTGCGCAAAAAATGAGCTTTTTGCCCGTGAGGGACTTGAATCGTTCACAACTCGGGCATATAATAGCAATTCAGTAAAATCAAGAAAAAGGAAGCGTATCCCACCATGACAAAAATTGACATTTTCTCCGGTTTTCTCGGCGCCGGCAAAACGACGCTCATCAAAAAGCTCATTGCCGAAGCCTACGCGGGCGAAAAGCTCGTGCTGATCGAAAACGAATTCGGTGAGATCAACATCGACGGCGGCTTCCTCAAGGAGTCCGGCATCGAGATCTCCGAGATGTCCGCCGGCTGCATCTGCTGCTCGCTCGTGGGCGATTTCAACAAGGCGCTGCGCGAGGTCGTGGAGCAGTTCCACCCCGACCGCATCCTCATCGAGCCGAGCGGCGTGGGCAAGCTCTCCGACGTCATCGTGGCGGTCGAGCGCACCGTGGACGAGTGCCCGGAGCTCAAGCTCAACAGCTACGTCACCGTCGCCGACGCCAGCAAGGTCAAGGTCTATATGAAGAACTTTGGCGAGTTCTACAACAACCAGATCGAGGCCGCCGGCACCATCATCCTCTCCCGCACGCAGAAACTCTCGCAGGAGAAGTTAGAGGCCGCCGCCGCGCTGCTGCGCGAGAAGAACCCCGACGCCGCCATCCTTACGACTCCGTGGGACGAGCTGGACGGCAAGACCATCCTCTCCGCCATCGAGAAGGTGTCGCTCAGCGACGAGCTGCTCGAGAAGATGCGCCGCGAGCACGAGCTCGAGGAGGCCGAGCACGAGCATGAGCATCACCATGACCATGATGAGCATGACGAGCACGACCATGAGCACGAGCATCATCACGACCACGACGAGCATGATGACCACGACGAGCATGAGCATCATCACGAGCATGACCACGACGACCACGAGCACCATCACCATCACCACGACGGCGAGGAGTGCGACGATCCCGCGTGCGAGTGCCATCACCATCATCACCACGCCGACGACGTGTTCTCCTCCTGGGGCAAGGAAACGCCCAAGCTCTACTCCAAGGCAGCGCTTGACGACATCCTCACGAAGCTCGACAGCGGCGACTACGGTCACATCCTGCGTGCCAAGGGCATCGTGAACGGCGAGGGCGGCTGGCTCGAATTTGACTACGTTCCCGAGGAGCACGAGGTCCGCGCGGGCCATCCCGACTACACGGGCCGCCTGTGCGTCATCGGCGCGGAGCTCAAGGAAGACAAGCTCGCCGAGCTTTTCGGTCTGTAAGGAAGGACATTCATGGATATTCCTGTCTATCTGGTCGCCGGCTTTCTCGACGCCGGCAAGACCAATTTTATCAACGGCATTTTGGAGGACGGCTTCGCCCGTGAGGATAAGACCCTCCTGCTCTGCTGCGAGGAGGGCGAGGAGGAGTACGAGAAAAAGGCGCTCGACAACGTCACCGTCGTCACCGTGGACGACGAGGACGAGCTGACCGCCGACTTCTGCCGCGAGCTGGAGAAGAAGTACCGTCCCAAACAGGTGCTCATCGAGTACAACGGCATGTGGCAGATGGAAAAGCTCTACCGCGACGTGCTGCCCGCCAACTGGGTGCTCTACCAGATCATGACCTTCGTGCAGGCGCCGACGTTCGAGCTGTTCGTGAAGAACATGGGCCAGCTCATGATGGAGAAGATCACCAACGCGGATATGCTGGTCTTCAACCGCTGCACGCCCGAGCTGAAGGAGGCGCTCCGCGCCCGCAATCTCCGCATGGTCAACCGCCGCGCGGACATCTATCTGGAGGACAACGACGGCAACAGCGAGGATTACCTCACCGGCAACGAGTGCCCGTTCGATATGACGCCCGACCTCATCGACATTCCCGACGACGATTACGGCGTGTGGTATGTAGACGTGATGGACCACCTCGACCGCTGGGATGGCAAGCGTGTTCACATGAAGCTCCTCATGTGTCACTCCAAGAAGTTTCCCGGCGTCCACTGCCCGGGCCGCTTCGTGATGACCTGCTGCGAAAACGACATCCAGTTCGTCGGCGTAGTCGCCAAGGGCAAGGACCTCAAGGCGTACAAGAACCGCGACTGGGTGGAGGTCACCGCCACCGTCCGCAAGGAGTATATCGAGGCGTATCAGGGCGAAGGCCCCGTGCTGTATGTGGACAAGATCACCACCTGCGCCAAGCCCGCGCAGGAGGTCGTTTCGTTCTGAGAGCAAAAAGGAAGCCATGCGGTGCATGGCTTCCTCGGCAAACGAAAAGCTCCCGCCTTCTGCAAGGCGGGGGCTTTTCCCGTTTTATTCTTCCTCCGGAAAGGGAACAATGAGCCTGCGGCACGGGCGGCAGCAGTATGCCTCCGGCCATTCCCGCCGCGTCAGAGCCGGGTTCCACGCCAGCCCGACCGCGCCGACCTTTTCCATGCTCTCGCGCGTGAACCACGCCGGGAGCTTTGCGCCGTCCGGCAGAAAATACTCGCCCCCTCGGCTGTGAAGCGTCCCCTTTTCCAGCGCGCCACCGCAGTACGGACAGTTCATCTTTTCTCCTCCTTCCTTTTTATTTCTCTTTTTCGATCACTTCCTGCAATTTTTTCCAGCAGGATTCCTCATCGTATTCAAAATTCTTCTGAAATTCGAGCCAGTCCGCCCCCTCGCCGGTCTGCGTAAAGCCCCATTCCTGCGCGCAGCGCAGGCCGAGCGCGTTGCCCTTGGCAATGCGTCCGGTCGAAAGCCGCTCGCACCCGTGCGCGCGGGCGTAGGAAAGCGCCTGCCCGACGAGCTGCTGCCCGAAGCCAAGCCCCTGCACATCGTTCTCCAGCCAGAATTCACCAATGGTCGCAAGGCCGTTCTCACACTTGTCCACGCTCACCGCGCCGACGGTCTCGCCCGCGCGGCAGACATCAAAATGTCCCTCTGCGCCGGAGGGCACATAGTAGATGCCACCCTCGAAGCCGCGCGCGTTCTTCAGCCACGCCTGCCGCTTGAGGCTCATCAGCTCGTCGCTCAGGTGGCTCGCGTCGTCGCGGTACACGACGCGGAACGCGCCGTTTTCGTATTCGAGCCTGCTCACCGCGGTGTTCTCCGCGTGGCCCGTGCCGTCGATCTCGTGAAGCGAAAGTCCTTGCAGCGTGCCGACCGTCAGTCGGATGGCCATGCCGTGTGAAAAAACGGCGACCGTTCCGTTCGGGTGCGCCTCGGCGATCTCGCGCAGCGCGCCGATCATGCGCTCGCGCACGTCGGGCAGATACTCGCCGCCCGCAACGTGCCAGTGCGCGGCATCCGTATTGAAGCGCTCCAGCTGTTCACCATCCGTGCGCTCCAACTCCGCCCACGGATGATCCTCCCACACGCCGATGCCGATCTCACGCACGCGCGGCGTGGTCACGAGCGGCAGGCCATGTGTTTTGTAAACGGAAAGCGCCGTCGTCATCGTGCGGCGGCGGTCGCTCGAATACACCGCGTCAAAGTGTGTTGAGGCAAAGCGCTTTGCAAGCGCGGCGATCTGGCGGTAGCCGCGGTCGGTGATCACGCTGTCGTACCAGCCGTGCGCGCGGCGGTAGAGATTGCCGTCCGCCTCGGCGTGGCGGATCAAATAGATGGTGGTCATGAGACTTCCTCGCTTTTTGTCTGATTTTAAGAATATTATAACGGCAATGGCGGATTTTAGCAATGCGCTTTCCGACTTTTTTGCCGCGCACGGGGCATACTGTCGCTGTGCGAAAAGGAGTGTGAGTGAAATGGAAAATACCGCGTTCTGGTGCGGTATCGGTGCCGGCATGGTGCTCGGCGCAGCGGTGGGCATGGCCGTCTCACCCCGGCAAAGGTCCATGAAGACCTGCGTGGGCCGCACCATGCAGCACATGGGTAACGCCGTGGACAACGCCTGGGAGGACTTCCTGCACGCCATCGAGTAAAGCAGGGTCACGCGAGCCGCGCAGCGAAGCCCAAAAATAAGGCCATCTGCCAAAGGCAGATGGCCTTATTTTTGTCATGCTGTACCACTGTAGATTTTTGCCTTCATGCCAAAAATCAATTACCCGTGTACACGACATTAAAAAATCAGCGGAGAGGGCTTTACTAAAGTTTCAAGTTGTGTGAAAAGCGATTCAATATATGGAAATAGTTTTTCATTATCAAATCTTCGTAACTCTTCTATTGCATCGATGAGGTTAATTGTTGCTTGAACATCCCTAATGTCGCTTGGGCATTTCTTATCATTGACCTGCAGAGAAAATATCTTATGTGGTTCGCGCTCTTGAATTTCTTTATAGCACAATGAACCCTTATGCTTTAAATAATTATACTTCCAGCGAACCGGCGTGTCAGCAAAGTCTTTCCAGAACGCGATTACAAAATCCAATGTATCACTAAATTGAGGGCACATTTTTCTCAAATATTCAAAGGGGTTTCCATCTGCACCGGGATGCTGTACATAGCCTTCAGCTTTTCTTAACGCATTGTACGCTTCTTCTATAGGGGTCAAGCCTTCAACTTCTACTGGCTTCCCATCAACATAGATGAAATATTCTGCTGATATGTAACAAGCTATCCAAGACAAATCAACGACTGCATTGTAAAAAAGCAGAGCTGCCTCATACCACTGAGCTTTGAGCACATTTTGAAAGTAGATATTGCCATTCTCATCTTCTAATTTGTGAAAATAGTGATCCCAATCGTCAGTTTCCAGTTCATACATAAACCTCCTCGCTGCTTGGTATTTATCAAGGGTTTCCTTTTGCTTCGCGCGAAAGAATATATCCTTATCGCTCGGCATTTTTAGGCCAATCAGGTTAAAGGTTTTGCTTCCAGATGGCATAAGATCAAATACTTCACGGTCAAATTCCATAATGAGGCCTCCCAATGTGTTACAGAGTAGAGATTCCTATGTATGTTGCGGATGATAAACTTAGTTTTAATATATGCCTGTGGCTTATTTGCTTTCCTTATTCGGCAGTTCACCATACGTCCTAAATTCGTCAATACGATGATCTCCTACAAGGGACTGCATCATCTGCTTTGCACTGGCATTCAGCCGGAGCAGTCTCTCACTCTGGGGGACTCCTTGGCGAATCAACTCCGCATTGATGCTTTCGAGATTAGCAAGAACGATCAACTGCTGGAGACTTGCTTCATCTCGAATATTTCCTTTGGAATCCTGATGCGTCTGGCGCCATTCCTTTGACGTGATACCGAACAGCGCAACATTCAGCACATCTGCTTCATTGGCGTAGGTAAAGCTCTGACGCTGTGGGGTCACATCCGGCGGGATCAACACATCCTTGATGGCATCCGTATGGATACGGTAATTGATTTTCGCCAGTGTCCGGTTTAAATTCCACCCCAGCGCAAGACGGCTGTTTTCATCGTTTTTCAGACGTTGATAGTCCTTGATGATATACAGCTTGAATTCTGCGGAGATCCAAGAGGCAAATTCAAACGCAATATCTTTCTGGGCAAATGTTCCGCCATAGCGCCCAGCCTTAGAGATGATGCCGACCGCTCCGGTGCCGTCGATCCACTTCTTCGGAGACATGGTGAAGGCATTTGATCCAGCCTGTGTTCTAAACCCGTCGAATTCGACGGGTTTAAATTCCGGGTTGTTGAGCTGTTCCCACAGCCCAAGAAATTCAATCGTGTCACGGTTACGCATCCAGTTTTTGATTACATCATCTGGTGCATCGCTCTTATAGCGCGCAATATCCGTCAGGGAAATGTAGTCATCGCTGTTACCATTGGAAAGCACGGCGATATCTGTGCCTTTGGCGTGAATGCTGTCTCTGAATTTTCTTGATGTAGGCATTCATTACACCTCTTTTCTAATGATTGAATCCAGCAACCCCTGGCAGCCCGCCAGCACATCCCGCCAAGTCGACTCGAAGTCCTCGGTGTACCACGGGTCGGCAACATCGCGAGGGTGGTCGGTGTAGTCCATCAGGAGGTGCAGCTTGCCGGCGAAGTCGCCGCCGCAGATGCGGTACATATCCCGCAGGTTGGCACTGTCCATGCCGATCAACAGGTCGTATTCGTCGTAGTCCTGATTGGTGAGCTGCCGTGCCGTGTGATTGCTGCAGGTGATCCCATGCTCTGCCAGCTTGCGCCGCGCAGGGGGATAGACCGGATTGCCGATCTCCTCCCGGCTGGTAGCCGCTGATTCGATATGAAACCGCGACGCCAGCCCAGCCCTTTTCACCAAGTCCTTCATCACGAACTCGGCCATGGGGCTGCGGCAGATGTTGCCGTGGCAGATAAACAGGATATTCTTCATACTGGTTCTTCTCCGAAAACTCATCTTTTTCTACAGTATAGCAGGTATCCACGCTTTCGCCAAGAGCAATTTCCGAATGTTCGGCTCTCTCAATCATCCGCAGCAGCTCTGTTTTGGATAAACCGCTTTTGACGGTCTTCCGAATGTACCAGCACCTCTCGTCCATGGTCAATTCCGCCTCCATGATGACCACATTTTGAGTCCAGTTCAGACGCATTGCCGCTGCCAGCAATTCCGGCGTGTCGCCGTACACCCTGTAGAAGTCCCGCATCCGGCGCACATTGCGGGGAGAGAAGCCCTTGGCTGCGGGATAGATGGCTTGCAGATATTCCGACGCCGCGACAGCCGCGCCTTTTTCGCTCCTGCCGCTGACCAGCTGACCAATTTCACAGTACATTTCCATCTGCGGGAGCTGCGCCGCAACAGCGGCGTCCAGCGCGGTGAACAGGGTGGTGTAATCTGTGGGCTTGCGGATATTCATAGCTTCTCCTTTCCGGCGTGGTGCGCCTGATCAATGCTCAAAGCAGAGAAAAGCACGGTGACCGCCGTGTTTTTCTCTGCTTTGACCTGCTTCAGATGACCCGCACGATCTGCTCCCACAGCAGGATGTGCTTTTCATCAATGGCTTTGTTGTCGTGGTAGTGGCCGAACAGCCAGTAGTGGTATCTTGCTCTTTCCCGTACCTCCTGCAAGAAGTCCGTGAGCCGATCCGCCTCGTTGTGGCGGCTTCCCATGAGGGCGATACTGGTGGGGGCGCAGTGGGTGATGATGTAGTCCACCTGCCAGCCGACCGCGTCGAGGTTTCGCCGTGCCTCGGCGTATTCCTCATCGGAGGGCAGCTCCTGCGCCCACCACGAGATATGGTTGATGCGGTATCTCGCTCTGGGCTTGCGCTGGAGCGTCATGACCCTTTGCTCAAATTCCGGGGCATCCGGCTCCAGAATCCCATCCTCTATATCGTGGCTTTTTGCGCCGCCCATGGTGAAGAAGCGGTAACTCTCCAGCTCGAAGATCTGGCCGCGCATCAGGTGCAGCACATGAGGTCGAACGCGATGTACCTTGCCGCCGTGCCATTCCACCACAGGGTATCGTTCCAGCGCGTCGTAGTTTTCATGATTTCCGCAGACGAAGGCAAGCGTGAAGGGCAGGCGTTCCAGCCAGTCCAGCGTTTCATCGTCGCGGCTGTCACCAAACCAAACGCCCCCGAAGTCTCCGGCGCAGATCATAATGTCCTGCTTTGTCATCCGCACCTGTTCGGGAAAGTATTTTGGTTTGAATCGCTCAAAATTTCCGTGGAGGTCGCCGGTCACAAATACCATTTTTCCATCTCCTATCTTAGTTTGATATGCTCTGGCGGATCTCAATGCCGCTCTTGAGCGTCACGCTGATCTCGTTCTTGGACAGCACCTTCACCTGTGCCACCAGCTGCCGGACGGCACTCTCGTCCCATTCCGCGATGTGGGGCACGGCGTTTTCCAGCATCCCTGCGGCATCCTTGATGCGCCGATCAGCTTCGGCGTGTTCTCTGCTCTCGGCAAGGATGGTTGCCCGCAGCTCCTTTAGCGCGGTCTGCTCGTCCAATATCTCCTTGAACTGATTCCCATAGGCGATGGGATCATCCGCTGCCTTTTCCAGCAGCTTTTGGAACTGCACTTCCAGCTCCGCCAGTCTGCGGTCGATGTCGCCAAGGCTCATGCCGCTGCCGGGGAACGGGATGACCTCCGCCTCCAACGCCTCCGTGATTTGGCGGATGCGGCCATCCAAGTCCGGCAGGACGGTGTTGAGGGCAGCTATGATCGCCTGCTGGAGCGGCGCCTCGTCCAGCGTGGGCGAGCTGTGGCAGTATTTCTTGCCATAGTCCAGACGGCTCACACAGCGCCACACGACGCGCTTTCCATCGGGGCGCGTCCATGTGCAGCGGCGGTACAGTGTCCCGCACTCGCCGCACACCAGACGGTCTGAGAGGGCGTAGCGGCTGGTGTAGGCGGCAAGGCCGGTGGAGGCTCTCTTGGAGGGGCTTTTTGCCGCCTTGCGCCGCGCCATCTCCGCCTGCACTGCGTTGTACTTCTCACGGCTGACGATGCCCTCGTGGTGGTTCTCTATGAGGTACATGGGGAGCTGCCCCGTGTTTTTGATGACCTTGCGGTTGATGACATCCTGCTGAAAGGTTTTCTGCATCAGCACATCGCCGCAGTATTTCTCATTCCGCAGGATGCTCTTGATATGAGGCAGCGTCCATTGCGGTGACTTCTCGGAATATATCACGCCCTGCTCATGCAGCTCGTCCCGCAGCATCCGTGTGCTGGCCCCGGCGAGGTATCGCTCGTAGATCCAGCGGACGACCTCCGCCTCCTCCGGGATGATCTCCGGCTTATCGTCCGCACCCCTGCGGTAGCCGTAGAGGTATTTGTACTGGATGGTCGCCTTTCCGCTCTCCATAGCGCGGCGTTTCCCCCATGTGACATTGGCGGAGATGGATTCGCTCTCGGACTGCGCGAAGGCGCCGGAGAGCGTGATGCGCAGCTCGCTGTCCTCCTCCAGCGAATTGATGTTCTCCTTTTCAAAGATGACGGCGATGCCCAGCTCCTTGAGCGCCCGTGTGTAGTAGAGGCAGTCCACCGTGTTCCGGGCGAAGCGGGAGACCGATTTGGTGAGGACGACGTCTATCTTCCTCTGGCGGCAGTGGCGGATCATGCGCATGAAGTCCTCGCGCTTTTTCACCGAGGTGCCGGTGATGCCCTTGTCAGCGAAGATGCCCGCCATCGTCCACGCGGAATTAGACATGATCTTGTCGGTGTAGTATTCCTTTTGCACCTCGTAGCTGTTTGCCTGATCTTCCTCTTTGGTGGAGACCCGGCAGTATGGTGTCATTGCCATCCAGTACAGGTATCCATGCCAAGGAGCGTCAAAGCGCAGCACTGAAGGATGCGTAGACTGATTGGAACCGTCATAGGTCGGGATGTGCTGCGGACGTACCGCGTTCTTCAAAATACTCACTTTTTTGTCCTCCATTCATTCATGTTAATTGCCTTTCCGCCATTTAGGCGGCTCTCCTCTGCGGCCAGCGCAATAAGGGGAAGCAGCTTGGGCCGCGTGTGCATGATCTCCGCCATACATTTTGCTGCCATAATATCCAGAAATGGGCTGAAGCTGGACTCCCAATATACAGCAATCTACTGATTCTTTCCCGTTATGTTGGGCATACATCGATCAGTTCCACCCAGTACTATCTCCGCCTGACTGCACAATCTTTCCCTCACATCATGGATATTTGTGAAAAAAATTTAGGTGGCATGTATGCCCCGTTTGACCTTGCCACGGAAAGCGAGGGATTGCAGGATGGCTAATCGTGGACCAACTTTTTTTGCAAAAACACTATCAAGATAAGGGTCCTTCATCGAATTAAGCCGGATGCGGGTGCCGGGGGGATACTGCTCCTTGATAAAATTCACCATTTTTC
>OCQA01000917.1_pt1 | contig 25070 bp, 19 predicted proteins | sample 1538571 | NCBI WGS metagenome assembly OCQA01 (sample SAMN04571708, study PRJEB22368) | human gut metagenome | biome: human gut; material: stool | host: Homo sapiens | place: Luxembourg | collected 2012-09-28 | reverse complement strand
AGCAGAGTTTTACACCTAATTGGGGATAAAACAGCTGATGGCAGGCGGCGGGGTGGCGCTGATTGGCACTACCCTTGTTCCGCTGCTGTCCGGTCTGTTCGGATGAACAAAGCACCATCTTTCACCCGCTTCCGGAGGATAACGGAAGCGGGTTCTTCAGGAGGGATGTCCTTTGAATTTCATCTGGGATAAAATCACGGAATGGCTGAAAGGGCTGCTGGTCAGCGGCATCATCAGCAACCTGTCTGGTCTGTTTGATGCCATCAACACCCGCGTGGGCGAGGCGGCGGCGGTCGTCGGCACAACGCCGCAGGCATGGCACGGCGGCATCTTCCAGATGATTCGCAGCCTGTCGGAAAACGTCGTTGTGCCGATTGCAGGCATTATTCTGACCTTCATCATGTGCTTAGAACTGATTCAGATGCTTATTGACCGAAACAGCCTGCATGACTTTGACACCTTCCTTTTCTTCAAGTGGATTTTCAAGACCTTCGCCGCAGTGCTGATTGTCACCAACACATGGAATATCGTGATGGCGGTTTTCGATGTTGCGCAGAACGTCGTCAGTCAGGCATCGGGCATCATCATCGGCGATACCGCGCTGGATGCTGCCGTGCTGCTTGGAGACATGGAGCAGGCGCTGATGGCAATGGAAATCGGCCCGCTGTTCGGGCTGTGGTTTCAGTCCTCGCTGATGGGCATCTTAGCGTGGGTGCTGAGCATCTGCATCTTCATCGTCATATATGGGCGTATGATTGAGATTTACATGGTCACATCCATTGCGCCGATTCCGATGGCGACGATGGTGAATCGGGAATGGGGGCAGATGGGCAGCAACTATCTGCGGTCGCTCTTTGCGCTGGGTTTTCAGGCATTCCTCATCATGGTCTGCGTCGCGATTTATGCGGTACTCGTGCAGGGCATCAGCGCCGGCGGCGACATCGGCACCGCCTTGTGGACGTGCATCGGCTACACGGTGCTGCTGTGCTTCACGCTCTTCAAAACCAGCAGCGTCGCGAAATCTATTTTTAATGCCGGGTAATTAGTTATGCCGATAAATATGTGATGAGGCCTGTAAAACCGCCATGCAAAACAAAAAGTATCGGTCTAATTCTAAGCTACTTCGTCCTTTCTGATATAGTGTAGGTGGTAGCAAATCACCCACCACAGAAAGGAGTTCCTATGAAATTTGATGAACAAGGGTTCCGTCATCTCGTTGACGAAACCATCTCCACAATCATACGGTTAGGCACAACGTCCCATGCTGTGCTTGACCGTTATGAACGCTTTACTGAAATGCTGGTAGGACACTTAAAAAGTCTGGATCAGCCGTTTGAACTGACGCTCTGCCTTGAATGGGTCAATTCTCTGGATCACGATCCGGCTTGCGTGCTTAGCGCATCCTATGTTGAATGGAAAGCACTGCACAGGTTCGTCCATCTGCTGGCAGAACAGCAGACTGGAACGCTGACGGAATGGCATCATTATCTGTGTTTCACCCCGAAACTTCCTGAAACTGATGAATATAAAAACATTCTTGTTGAATTTCAGAAAGTTATGAAAGAGGAAGGCAAATATCCGACTACCATAAAGTCGTACAGTTCCATGGTCTGCAGGCTTCTTCTTTATCTGGAAAGCGTAGGTACTACAAAGTTTTCCGAGGTAAGGAACCCAAACCTTCTGGACTATTTCCAGACAGACCGGTTCAAGAACCGGAACCTGAAAGGGGTTCAGACGGAATTGTGTGTCCTGAAAAAGTTCCTGCGGTTTGCAACAGATGCCGGTTACACAGCCTGCAAGACTCTTCCTTATGCCCTGCCTAAAATCCGCCAGTCCAGAAATAAGATCATTACTACGATTGACGAAAAAGTAGAGGCAGACCTTCTGGAAGATGAGCCGAACAGCCTTGTCAACAAGAGGGATCAGGCGATTCTCCTGTTGGCGCTGCATACCGGCCTCCGAAGCTGTGACATCCGGGCATTGAGGTTCTGCGACATCGACTGGGAAAAAGAGACCATCCATATCCGCCAGAAAAAGACGGGCGTTGACCTTGAAATTCCCATAGACAGCGCCACTCAAAACGCCATTATTGATTACATTCTGAACGAGCGCCGGGACTGTGAGCAGGAATACATTTTCGTCACGTCCGTAGGCCCGATAAAAAAGCTGGCCCGCAGGCATTACAGGATGAAATACCGTACACAGGGGACGGAATCCTATGAAAATCTTCCGCACGATGGTCTCCATATTTACCGGCGCACTTTTGCGTCGCGGCTTTTGCAGTCAGGAACACCGTTGCCGCTCATTTCCGAAATGTTAGGGCATATCGACAAAAACTCTGTCCGCGTGTATCTCTCAACGGATGAAACAAAAATGAAGCGGTGTGCGTTAGACATCTCCCTGATTCCTTGCCGAAGGGAGGAATACTGATGTACGCAAGCAAATTTGGCCCTGTTATGGAAGAAATGCTTACCATCCGGCAGCGTTCCGGTTTACAGTTAAAGTTTATTGTTTTTTTCCTTGACGACTTTGATGCTTTCTGTGCCAGAGAGTATCCAGAAGCCACCCTTCTTACAAAGGAGATTGCCGAAACATGGATTCACAGCTCCGATTCTCCATCCCGGCACCACATGGCGCGGCGGGTCTTAACAATGAAGCATATCGGGGAATACCAGCAGTCACTTGGCTTAAACGCTTATGTCCCGAATTACCGGATTAAGAGGTCAAAGGCAGAGGAACCCCATCTGTTTACGGATGAACAGCTTTCGCTGTTTTTTAAAACTGTTGACACAAAGCTGATCCCAACAGAGACCTATCCGTATAAAGACACCATGTTCCCGGTATTTTTCCGGTTAGTTTACTGTTGTGGCCTCCGCAGCTCCGAAGCGTGCAACCTGAAGGTGTCAGATATTGATTTCCCCAAAGGAACGATCTGTATCTACCAATCGAAGGGCATGAAAGATAGGGAGCTTCCCTTGTCAGATGACCTTCTGGACTTATGCTACCGTTTTGACCAGTATTACCAGAAGCAGTTCCCTGACCGTACTTATTTTTTCAAGCCGAACCAGGAACGGGAGCACATGATAAGCGCCGATGTCTGCAAGATTTTTCAGGCCATACTTAAAAAGGCTGGGTTGTTGGAACTGCCCGGAAAAAGGTTTACAACGCATGGCCTCCGCCATCTCTTTGCTGTTCAAAACATTAAAAAATGCGCTGACGCAGGAGAAGATTTCTATAACTGGATTCAGTATCTTTGCAGGTACATGGGACACAAACACATCCGCTATACACTGTACTATCTGCATATAACCTCACAGCTTTTCCCTGTCTACCGGGAGAAGCTGGACGCTCTTGAGAAAGGAATCGGTGTGGTCTATGCGGAAGAATAAACAAGAGCCGAAAAAGATGTTTTTTATCTACACAAAGGATTTTTTCAACCACTTGCGCTCTGAACTTCACAGCGAACGGACAATCGAAACTTACTGCCAATCATTGAACGCTTTCCGTATTTATCTCTACGAAACCTACTCAAAAACTGTTGACCAGATCACGACTGATTTTGTCACAGAAGAAGTGATCCGCGAATTTTTGAGCAGTGTTGCTGACAGCAACAGTGTTGGCACACGGAATGTCCGGCTGTCCGGAATAAAGGCATATCTGAAATATGCCGCTACCCGTGATATGGAGCTTGTACCCCTGCAAATCAGCATTTCTGCTGTGAAGCACAAGAAAACGTACCCGAAACGCCATAACTGGCTGAATAAGGAAGATATTGAACTGATCCTCGCGCAGCCGCCACAGACAAAGATAGGGGTGCGGGATCGTTTCATTATCCTGTTCCTGTTTTCAACCGGGGCACGGCTTGCCGAAATGCGTTCTGTCCAGTTAAAAGACATCATTATAAATGAAAAGTATCCGTATATCCGAATCACCGGCAAAGGAAACAAACCGCGTATCGTCCCCATTCCGGAAGATTCTTTTCTAAAAAACTACAAGTATTACTGCCACCTTTACCATCCCAAAGAGAACCCGGATGATTACCTTTTCTATCCGACTGCAAAAGTTGGCAGAGAAATGATGTCTGAGGACAACGTGCAGCGCATCCTGAAAAAGTATGGGGACGCCGCCCGATGTTCCAACCCAAAGTTGCCTTCCATCCATCCGCACCTTCTCCGACATTCCTATGGGGCGCAGCTATACAGGCTTGGGGTTTCTCTCCCGGAGATAGCAAAACTTCTTGGGCATGAGGATGTTTCCACAACAGAAATCTACGCGGAGACCGATCCTGAAATGGCGGCAGAGGCCATTTCAAAGATGTTAGGCAAACAGGCGGTAAGGAAATGGGACTTCCTTACCGAAGATGAAAAGTTAAAAATCTTAGGACTAAAGTAGCTCAGAATTAGGCCGATACTTTCTTGCTAAACATAGTGTAAACACCAGCTTTCACAGAATTTATCGGTCTTATTTTTTACGAGGCATTAAACACGTTAGACCGACATCGGTCTAACGTGTTCAATGCGCACTGACCTCTCATCCCCAAAACAGCAGCAAAGGTTTCTGGGACAGCTTATCCACACTGCATCCACAAGCAATCCACAAGAAATCCACAGGCACTGCAAAGACTGTGGAAAACAGCGGCGCAGGAAGCAAAACCTATGCGCCGCAGGAAGGAGCAATAGGCAATGGCATATGTCTCGATTTCCAAGGACTTGTCGCGCGTCAAGTCCAAGTTTCTTTTCAACCTGACGAAGCGTCAGGTCGTCTGTTTCGGGCTGGGGGCGCTGATAGGCGTTCCCGCCTTCTTTCTGGCGAAGGATGCGCTGGGTGTCAGCCCTTCGGTGCTGCTCATGATGCTGCTTATGCTGCCGTTTTTTTTGCTGGCGATGTTTGAACGGCATGGGCAGCCGCTGGAAGTGCTGATTCGGCATTTCATTCAGGCGCGATTCGTGCGTCCGCGCATCCGTGTCTGGCAGAACGACAATTTCTACAAAACGATTGACCGGAGTATCCGCAATCAGCAGGAGGTGCAGAAGATTCTTCGTGGCAAACAAAGACAAAATCAGACTGACAAGGGCTGAGAAACGGCAGCTGCAGGCACTCATGCGCAGCCGTCAGCAGCGGAAGAAACCGCCGCATTCCGTGCAGGAGACGATTCCGTATGAACGCATGTGGCCGGATGGCATCTGCCGCGTCAGCCCAAGTTACTACACTAAGACTGTGCAGTTCTGGGACATCAACTATCAGCTGGCGCAGAACGAAGATAAAAGCGCCATCTTCGAGGGCTGGTGTGACTTTCTGAACGCATTTGACAGCAGCGTGCATTTGCAGCTTTCGTTTCTGAACCTGACAGCGAATGCGGATGCGGTTGAGCAGCGCATTCTGCTTCCCGACAAGGCGGACGGCTTCGACGCAATCCGCCGCGAATACACGGAAATGCTGCAAAACCAGCTTGCCAAGGGCAGCAATGGTTTGAGCAAGCGAAAGTATCTGACTTTCGGCGTGGAATCGGAAAACTACCGGACGGCAAAGCCGCGTCTGGAACGCATTGAGACGGATTTGCTCAATCACTTCAAGCGCCTTGGGGCGGCAGCCGCTCCGATGGATGGCAGAGAGCGCTTGAAGCTGATGTACGATATGTTCCATCTGGATGCGCAGACACCGTTCCTGTTTGACTGGAAATGGCTTGCGCCCACCGGACTGCGCACGAAGGACTTTATCGTTCCCTCTTCCTTCAAATTCGGGGAGCGGCAGCGTTTCGGCATGGGCAGCAAAGTGAGCGCGGTCAGCTTCTTCTCCATTCTTGCGTCCGAACTCAATGACCGCTGTCTGGCGGAGTTTCTCGCAATGGATTCCTCCCTTGTGGTGAGCTTTCACTTGCAGGCGATTGACCAGACTGCAGCCATCAAGGACATTAAGCATAAGCTCACGGCGCTGGATCAAATGAAGATTGATGAGCAGAAAAAAGCCGTCCGCGCCGGATATGACATGGAAATTCTGCCGTCTGATTTGGCTGCTTACGGCGGCGAAGCAAAAAAGCTGCTGGAAGAATTGCAGAACCGCAACGAGCGCTTCTTCTTGGCGACACTGCTGGTGATGAACACGGCGGACAACCACCATCAGCTGGATTTGGACGTGAAGCAGGCGCAGAGCATTGCTTTGCAGCACAACTGTCAGCTGATTCCGCTGGACTACCAGCAGGAGGCTGGCATGGTGTCCTGCCTGCCGCTGGGCGAGAACCAAATCCAGATTCAGCGCGGACTCACCACTTCGGCGGCGGCGGTCTTTATGCCGTTTACGACGCAGGAATTGTGTCAAAACGGCGCAGAAGCGCTGTACTACGGCTTGAATGCGCTGTCCAACAACCTGATTATGGTGGATCGGAAGCAGCTGAAAAATCCCAACGGGCTGATTCTGGGTACACCCGGTTCAGGCAAATCCTTCTCCGCCAAGCGCGAAATGAGCAATGTCATGCTGGTCACGGACGATGATGTCATCATCTGCGACCCGGAGGGCGAATATGCACCGCTTGTTGCGCAGTTCGGCGGTCAGGTCATTCAAATTTCGCCGACCAGCAGCAATTACATCAATCCGATGGAAATCAATCTGAATTACAGCGACGATGACAACCCGCTGTCGCTGAAATCGGATTTCATTCTGTCCTTGTGCGAGCTGATTGTCGGCGGGCGGGACGGCTTGCAGCCCATTGAGAAAACGGTGATTGACCGTGCTGTCCACATTGTGTATCAGCCGTACCTGAATGACCCGCAGCCGGAGAACGTGCCGATTCTGGAAGATTTGTACAACGCGCTTCGTCAGCAGACGGAGAAGGAAGCGCAGACGCTGGCAACGGCACTTGAAATCTATGTGACGGGCTCGCTGAATGTGTTCAACCACCGCACGAATGTGGATGTCAACAGCCGCATGGTCTGCTATGACATCAAGGAGCTGGGAAAGCAGCTGAAAAAACTCGGTATGCTGATTGTGCAGGATCAGGTCTGGGGGCGCGTGACGGCAAACCGCAGTGAAGGCAAGTCCACCCGGTATTACATGGATGAGTTTCATCTGCTGCTTCGCGAGGAGCAGACCGCTGCTTATTCCGTTGAAATCTGGAAGCGATTCCGCAAGTGGGGCGGCATCCCGACGGGCATTACGCAGAATGTCAAGGATTTGCTGGCCAGTCAGGAAGTCGAGAACATTCTGGAAAACTCCGACTTCATCTGCATGTTGAATCAGGCATCCGGCGACCGGGAGATTCTGGCGAAGAAGTTAGGCATTTCGCCGTATCAGCTATCCTACGTCACGCAGAGCGGCGAGGGCGAAGGGCTGCTGTTCTACGGCAATGTGATTCTTCCATTTCAGGATCACTTCCCGAAGAATACCATGCTGTACAAGGTGATGACCACCAAACTGTCGGACAAGGCAGTGCAGAATGAATATTAAACACAGGAGGTGCATTCCATGACATATGGTTTGGTGCTGGGCAGCTGCATTTTCTGCACCGTGCTGACGCTGGCAGTGTACGCGCTGCTGCGTGCGGCAGCGGAAGCAGACCGCGGGAGCGAGGAAGCGTATCAGCGGATGCAGCATAAGGAAGGGCGGCGCTGATGGAAAAGGAGCGCCATCGCGGCACATCCCGCTTGCAGTTCAGCAAGGAGGAACAGATGCAGGCAGTACGCGCCGGTCAGCCTGAAAGAAGCCATTCGCCGCTGCTTCACCAAGGTATTCATGCAGCCCATGCCCAACTCCATCATCAGGCGGCAGAAGCCAATGAAGATGAGAACAGCGCTGTGCAAGCCGCGCTGACAGCAGACGACATGCAGGAAGAAGCGTTCCGGGCGGCGGCGCACGCGGGGAAAGCCCCCAAGCGGCACAATGCCCGCTGGCAGCAGAAACGCGCCATCCGGCAGGAGTATGCCGCCGCAAAATCTTCCCGCAGTCCAGCCAATCACATTGCTCCCGCGCCGAAGGTAGCAGCAAATGCAGTTCCCAAAGCCGAAAACATCAAGAAAAGGCTGCGCCAGACGTTTGCCCGCCATCCGACGGCTTGGGCGGTGCTTGCGCTGGCGGCGCTGCTCCTTGCGGTGATGAGCAGCCTGCAATCCTGTACGCCGCTGGCGCAGTCGGTGCTGGAATCCATCGTGATTGGCACTTATCCGGCGGAGGAAGCGGACGTAAAAGCGGCAGAAAGTGCGTATGCCGACATGGAAAGGCAGCTCAAAGAGGAAATGAGCAATTACGCCCGCCATCATCCGGAATATGATGAAGTGAAGGTGGATGCAGACGAAATTTGGCACGACCCCTATGTGCTGATGGCCATCATCTCCGCCTGCTTCGATGGACAGGACTGGACGCTGGAAACCGCTATGCCGGTGCTGGACAAATACTTCAAGCTCCAGTACATCGTGACAGAATCCGTAACGAGAGAAACACGATACCGCACGGAGACCGAGCAGCGGTACAACCTGGAAACAGAACGCTTGGAGATTGTGACGGTTCGCGTGCCGTATGCTTATACAGTCTGTCATGTGCGGCTGGAAAACAAAAATCTGTCGCACCTGCCCGTTGTCAGCATGAGCCATCACACGATGGGCATGTACGCGCTGTACATGGCAACGCACGGCAACATGGAGGGCATTTTCCACGGCAATCCCTACGCTGCCCCGCTCAAAGACCCCACATTGTACGACATTCCCGACGAGACGCTCGCAAGCAGCCCGACTTTCGCCGCACTCATGGCGGAGGCGGAAAAATATATCGGCTATCCGTATGTCTGGGGCGGTGCATCGCCCGAAACCAGTTTTGACTGTTCGGGCTTTGTCAGCTATGTATTCACCAATTCCGGCGTATACAATACGGGCAGGCTGGGCGCAAAGGGACTGCGGAGCTTATGCCGGAACGTTCCGGCGGCACAGGCAGAACCGGGCGACGTGGTGTTCTTTGAAGGCACGATGGGCGACGGCGTGGATGGCATTACGCACTGCGGCATTTATGTCGGCAATGGCATGATGATTCACAGCGGAAGTCCCATTGGCTACGCGAATTTGAACGATGCTTACTGGAAAAGCCACTTTCATTCGTTCGGGCGGATGCCCGGTCTGTAATTTTCGGGGAGTCCAGCGCATGGACTCCCTTTTTCCTACCACTTTTTATCCACATTTGAAAGGAGAACAATATGCAGAGAAACATGAACCGTTCGATTCCCGCAGGGGAAGCAATGGATATTGCCAAGCAGGTGCTGCTTGCGATGCTGATGCTGATTCTGCTGTCCGTGCTGATTCCGGCGCGGGCAGAAGAATCGGTATCCCCCGATGATTGTCAGTGAGACGGCGAACAGCACCGAATATCCTGCGCTGGAAGCGGATATTCCCGTCATCACCTCGGAGGGCAAAAGCAATGTGAAAATCGCCGGGGTCAAGTCGAAAAACAAGCTGGTGCGCTACACCATCCCGGAAACGCTGCTCCGGGCGGACGAAAACTTTCTGGCGCTGATGGTGGAAGCGGAAAAATACATCGGCTATCCGTATGTATACGGCGGCAGCAAGCCGTCCACCGGGTTTGACTGCTCCGGCTTCGTGTGCTGGGTATTCCGCCAGTCGGGGGTCTATGATACCGGGCGGCTGGGTGCAAAAGGGCTGTATTCGCTCTGCACGGATGTCAGCCGGGACGAGGCGCGCCCCGGCGACTTGGTATTCTTCACGAAAACGATGGGCGCAGACGTGAAGGGCATTACCCATGTGGGCATTTATGTCGGCAATGACATGATGCTTCACGCGGGCGACCCGGTTGGTTTTGCGGATTTGCAGAGCGACAAATGGGCGAAGAAAATCTATGCCTTTGGCAGACTGCCCGTCCAGCAGGGAGCGCAGGCGGATGAGTGAACCCAAGAAACGCTATCCCGCAGACCGCATCAAGCTCCATGCATTGCTGGAACGGAAAGAAAACGAGCTGTGCCGATTAACCGAAGAGGTCAATCAACTGCGTGCGCGCGTGAAAGAAGCAGACCGCACTGCCATCAATGCCACCTGCGAGCTGTATGCGCTGACGCCGGAAATGCTCTCGACCTTCCTCCGCGCGAAATTCGGCACGCAGGACAATGCCCCTGAAATCCCCGCTGCACCCCAATTGCCCGAAGGAGAAAATGAATGAAGCGAAAATTGAAACAATGGACAGCTGTCCTCTGCCTGCTGATGCTGCTGGCGGCGAGCCTGCATCTTGCGCGGGCGGAAAGCGCGCCGGCGCAGGAAGAATGCGCCCCGTACCGCATTGTGCTGACAGCCCCCGGCGGCTGGAACCGCAGCAACAGCGCCATCATCACGGTGAGCGTGAAGGACGAGCAGAATCTTGGCTGGTACCAAATGGCGTACCGGATGAACGACGGCGACTGGACGGACTGCGAGCAGCTGTTTGACAAGAGCAAGGCGGAAATCGCGGTGCATGAGAACGGTACGTTTACCTTTCGCATCACCGACCCGCACGGGCATACGTTTGAAGAAAGCATCCGCGTCGCCGTCATTGACCGAAGCGCACCGACCGTGAAAGCAAGCATCACCGGGACGACCTTGCAGGTAGAAGTGCAGGACGACCTCTCCGGCGTGGCAGGTGTGCAGGTCAACAGCATGCTTTTCACCGAGCAGCAGGCAGGGAGCATCATCCGGATTGCGCTGGATGATACGCTGGCGCGGTACGACACGCTGTCCATCCGCGCTTTCGACTATGCCGGGAACTTCTCCGAGCCTGTGCTGCTCAATAATCCCTGCTACGAAGATAATTCGCGGGTGACGGCTGCACCGACCAATTCGCCGAAACCGACGAAACAACCCAATTCTACGGCGGAAATCATCGTCCAGCCGACGGCAACGAAGCGTCCGAACGGGCTGGGCGGCTCGCTGATTTACGTCAGCGAAGAAACTTCGACGACAGCAGCGCCGACACAAGCGCCGTCCCCGACACCAGTCATCCAGTACGTTCCTATCGGGCCGGGAATGCCCTACAAGGCGGACGGCAATGCCCATACGCTGGATGTGCTGTACAGCGCTGCAACCAACAAGCAGTTTATCACCCTGCAAAGCAAGAATGGCAGCACCTTCTACCTCGTTATCGACTACGACAAGCCCATTGACGAAGCGGCGGAAATGTACGAGACATACTTCCTCAATCTGGTGGATGAGCGGGATTTGCTGGCGCTGCTGTCCGACGAAGAGAAGGAGGAACTGCCGACCCCGTCGCCCGAAATCATCTATGTAACGCCTGTCCCTACGACCGTACCAATGCCAACTGCCGTGCCAGCAGCAACGGAAAAGACGGCCAGCTCCGACCGAATGACGGCAGTGCTTGCGCTGGGCGCTATCCTGCTGCTGGGCGGCGCGGGTGCTTTTGCACTGGTGAAGTACCGCAGAAACAGCGCGCGTCATCGGGCAGACAACGATTTTATGCTGGATGATGACGACGAAAGTGCTGAATAAGGAGGAGACGCATGGAATTATATATCGCAGAAAAGCCCAGCGTGGGGCGCACCATTGCCAGCGTCATCGGCGCAAATGAGCGAAGAGACGGCTATTGGGAGGGAAACGGCAGGATGGTCAGCTGGTGCATCGGACATCTGGTAGCGCTGGCGATGCCGGAAGCGTACCGCAGCGATTATCAGCGCTGGCGTTACAGCGATTTGCCCATTCTGCCCGACAAGTGGCAGTACAGCGTCGTCGCAGAGACGAAAAAGCAGTTTGAGCTTCTCCGCCGCCTGATGCATGACAGCCGCGTGACGAGCCTTGTCTGCGCGACCGATGCAGGACGCGAAGGCGAGCTGATTTTCCGGCTGGTCTATGCAATGGCAGACTGCCGAAAAGAGGTGCGCCGCCTCTGGATTTCCTCAACAGAAGAAAGTGCGATTCGCCAAGCCATTTGCCATATGAAGCCGATGCACGACCATGACAATCTGTATCGGGCGGCGCTGTGCCGTGCGCAGGCGGATTGGCTGATTGGCATCAACGCCACGCGCCTGTATTCGCTGCTGTATGGGCGGCCGCTTCCGACGGGGCGCGTCATGAGCCCGGCGCTGGCGATGCTGGTGCAGCGGGAAGCGGCGATTGCTGACTTTCAATCCACCCCGTTCTTTGCCGTAAAGCTCGAAACTGACCCGCTTGCCGCAAAGTCGGAACACATGGATAGCCTGACCGAAGCCCGTGCCCTGCTGGAATGCTGCAATCATGCGCCGTATGCCGTGGTGCAGAAGATTGCGCGCAGGCAGCGCAGCGAAAATCCGCCGCTGCTGTATGATTTGACCACGCTTCAGCAGGATGCCAACCGGCTGTTCGGCTTTACTGCCCAGCAGACGCTGGATTACGCCCAGAGCCTGTACGAGAAGCAGCTGCTGACCTACCCGCGCACGGACAGCCGGTATCTGACGCAGGACATGCAGGAGAAACTGCCGGAACTGGCTGCCCGCGTGTGCCGTGCGCTGCCGTTCGCATCCGCCTTGGAACTGCACCTGCATCCCGAACGGGTTGTGGATGACAGCAAAGTCAGCGACCACCCCGCTATCATTCCGACCGCCGCAATGCCCGCTCAGGCGCAGCGCATCAATGCCCTGACGACGGGCGAACGCGACTTGCTCCACCTCGTCTGCACCCGGCTGCTGTGCGCGCTGGAAGAACCTTTCGTGTATGAAGAAACAGCCGTCACGCTGATGTGCGGTGCGCATGAATTTGGGGCAAAGGGCAGACGGATTATCCAGATGGGCTGGAAGCGCATTTGGTACACCTTCCGCGGAAGCCTTGGCGGACGGATGAACGAAGAGGAGAAGATGCAGGAAAACGTCATCTCGGCTGACCTTGCAGAAGGCATGAAACTGCCGGTTCTCCGCGCATCCATTGAGGAAGGCAAGACCACCCCGCCGCCGCATCATACCGAAGGCACGCTGCTGCACGCAATGGAAACCGCCGGTGCAGCGGACATCCCCGAAAATGCGGAGCGGAAAGGCATCGGCACACCCGCCACCCGTGCTGCCATTTTGGAGAAACTGATTGAAACGAAGCTGATTGAGCGCATCGGGGAAAAGCGGAAGAAGGTGCTTGTGCCGACGACCAAGGGAAAAGCTCTTGCCGCAGTGCTGCCGGAAAGTCTGCGTTCGCCCCTGCTGACATCTGCATGGGAGCAGCGCTTGCAGCAAATTGAACAGGGTGCGGAGAAGCACGAAGATTTCATGCGGGATATTCAGGCTTTCGTCAAAGAGCTGACGGTGAATCCGCAGCGAGTTGAACATGCGGAGACGCTGTTCCCGCCGCTCCGGGAGAAAATCGGCAGCTGCCCCAAATGCGGCGCGGCAGTCACGGAGCATCCCCAAGGGTATCTGTGCGAAAACCGTATCTGCGGATTTGCACTCTGGAAAAAGGGCGGTATCCTTGCCCATGCGGAAACGCCCCTGACCGCCGCCGAAGCAAAGACGCTGCTGACAAAGGGGGCTGTCCGCAAAACCGGTTTGCACTCCACCCGGACTAACGCCCGCTATGATGCCGTGCTGCATCTTGATTTCGGCAAGGATGGCAGGGCAATCCTGCGCCCGCGCTTTGACTGATGAAAGGATGATGAAAATGAAGAAACTCATAGCGCTCCTGCTTGCGCTGCTGACCTGTTTTGCCGCTGCCTTGGCGGATACTGGAAGTGCACCGGAAATTCCGCAGGGAACGCTGAATGCCGAGGTGATGCCGTTTACGCCGGGGCAGACCTATGCAGTGTATTCCGCGCCGGACAGCAGAAGCATTCGCGGTGCGAAGGGACGCGCGCGGGTCAGCACCAACGGCTGGATTCAGGTGTTCGGCGCGGAAGGCGACTGGCTGCTGGTGCAGTATGCCATCACCCCGGAGCACTGCCGCATCGGGTATATTGACAAGAATGCACTGCCCCAAGATGCTGCGGCTCCCGCGCTGGCGCTGGAAGCCGTGCCCGCCATCGTCAGCTATGACGTTTCCGTAACGGATGACCCGCTGATGAGCCAGACACCGTTGACCCGCCTGACGGAAAACACCAGCGTAACGGCGCTGGCAAGCATGGGCGACTGGACGTACATCGAAGCGGGTACAGGCAAGAGCCGCTTCCGCGGGTTCGTCCCCACCGAATGCCTGCTGGGGACAGTCACCGACACCCGCGAGGCAAACCGTGCCATCCTCGGCAGCTGGAAGCTGTATGCGGGCAGCTCCGTGGATGCGGAACAGATGACCTTCCTTGCGGATGGCAGCATGACGGGCTGCGCAGTGCTGGCAGACGGGACGCGCGCTGATTTCTGCGGCACATGGGAGATTCAGGAATACGATACCCGCCGCGAACGCTACTGGAACGAGTCGGAGTTTGAACTGACGCTTTCGCGCGGCAGCACTGCGGAACAGTATGGGCTGCGGATTTGCCGCCGGATGACAGCGGATGGCGGATATAAGTACGCACTGATCCTCTCCGACGGCACAAAGGAAAGCAGCATGGTACTGGAATAAAGAAGGTATACTTTCCAAAACGCCAGCCGCCCTCCAGATTTCTCCGGAAGGGCGGCTGGGGTCAATTCCATTCAGGCTGCGTCAAAAAGTCGCGGATGTTTCGGTGCTTGATGCCGTCGCGGCTCATGTCAAGCTCGTCCATCGACACCACATATTTGGGGAAGTTGTCCGGCACGGAAGCGTAAACGCCAAATTCCCGCTGAATCGTCTCGTCGGAAGCCAGCAGATAGCATACCTGCACATAGAGTTTTTCGTGCTGCTTCTGCCCGACAAAATCAATCTCCCGGCTGCCGATTTTGCCGACAGTGACGGTGTAGCCGCGGCGCAGCAGCTCCATGTAGACGATGTTTTCAAGAATGAGGTTGATGTCCTTCATGTTCCCGCCGAACACCGCTTCCCGCAAGCCGTGGTCTGCCATATAGTATTTCTCGTTCGTCGCGAGAATCTGCTTGCCTTGCAAATCCTCCCGATTGACCTGATAAAACAGGTACGCTTCGGTGCAGTATTTGATGTAATTCAGCACCGTTTCGGGCGCAACCGTGCGGTGTTCGCTTTTCAGAAACTTCGCAATGGATGTGGATGCGAACGTTGTGCCGATATTGCCGATGACATACGCCACAATGCGGGCGAGCAAATCCACATCGCGGATTTTGTTGCGCCTGACCACATCGTTGAGGACGACCGAATTGTAGATGTCATGCAGATACTGCCTGCATGGTTCGGGCGCATAGCGGAGATTGGCAAGGTAGGGCATCCCGCCCAGCGTCAGGTACTGCTGAAAAGCTGCCGCGTCTGATGCACCGGGTTCAACCGTTCGGTAGAGTTCGAGAAATTCAGCAAAAGAGAAGGGGTAAATGGTAAATTCCACATAGCGCCCGCCCAGCACGGTCGCCAGTTCGCCGGACAGCAGCTTGGCGTTGGAGCCGGTGATGTAAATGTCGCAGTCCAGCTCAATGCGGAAGGAGTTGATGGCTTTTTCCCACTGCACAACTTCCTGAATCTCGTCAAAAAACAGATAGACTTTGCCCGTGATGGCAGCGGCCCGTTTCAGCACCTCTTCGTGCAGCGCCTGTGCCGTGCAGAGGTGCGCATTGCTCATGACCTCGAAGTTAAACGAAATCATCTGCGCATCCTGAACGCCCGACGCTTTCAGCTCGTCCTGGATGAGATTCAGCATGACGGACTTGCCGCAGCGCCGGATGCCGGTCATCACCTTCACCAAATCTGTCCCGATAAACGGGCGGATACGCTTCATATACATTTCCCGCTGAATCATGCGGCACAGCCTCCCTTCGATGATACACATAGTATGGCACATCTGCGAAGAAAAATCAAGCAGAAACAAAAGACTTTTTCAGCTATAACTGAAAAACTTCACATTCGACGCAGAAAATTCACTTACAGATTATCTCACTTGCGCTTTTCCTGCGCCGAAGCACTCATCCCACCAAAACAAAAAGAACGAAATGGAGCGATAAAAACAATGATGTACCTAAATCAGCTGATGCGTTCCCAGCGCCTGACCAAGGCGGAACTTTCCCGGCAGAGCGGCATTCCGGAAACTACCCTGCGCGACTTGCTCAGCGGCAGCGTGCGGCTGGAAAACTGCAAAGCGGGCACGATTCTCCGCCTTGCGCGCGCCTTCCATGTTTCCGTTGAGGAACTCCTGATGCACGGCGGCGAACACCCTGCGGATTATCCGGAGCATCGTGCGCAGTCCGTGCCGGAGGACGAGCAGACGGCGCTCTGCGCGCTGCTTCATGCCCTCTCGCAGCTGCTGCCCGATTCCTGATGACCGCGCAGATGGTGGACTGCATCGGACTGCTTGCCCAGCAGGAATGCCCGCGCTGCCGGCAGGGATTCTGCACGGAAACGGACGAGCGCTGCAGCCTGATAGAGCAGGACGAACGCAGCTTCCAAGCCGGAAGCCTCGACTGCGCCTATTTTGCTGACTGCGTAATGCCCGCCGACTGGACGCTGACCGACCTTGCCGCCTACGCGCTGTGGTATGCGAGCGGCGCAGACTGACGCAGAGGAGAAAAACATGCAGACAAAAGTACAAGCCTATGTGCAGCTGGCGGACGAAACATCGCTGAAAATCACAGGCAATTACCTTGACTGGTTGTCGTTCCTGACCACGGCATCAAGGCTCTATAAATATCCCTATCACGACCAGCTGATGATTTATGCGCAGCGCCCGGATGCAAGCGCCTGTGCCGCGTATGAACTCTGGAACGGCACCATGCACCGCTACATCCGGCGCGGCGCAAAGGGCATTGCCCTGCTGAACCCCACCGCCAACGGGATGCGCATCCGGTATGTCTTTGATGTGTCGGACACGGGAACGCGGGCAGATTCGCGGAATGTAGACGTGTGGCAGCTGACGGAAGCGGCAGAACCGGCTGTCCGCAAGATGCTGGCAGAAGAATTTTCTGCGGATGCGTCGATGCGCCTTGCCGCGCAGATCGACCAGCTTGCCGAGCGTCAGGCGCTTGCCTATTGGAACGAACACCGCCGCGACATCCTCGACAGTGTTGACGATTCGGCATTATCGGAGTACGATGATTTTGCGGCGGGGGCATCCTTCCGAAAAGCAGCGGCGGCAAGCATCTCGGCTGTCATCCAGACCCGATGCGGACTGGAGCCGGAGCTGCTGCGGGAGGATTTTCAAGAGGTCATGGACTGGAACACGCCCGCAGCCGCGGCGGAACTGGGCACGGCAGTCCGCACGATTGCCGAGCAGGTTCTCCGCCAGATAGAAAGAACTGTCCGAAATGCGGAAAGGAGCATGGAACATGAGCGAACTGAAGTACACACAGCACGGGGATTGCCTGCTGCCGGAAATGGACCTGACCGAAGAGGAACAGCAGCCGCTGGGCAAGTACGGGATGATGCGCCAGCAGTATCTGGCGAGCGAGCGTCCGGGGCTGTATACGCGGCTGCTCCTGAGCGGGCGGCTGATGACGCACCTGCACGAAATCGAGCAGAGCGCGCAGAATCGGCTGAACCGCCTGATGCACATCCTGCCGAAGCAGAGCGGCGTGACCGAGGACATGAAGGCGGAGAACCCGATGCGCTGGGCGGCGCAGATGAACAGCCTGAAACATCAGGCGGAGGAAATGATTCTTTCGGAGCTGATTTACAGCTAAGCGGTTATACGCCGCAGCTGGAGCAGATAAGTTTCTTCCTGCCGACAGAAAATGAGCAGATTCAGCTGGTGGACAATTTTGAGGCGGAGAGTGCGCAAGCACCCTTCGCTTTTTCTGTGCCGCAGGAAGTGGTGGATGAATTTCTGCGCAGCGGCAGCAATACGACTGACCATCGGATGAAAGTCGCGGCGGACTTTGCCAAGCAGCTTCCGACTGAAACCATTGCCCAGCGCCTTCCGCGGATTTATCGCGGCGGATTCGGCATGATGTACATGGGCAAGTCGTACAGCGCGTGGTACGACGCAACCGGCATTCGGGTTGCAAGCGGGAAAAGCGCCCGCGATGTGCCGAATGCGCAGCGGATTGCATGGGCGGATGCCGCACGGCGCATCGGGGAGCTGCTGGAATCCGGCGAATTTCTGGGGATGATGGAGCTGGCACAGACCCCGGTGCATGAGCGGGCAATGGCAGCGCAGGGGCTTTGGTACATGTACCACGACATGGCGGAGGAAGGCAAAGGCTATTTTCCCGCCATGAAGAGCATTCGCGGCAGCAGTTTCCCCGAAGAAACGGCGCGGCTGACGGAGCAGCTTGCCAACCCGGAATTTCTGCCAAGGCTGACAGCAGAAGCGGAGAAATTTGCGGAAGATGCGCGGGAAAATCGGAACCTCCTGCGATTTCCCTTCCACAACCCGGAGGCTGTCCTGAACACGCTCAAAGAGCTGGCGTTTCCGCGGCGCGACTATGACTCCCTGCTTGCCCAAGTTCCCAAACCGGACGGCTTCATCACGGAGGATGAAATCGACGATATCCTCAGCAGCGGCGGCAATATGTCGGGCGGCAAACGGCGCATCTACCAGTATTTCACCGAAACGCCTGCACGCTCGATGACCGAAAAAGCGAATTTCCTCAAAGACGAGTATGGCATAGGCGGGCGTTCTCCTGCGGTATCCGGTGCGGATGGCAGCAATGAAGCGCATGACAGCAAGGGCATTGTGCTGCAAAAAAACGGCTGCGCGCCTGTCAAAATGCAGTGGACGAAGGCGGCAGCGCGCATTGACACGCTGATTCGCCGGGGGCAGTATCTGACGAAGGATGCAATGGCCGATTTTGGCAGGCAGGAAGTTGCCGAAGATGCCCTCCCAAAGGAAGTAGCGCCGGATGTGGACGATGAAAATCGGGCGGAGCAAGGCAAAGAAGCAGACGAATCTGTTTCCGCCGAGGAAAGCGCCGCACCTGCTGATGCCGCTGAAAATCCAGCTTCCTCCGAAACCGCTGCCTATGCGGTCGGCGATACGGTTTATCTGGACGGTACGCCCTTTGTGATCGAGGCAAAAAGTGCGTTCGGCGTTCAGCTGCGCGACCCGTCCCAGCGCTATCCTATTTTCCGGGCGGAAAGTCTGCCGCGCTTTGAGCGGCTGCTGGCAGCGGACGAACGGAATGCACATTTCCTGCCAGCGGCAGAAAACTTCCGCATTACGGATGAACATTTGGGAGAAGGCAGTGCAAAAGCGAAATTCAGTGCGAACATCGAAGCCATTTCCGTGCTGAAGATGGTCGAAAGCGAGCATCGTTCGGCATTACCGCAGGAACAGGAAGTGCTGTCCCGCTATGTGGGCTGGGGCGGCTTGCCGCAAGCCTTTGACGAGCGCAACGAGGCGTGGCGAAGCGAATACAGCGCGCTGAAATCCCTGCTGACGCAGGAAGAATACGAAGCTGCCCGTGCATCCACCCTGAACGCGCATTACACCAGCCCGCTTGTCATCCGTGCCATTTATGCGGCGGTGGAACAGCTGGGCTTCCGGTCGGGCAATGTGCTGGAACCCAGCTGCGGCGTGGGCAATTTCTTCGGGATGCTGCCGGACAGCATGAAGGAAAGCCGCCTGTACGGGGTGGAGCTGGACAGCATCACAGGACGCATCGCCCAGCAGCTGTATCCCAAGGCGCACATCACCATTGCAGGCTTTGAAACGACTGACCGCAGGGATTTCTTTGACCTTGCCATCGGCAATGTGCCGTTCGGGGCGTATCAGGTGCAGGACAAAGCCTTTGCCCGCCACAATTTTCTGATTCACGATTACTTTTTTGGTGCGACTCGTTCCTAAGTGAAAAGCTTAGGTGCAAATTTTGAAAGGCAGGTGAACCAGAATATTTGCAAACTAACAATTCGATTGGTGGAATGATGGGGTAACGCCCTGAAACGCCATCCTTAATACTCCGACTGGCTCTGCTCAAAAGGCAGATGATCAGAAGCTCGGTGAAGTCGGCAGAGAGCTACCGTCTTGCGGCTGTGTGAACACCGCAACGAAAGCTGTCCAGCGGTGGATGGTGTAGCCTGTATGCCGGAGGTCTACAAAATATCTATGGTGAGAATGACCGTAAAAAGTCTGACGAATCCTCGAATGTAAGGGTCTATAAGTAGGCTGTATAGAAATGTGCAGTTATCCAAACGGATAGTATGTGGGGAAAAGTAAAAATCGAAGATATGAAATTCCCTATGCCGTTACAGGCGGTATCAAGCATACAGGCTTAGAGAGGACACCTACGGATATATGTATAGATAGAATTGTTGGAACGAGGAAAGCAGAAAAGCTAACCAATGGTTAGTAAACGCAGGAAATCATAACTGCGTGAGTTTTCTGTGAGAGCGATGGCACGACCGTTGATGTTTCTGTAATGTAAACGGAGGAACAGCCATTAGCCGTTTATGATTTTCAAATAATAACAAAGTAAACATTCACAGCTTCGAGTATGACAAAGAAAATCAAATCCGAAAGGAGGAGATGCCTGTGACAACTACGAAGCAGAAAAAGAACTCAAAACTACGCTATTTGGAGTATTACGACCTGCAAGATACGCTTGATATGTTGTATGCGGATAGTGGACGAAGAAAGATTTTCAATAATCTTATGCAGCTTATCGAGAGCGAGGAAAATATTCGCCTTGCATATCGTAACATTAAACGCAATTCTGGAAGCAATACAAGCGGAGTAGACAAACTGACGATTAAGGATATTGAAAAGATACCCGAAACGAGGTTTGTTGAAATTGTGAGAAAGAAACTCCAATGGTATAAACCCAAAGCAGTTAGGAGAGTTGAAATTCCAAAGCCCAACGGAAAGCTAAGACCGCTGGGTATCCCTGCAATATGGGATAGGATAGTCCAACAATGTATTCTCCAAATTCTTGAACCTATCTGTGAAGCTAAATTTAGTGACAGAAGTAACGGATTTCGACCTAACAGGTCGGCAGAACACGCTATCGCACAAGCCTATGCGTTTATGCAAAAATCACACCTGCACTATGTTGTGGACATTGATATTAAAGGCTTCTTTGATAATGTCAGTCACAGCAAGCTGATGAAACAGATGTGGAATATGGGGATACAGGATAAGAAATTGCTATGTGTAATAAAAGAAATGCTGAAGGCTCCGATTGTTTTACCCAATGGAGAAACAATTTATCCGCAAAAAGGAACACCGCAAGGTGGAATCCTATCACCACTTCTTTCTAATATTGTTCTGAATGAATTGGATTGGTGGATAGCGAGCCAGTGGGAAAAGCAACCTGCTCACAATATTCGTGACCATATCACAAAAACAGGTGCTACTCACAGAGGTCGAGCCTATGACGCATTCCGCAAGTCTGGTCTAAAAGAAATGCACATGGTTAGGTATGCAGACGATTTTAAGATATTCTGCTCAAACCGAAAGGACGCAAAAAGAGCGTATGAAGCAACAAAAGCGTGGCTTCATGACCGTTTGAAGTTAGAGGTAAGTGAAGAAAAATCTAAAATCGTAAATTTGAAAAAGGGCTATTCGGAATTTCTGGGTTTTAAACTCACTCTTATGAAAAAAGGTGCGTCCTATGTTGTCAAATCACATATCTGTGATAAGGCAAAAAGGCGAGAAACGGACAAGCTGAAAGGTCAAATCAAAAAGATAGCACATCCCAAAAACGATGAGGAACGAGTAACCCTCATCAATGAGTACAACGCTATGATTATGGGTATGCACAACTATTTTCAGATTGCGACCTGTGTAAGTTCGGATTTTGCAGACATGGGACGAGAAGTTGATGTTGTGAAATTAAGCCAATTAAAGCGAAAGGCACTTTCCACAAAGGGAGATTACAAAGGGTTTTCGTTCATTGAAAAGAAATACGGAAAAAGCAAACAAATCCGTTTTTACAGCGGAAAGCCTTTGGTTCCTGTGGGATATATCAAGCACAAGAATCCCATGTGGAAGAAAAAATCGGTGTGTAAATACACCCCAGAGGGTAGACAGAAAATTCATAAAAATCTTGGCATAGACACCAATACTATGCTCCTACTTATGAGAACAAAGGAAGTTGGTAGAAGTGTTGAGTATATGGATAACCGAATTTCTCTCTATGTGGCACAATACGGAAAATGTGCAATAACAGGACAAATACTGGCGTTGCATGAAATTCATTGTCACCACAAAAAGCCTGTCAGTCAAGGTGGAAATGATAGATACGAAAACTTGATTATTTTGCACAAGGATATACACCGATTGCTACACGCAACAAAAGAAACAACAATCAAAGCTTACCTTTCACAACTGCAACTCACCTACAAACAGAAGGCAAAGCTGAACAAGCTACGCCAACTGGCAAATTTGCAAGCTATCTAATATTAAAATGAGTTTCTTTACTGCTCGAACATTGTAAGTTTACTTTAGTTAATACCGAATCATAAACGGTGGAACGCCGTGTGCGGTGAAAGTCGCACGCACGGTGTGGAGCGGGGGAAAAGGTGGAAAGCGGTGCTGACGCACCGCTCAGACCTTACCTATCGCTATCGAAAACGCTGGAACAGGTGCGTCCCGGCGGCGTAATTGCCTACATCACTTCCAAGGGGACGATGGACAAGCAGAATCCGGCAGTGCGCCGGTACATTGCAGAGCGCGCCGAACTGTTAGGCGCGATTCGGCTGCCGAACACAGCGTTCAAGGCGAATGCCGGCACGGAAGTCACGTCGGACATCCTCTTTTTGCAGAAACGCGAGCGCCCGCTGGCGGTCGAACCCGATTGGGTGCATCTGGGACAGACGGCAGACGGCATTCCGGTCAACAGCTATTTCGCGGCGCATCCCGAAATGATGCTGGGGACAATGGTGCGCGAACCCGGTCTTTACGGCAATGAGAATGAAACCGCGTGCATCCCGCTGGAAGGGGCAGTGCTTTCCGAGCAGCTGACCGAGGCGGTGCAGCATATCCGCGGCGAGTATCAGGCAGCAGAACTGCCGAATGAGCTGGAAGGTGAAGCGGCGGCAGACACGATTCCAGCTGACCCCAATGTGAAAAATTACGCCTTCACAATGGTGGATGGCGAGGTATACTACCGCACTAACTCCGTCATGGCCAAACAGAAATTGCCCTTGCCCGCGCTGGAGCGAATCCGCGGCATGATTGACCTCCGGCAGCAGGTGAACGACCTCATTCAGGCGCAGCTGGACAATGCGGATGATGCCGCCCTTGCGCCGATGCAGGCACGGCTGAATCAGCGGTATGATGCGTTTACGGCAAAGTACGGGCTCATCAACGCCCGCAGCAATGCCAACGCGTTTTCGAGCGATTCTTCCTATTATCTGCTCTGCTCGCTGGAAGTCCTCAATGAGCAGGGCGGATTGGCACGCAAGGCGGATATGTTCACCAAGCGGACAATTCGCCAGCAGACGACCATTACGCACGTCGATACAGCGGCGGAAGCGCTGGCCGTCTCCATTGCGGAGAAAGCGCGGGTTGACCTGCCCTACATGGCGCAGCTGACGGGCATTGAGCCGGAACAGCTGACCAAGGAATTGAACGGCGTTATTTTCCCGGTTCCGAATCAAGACATTTATGTGACTGCCGACGAATATCTGTCGGGCAATGTGCGGCAGAAACTGCGGGAGGCGATGCAGGCAGCAGCGCAAAATCCCCTGTATCTGCCGAACGTAACCGCTCTGAAAGCCGCGCAGCCCAAGGATTTGGATGCTTCCGAAATCGACGTGCGGCTGGGGGCAACGTGGCTGGACAAGTCGGTGATTCAGGACTTTATGCTCGAAACCTTCGCGCCGCCGATGTATCTGCATCGGGTGATTCATGTGAACTTTTCTGAATATACGGCAGAATGGAACATTTCGGGGAAATCTGCGGTATCCGAGAGCAGCGTGACCGCGTATGTGACGTATGGCACAAGACGGGCAAACGCCTACCGGATACTGGAGGACACGCTGAATCTGCGGGATGTCCGCATCTATGATATGGTCACTGACCCGGATGGAAAGGAGCGGCGCGTCCTCAACCAGAAGGAAACGACGCTGGCGCAGCAGAAGCAGCAGGCCATCAAGGCGGCGTTCCGCGAGTGGATTTGGAAAGAACCGAACCGGCGCGAAACGCTGGTGGCGCAGTACAATGAGCTGTTCAATGCCACCCGCCCCCGTGAGTACGACGGGCGGCACATCACCTTCGGCGGCATGACCCCGGAAATTCAGCTTCGCGAGCATCAGCGGAACGCTGTTGCACACATCCTGTACGGCGGCAATACGCTGCTGGCACACGAAGTTGGGGCAGGGAAAACGTTTGAAATGGTGGCAGCAGCGATGGAATCCAAGCGGCTTGGGCTTTGTCAGAAGCCGCTTTTTGTCGTCCCAAATCATCTGACTGAGCAGTGGGCATCCGAGTTCATCCGCCTCTATCCCTCTGCCAGCATTCTGGTTGCTACGAAAAAGGACTTTGAGCGCGCCAATCGGCAGAAATTCTGCGCGCGCATTGCGACGGGCGATTATGACGCGGTGATTATCGGACACAGCCAGTTTGAGCGGATTCCCGTCTCGCAAGAGCGGCAGCAGCGCCTTCTCCGGGAGCAGCTGGATGACATTACGCATGGTATCGAAGAACTCAAGTACCAGCGCGGCGAACAGTTTTCCATCAAGCAGCTGGAACGCACCCGCAAACAGCTGGAAAATCGGCTCTCCAAACTGGAAGCCGAGGAACGGAAGGATGATGTCGTCACCTTCGAGCAACTGGGGGTGGACAGACTCTATGTGGACGAGGCACATTCATTCAAAAATTTATTTTTGTATACAAAAATGCGGAACGTCGCAGGGCTTTCGCAGACAGAATCGCAGAAATCATCGGATATGTTCCTGAAATGCCGATATATGGACGAAATCACCGGCGGTAAGGGCATTGTGTTTGCAACGGGTACGCCCGTCAGCAACAGTATGACGGAGCTGTACACTATGCAGCGCTATCTGCAGTACGGCACATTGCAGCAGAAAAGCATGTCGCATTTTGATGCGTGGGCTTCCACCTTCGGGGAAACCACGACCGCGATTGAACTCGCTCCGGAGGGCTATGCTTTAATAGGACGATAAAGTTAACTGTCCTAAATTGAAAATACATAAGGAAGGAGGTTAAGAGAATGTCAAGGA
>OCQA01000909.1_pt1 | contig 25214 bp, 28 predicted proteins | sample 1538571 | NCBI WGS metagenome assembly OCQA01 (sample SAMN04571708, study PRJEB22368) | human gut metagenome | biome: human gut; material: stool | host: Homo sapiens | place: Luxembourg | collected 2012-09-28 | reverse complement strand
GTGCATAAGCCGCAGCCGATACATTTGTTAGGGTCTACCACTGTAGCTCCGCAGCCAAGGCATCTTGCTGCTTCCTTCTTAACCTGCTCCTCTGTAAATGTACTGCGCAAATCCCTGAATGTAAGCCCGTTCTCATCCGTCTTCTTATGGCATGCCTGACGCGGCGCATTGTCATAGCTGTCCGGCTCAATCGCAAGATTATCCTTGTCAAGCGATGGGAACTGACGCAGATTACGTCCCAATGTAAGGCTGTGTCCCTTATGCACATATCTGTGAATTGACTCGCATGCTTCCTTGCCTGCCGCAATGGCATCTATTGCAAATCTCGGTCCTGTATACACATCACCGCCCACAAATATATCCGGCTCCGCTGTCTGGTACGTCACAGGGTCTGCCTTAACAGTCATATTAGGATTAAGCTCTACCTTTGTACCCTCAATAAGGCTTCCCCATACAACTGACTGTCCTACTGACACAAGCACATTATCACATTCAATCGTCATCGTATCGTTCTCATCGTACTGTGGATTGAATCGTCCCTGTGCATCACGTACGGCTGTACACTTCCTGAATACAATACCCGTAACCTTACCTCCGGCTGTTAGTATCTCCTTTGGTCCCCATGAATTATTGATTGTGATGTTCTCTTCAAGTGCTTCTTCAATCTCATCCTTTGCCGCCGGCATGCTCGCCCTGTCTTCAAGACACACCATCGTCACTTCCGATGCACCTGCTCTCAAAGCTGTTCTCGCAACATCCACGGCAACATTGCCGCCTCCGACTACAACTGTTCTTCCCTTGATATGGGCGCTCTTCTCATCAGGATTAATCTTCTTGAGAAACTCAACTCCGGCTATAACTCCATCAGCATCCTCTCCTGCGATTCCAAGCTTTCTTCCTCCCTGAGCTCCTATAGCAATATAAAATGCCTTATAGCCCTGCTGCCTTAACTGCTCAATAGTTATATCCCTGCCTACCTCTACTCCGCACTTAAAACCTATTCCCATCTTGCGGAGTACGTCAACCTCTGCCTCAATTACCTGCTCCTCAAGTCTGAAGGATGGGATTCCGTTAAGTATCATGCCGCCCGGTGTCTTTTCCTTCTCAAAGATGTCTACCGGATAGCCTTTGCATCTGAGATAATAAGCTGCTGACATTCCGGCAGGTCCCGCACCGATTATTGCAATCTTCTGCTCAAACTGCTTACCTTCATGATTGACTGTCTCAGGTATATATCTGTTGGCTTCGTGAAGCTCCTGCTCTGCTATAAACTTCTTAATCTCGTCTATGGCTACTGCCTGGTCTATCGTTCCTCTTGTACATGCATCCTCACACTTACGGTTACATATGGCACCGCATACGGCAGGGAACGGATTCTCTGTCTTAATCAGCTTAAGTGCATCCATATATCTTCCCTGTGATGCAAGCTTTATGTAGCCCTGAACCGGAAGATGTGCAGGGCAGGCACTCTTACATGGTGCTGTTCCCGTATCGTAACAGTTAATCTGATTATTGTCGCGATAATTCTTGTCCCACTTCTCAGGTCCCCACTTCACAGTGTCAGGAAGCTCATGCTGCGGATATTCTACAGGGCCGTTCTTCGTACACAGCTTCTGTCCGAGCTTGGCAGCACCCGTAGGGCAGTACTGCACACATCTTCCACATGCAACACAGCGGTCAGGAGTTACACTTGCACGATATGCCGAACGTGACATATTAGGTGTATTAAAAAGCTGTGATGTTCTGAGCGCATTACATACACCTACTGCGCAGTTACATATTGCAAATATCTTATCCTCACCGTCAATATTGGTTATCTGATGTACATATCCGTTATCTTCAGCACGCTTAAGTATCGCCATTACTTCATCAATATCTGCGTAATGTCCTCTGCCTGTCTCAACAAGGTAATCTGCCATATCACCGACACCTATACACAGATCCCCCTCTATATCACCTGTACCTTCACCACGCACACGCTGCTGTCTGCGGCATGAGCATGCACCTACTGCATACTTGTCCTTGTACTTATTGAGCCAGTATGAAATGTGCTCAATGCTTACCGATTCAGGCGTTGCAGGAATCGCTGTCTCAACAGGAATTACATGCATTCCTATGCCTGCTCCTCCCGGTGGAACCATAGGTGTTACCTTCTCAAGCGGAAGACGTGACATCTGCTCAAAGAAATCAGCGACCTCCGGATGTTCCTCGACCTGCCTGCCGTTCATTACCATGAATTCAGCACTTCCCGGAACGAACATTGGGAGTATATACTGCTTGTGCCTGTCCTCGTTCTCCCAGTTATACTCGATAAGTCCTATTACACTCATCTCCTGAAGAAGCTGTTCCGTACGCTCAACACTCTTCTTACACTTCTTCGCAACCTGTTCAAGTGTCATAGGCACTCTTACCTTCATTCCAAGTGCGACCTCTGCCATCTCGTCTGTGACAACTCCGGCAAGTCCCCAGTATTCAGGATCTTCCGTGGTCACCTTAACTCCGATACGGTCAGTTATCTTCTGTCCGAGCTTTATGATCAGCTCTCTTTGTTCTGCCATTAAATCCCTCCTCTGCATAATCCCGCTTTCTGATATTTTGTAATATACATATTATACAATATCCTCCACCTGCTAACAGCAAAAATTGATAATTTTTTATCAATTTCGACATATCGTTAATTCACGTTCAAATTCGCTTAATTCAGCTCCAAATTCCATTTTTTTACTTTTTCTTAAATATAATCGCAATTGGTTATTAATTTGGCAGATATTCATTGGGCATTTTTATCGGATTATGAGAATGGAACATTTACAGAATTATATTCAGATAAAGTATGATTTTACAGACTATCAGATGGCACAGCTCCGTTTCTTTACGGTCACTCTGCTATCTGAGCTGAGCAAATTCCTGATCATAGGACTTTTCTTCATATATGACATCAGATTATATCTATGGACAATAGTTGTCTTTCAGATAGTACGTTCAACAACCGGAGGTATACACTGCCGCACATATGCAGGGTGCCTACTGCTTTCACTTGCATTTATGGTTATTATAATTAAAGTGCTGCCTTTATTCACGCCGGTACTTTTTGCGCGGATTCTGATGCTTGTGATATGTGCGGCAGTCTCTTTCATAATCGGTCCCGTAACATCCGCAAAACACCTTAAGCTAAGCAATAATACCAGGTTCCGCCTGCGGCTGAAGGTTATTGCCGTTATTGCTGTATATATTTTCGTAATGTGTATGAAGCCTGACAGCCGCTACATTATAACCGGCTTTTGGACTATTATACTTAATACATTTCAACTGGGAGTTGCAAAAAAAATTAAAAAGGAGGTTTAGTAAGCATGAAAAAATTATTCTCACCGGCAGTAAGGAATGTACTGATGGGGTGCATGGCGTTTTCTTTTTGGATAAGCTTTAATCATGCATGTATTTTATTTTGTGGAGAAGAATTATACCCTAACGAAGAAGATTTCAGATAATATTACACGTAATCATGCGAGCATTTTGCCCGCATGATTCTTTTTTATGTTTACACTAAATACCAGCCAATTTTCATCTTCATATTGTTCATTATTACAAATAATATCAAAATTATATACCTTGCTCATTCTTTTAATGGCATATAATCCAATACCTCTATGTTCTCCTTTTTTACTGCTATAACCTTTTTCGAACATTTTTACAATTGTCTCAGGACTTACATATTCACTTACATTTGCAATAGCTACCTTTAAACCATTTATATTCTCTATAATAGATATTTTTATTTTTCTGGTTTCATTCACTCTGTTTTCACACGCATCCATTGCGTTATTAAGTAAATTGCCAATGAGTTCAACCAGCTTATACATAGGCAAACCTACATTTAACTCCATGCATTGCACGTCATAATCTACATCTATTCCTCTACCTTCTGCTTCTAACAACTTTCCGTAAAGAAATCCTATAAGCACAGAATTCCCAACTTTTAATAAGCGTTCATACTTATTATCATTTACAACATGATTACAATATTGCTTTTGATTAGCAATCAACTCGTCATATGTAAAATATATATTTGACATGTTATATATGGCATTTATGTGATTATTAAATTCGTGTTGCTTTATTCTTATCTCTGTTATAAGATTTTTGTATGAACTTTCATACATTCTGTATGCTTGCAATTCTGCCTCACTTTCCTTTGTTCTAGCTTTATACTTTCCCCAGCTCACAGTAACCACAAGCATTATTATTAACGAAATGCATAATAAAATATATTCACCCAAATACATACCGCACAATTTTTTAAACAGATACAGGCATGTAAATAGTGCTACACTTGCAAATATCAATACTATATATGATAAAATCTCCTTACTGCATAAATAGTTCGATACTTTATGTAAATCAATATAGCCAGACACAAGTTTCAATATTCCAATCATGAATATATTACTTATAAGTGCTAATATATTTTGAGAAAACGAAATGTATATCCCTAACAATGAAGCACAAAAGAAGCCTAGCATTTGCAATGTCCCCAACATAACAAAATATATAATATTGTTGACTATAACCTTTTCTAAGTCAAAATCAAATTCAACAATGCAATATACAACTATTATTATATAAATAGCTCCATTAACTGCACTTGGTATATACCCACTGTCTATAAGATTCATAATTACAATGTCAATGATAACTAATGCCAACGTCTTCCAGTCACACTTTATCTTTTCTCCGTAACATAAATGAATACACCATATTACCGCAAATACTTCTACTAAAAGTGCTATATTTTCAATAACCATCCTTAATCATCCCGCTTATCTTCTTAACAAATGTAACGCCAATCACTATCCCCGCATCTATGCCTCTCATACGGATGCATCTGTTAGTCAGGTCTATGTGTTCGATGTAGTTCCTGTTGATGATTACACCGCGGTTACATTGGATAAGCGCATCGTTGTCTGCCTCCTCCAGTATCTGCCTGCATGTCTTTTTGGGGATTATTAGTTCTTCTCCTGTGACTTTGTGAAAATGTGCTTTATGATCTATATTTTCTATGTAAATAATTTCTGAACATTTTACAGGGAATAAGATTCCATCGCTTCTGAAAAACATCTGTCTGTCGTTAATATGTGCCTGAGGCATACGGAGTGCTTTGGCTATTGCATCTTTAACGCAGTCAATGTCAAAAGGCTTTTCTATATAACTGAAACTATGCAGCTGTGCATATGCATACATTGCCGGATCTTCTAATGAAGTTATAAATATGACCGGCGTGAATTCATATTCATTTATACGGCGGACTGCCTCAACGAAACGAATGCCCGAGGTATCCCCGGGCACATTAGTGTTAGTTATTATATCAACAAGAAATAAATCTATCCTGCTGTTTATCGCTGTCTCAACCGCTCCTTTTGTATCTGCAAATTTTCTTATGTCTGCGTCAGGGCACACATCTTCTACTGCTGATGCCAGAATTTCTCTTGTTGTTTCGTTATCCTCTATAATCATTATTCTTCTGCTCATCTGTATTCCCCTGCATAATATTCCTCAAATTTCTTACAAAATCAAGCAATTGTGATTTATCTCCAGCTTCAAATGCAGACCACAACATTTTGACAGCAAGCATTCTTCTGTCGCAAAGGTTCATGAACAATGCAGGCTGATAGCCTGACATATTATATAAGCTAAGCAGCAGTTCTGCATCCGGATATAGCGTTTCCTTCTCAAGCTCACGATATTTCTTTATTCCTACGCCAAGACGCTGAGCCATCTCTATCTGTGAACACTGCTCTTCCTCCCTGACAAAATTGACCATCGAGAAATCATCCCACGAATCAGCCATTGCCTCTATAAGTTTCGCCTCTGACCGGCTGACATTCTGCAGTTCACCGCACTCAATCTTTTCGCTCATAACATTAGCAACCATTTTCAAGGCAAAATCACGTTCCTTACCGGCTCTGTTAATCTCGTCCTCAAGCTCATCAGCACTATATTGAAAATGCTCACCCGTGATAATATAATCAATGTCTGCTCCGGTATCTGCAAGTGCCTTCAGATTCTTATCCGTAAGCTTTGTATTACCATTCTCAAGGTATGAATATTGTTCCTGACTGACACCGATAGCCTGCCCCATCTGCTTCTGCTTCATGGGGATAGATTTTCTGTATTTTTCCAGCCTCACCAGCATCTCATCATAACTACCCATTACCACACGTCTCCAACCTGCCATTGAATACTTTGCATCATGCCCTGACAGCCATTGTCTTATGCGGCATGCTATGTATTCTTATAGATAAATTGTAAGGTAATGTTTGTGTGCCTAATTAGGTCTATATCTTTATATCATTGTAAATATTCTGTTCATTATTCAATTTATTATTCTAATTTGTTATTAAAAAAATTTTTACGTTGGCGCAAGCCACGCAATGCGATATTATATATAAATTAATTGGCAAAGCATTTATACGTGTTACATATCATAATCCTGAGCTGCCGGATGAGTCAGTCAGAATGACCAAAACCTTATTATTGAGTGAATATGAGATTTACAAAACATCTGAAAGAGAAATTAGAAAAAGAATACCGGGAGAGGTATGAGAAGGAATTCCGCGAACAGTACGATAAAGATTGTCAGCAGCAGCGGCAACAGCATCAGCAGGATGCTGACCTGATTGCCACTCTTAAAGCTGAAATTGAACGTCTGCGTAAGCTGCTTGCTCAGCAGAGCAGTTAAAGACCGGTTAAATCAGACGGGCAGGCTTAACCCAGTATACATTCACCTGTAAGTGGGTCTTCAAGCCCCATGAAAGACATCAGCAGTGCCATTCTGACATAGACGCCGTTCTGCACCTGCTCAAAGTATGCAGCTCTACTGTCGAGGTCCACATCCCTTGAGATCTCGTTGATTCGTGGAAGCGGGTGCAGGACTGCCATGTTGCTCTTTGCAAGCTGCATTTTTTCTGCATTAAGTATATAGCTGTCACGCAGTCTCAGATAGTCTTCCTCGTTGAAGAATCTTTCCTGCTGCACTCTTGTCATATAGAGTATATCAAGCTCAGGAAGCGCCTTTTCAAGGCTTCTCTCTTCACGCCACTTTGCATCTGAATCTATCGGAAGCTCATCAAGCATATATTCCGGCATTCTGAGTTCTTCCGGAGATATGAACACAAACTCATTGCCTTCATATCTTGACAGGCTCTGAACAAGTGAATGAACGGTTCTTCCAAACTTCAGATCTCCGCACATTCCAATTTTGAGGTGGTCGAGCCTTCCCATTCTGCTCTTAATAGTCATAAGGTCTATCATTGTCTGTGACGGATGATTATGACCGCCGTCTCCTGCATTTATTACAGGTATTTTGGAATAGAGTGAAGCAAGCAGGGGTGCGCCTTCCTTTGGATGACGCATGACAGCTATATCAGCATAACAGCTTATAACTCTTATTGTATCCTCTACAGTCTCACCTTTGTTGGCACTTGATACATTGGCAGACGGAAACCCTATCACGCTTCCGCCAAGATTAAGCATTGCAGTCTCAAATGACAGCCTTGTTCTTGTGCTTGGTTCATAGAACAATGTTGCTACTTTTTTTCTTTTTGCAACTTCTGAATAGCTGTCCATATTGGCAGATATTCTGCGCGCAAGTTCAAGTATTCTATTAGTTTCTTCAAGTGTAATGTCCTGTGGTCCTATCAGATGTCTGAGTTTCATTTTCATTCTCCATTCATGTAGTCTGTATAATTCATGCAATCTGTATAATTTAACCGATGTAATCCGTACAATTAAGATATTGTTATATATTCGCTGCGTTCTGCTCCCGTTGACACAAGATAAATTCTGTGATTAACAAGTTTTTCAATTGCCAGCACGTATTCTCTTGCCTCTTTAGGAAGCTCCTCCCAGCTTGTGCAGCCTGATATATCACAGTGCCATCCCGGATACTCCTCAACAACAGGCTTTACTCTCTCGAGACTGCTGTCAGCAGGGAATGTGTCAATCGTATGTCCGTCAAGCTCATAGGCAGTAACTACCGGTATTGTATCAAACTCACTCAGTACATCAAGCTTTGTGAGGGCTATATCATCTGCCCCCTGACATTCTATTCCATACCTGCTTGCTACCGCATCAAAAGGTCCTACCCTTCTTGGTCTTCCTGTTGCTGCCCCGAATTCACCTCCGGCATTACGGAGCTTATTATTCCACTCTTCAGGCATTGCATCTTCAGCAGCAAATGGTCCCTCTCCTACACATGTTGAATATGCTTTCATTACACCTACAACACGGTCAGGCGTTCTCTGTGGAATTCCTGCACCTATAGGCGCATATGCTGCTATGGTATTTGAACTTGATGTATAAGGATATATACCATAATCAATATCCCTTAAAGCGCCAAGCTGTGCTTCAAAAAGAATATTTTTTCCTGCCTCGGCAGCATTGTTAAGCAGCTTTCCGGTATCGCAGATATAATTACGGAAATATTCAGCCTGACTTTCACACCAGTTATATAATTCATCAAACGAAAGCGGATTCTGTCCATAGACATTTTCCATGATGAGGTTTTTACTCTCAAGTATAACCTGAAGTCTTCTCTTTATTGCAATCGAATTCAGATTCAGAAGATCGCCCATTCTAAGTGTCTTTTTCATATACTTATCGCCATATGCATATGCTATTCCTCTTCTTGTGGAGCCAAATGCTGCGCCTTTTTCAAGAAGCCTTTCTTCCTCAAGTACATCCTGACGCACATGGAAAGGCATACATATTGTTGCCTTATCCGAAATCCTGAGATTGTCCGAATCTACTTTTACTTTCATATATTGCAGCATTGACATCTCATGTCTGAGATGATCAAGGTCAACTACCATTCCTCCGCCTAACACACATACTGCTTCCGGATGCAGTATTCCTGATGGAATAAGATTCAGCACATACTTTCCTTCAGGTGTCACAACTGTGTGCCCTGCATTGTTACCGCCCTGATACCTGACAACATAGTCAGCCTTCTCACTTAACAGATCAACTATTCTTCCTTTGCCTTCGTCTCCCCAGTTAATTCCCGTAACAGCCGTAATCATAAATTCTCCTTTCAGTGCAGCCAGTCACCGCCAATATATTTTTGATTATTGATTTTTCAAACCGACTGTATTATACTTTTTACGCAGTCAGATGTAAAATGTATATTTGATATGTCGGTTATACACATTTTGTATATGGAAGATAGCATGGCAAATTACGATTACTATAGAATATTCTATTATGTTGCACAATACAAAAGCTTCTCAAGGGCTGCTGAGATTCTTGAAAACAACCAGCCTAACATAACGCGATGCATGAACAATCTTGAAAATGAACTGGGATGCAAGCTTTTTGTCCGCACGAACCGCGGTGTAACACTTACACCTGAAGGTACAAGGCTTTATGAACATGTTGCGGTTGCCTTTGAACAGATTGAAGTTGCAGAAAAAGAGATATCAATGGATAACAGTCTTGAAAGCGGTATTGTTACTATCGGTGCAAGTGAAACAGCGCTGCGCCTTATGCTTCTTAACAAGCTTGAAGAGTTCCATGAAAAATATCCACGTGTAAGGCTGCGCATTTCCAATCATTCCTCTCCACAGGCTGTCAAAGCCCTTGAGGACGGACTTGTTGATTTTGCAGTTGTAACAACACCCATAACTATAAAAAAGCCCCTTCAGAAAACCTCACTTTACTCATTCCGTGAGATTCTCATCGGGGGAAGAAAATATTCAGATATCGCTGCAAAGATGCAGAGTATTAATAATCTTGCCGATATACCTTTTATATCACTTGGCGGCGAATCAGCAACCCGTGAACTGTATATGCAGTATTTTTTAAATCACAATATGCCATTTAATCCCGATATGGAAGCTGCCACTACAGACCAGATTCTTCCTATGGTAGAGCACAATCTCGGACTCGGCTTTTATCCCGAAGAAATGGCATCCGAATTCATTCAAAAAGGGACTATACTGCCAATCCGTATATTTGAACCCGTTCCCTACAGAACCGTATGTCTCATTCAGGACACATCAAAACCTCACAGTGTTGCCGCCGGCAAGCTTGAGGAAATACTACTTAAAAGATAGCAGCTGTCCTGTCAGGCTTTGCTCGTTAATATTATAGTGCATATCTATTGCTCTGTCACATGCAGACTTATCCCTGCTATGCAGAGCATTTATTATATCTTCATGTGCCTTCTTAAGATGTAACTTATCATCACCGTTTATCGCTTCGAGTGCTTCATCTATCCACTCACGATACACGTCTATGAGTGCGCTCATAAGTATATCGATAAATGCATTGCCTGATGCCTTTACAAGCAGATAATGAAATCTTCTGTCCGTCTCACTGTCACTGCAGTCCATAGAATAAGCCAGTTCCGCTGCCATATCAAGCTCATCCGGTTTATCACTTCCAGCTTCCAGCCTGTCTATTACAGCATGGCACACTGTCTTTTCCATGCTTCTTCTGAAATCACATATATCATGACGAGAGACCTGTTTAAGTGCCAGCATCATATGTATCATATCCGATATTGTTCTCTCCATGTTGCCGCTGATATAATTGCCTGAGCCATGACGTGACACTATGATGCCCATATTTTCAAGCATTCTCATGGCTTCCCTCGTTGAATTACGGCTTATGTCAAGTTCAAGCGACAACTCCCGCTCTGTCGGAAGTCTGTCCCCTACATTCAATGAACCGCTGCTAATCATTCTGCGCACATAATCAACGGCCTTCTCATATTCCCGCCCCATCTTAATCTATACTCCGTTATTATATAAAATGTGCAAATACAGACGCACCGACCACAGTCAATATGCCCGCTACTGCAATTGAAAGGCTGCTCATTGCGCCCTCAACTTCACCGATTTCCATTGCCTTGGCCGTACCGATTGCATGTGCTGCAGATCCGATTGCTATTCCTTTGGCAATAGGCTCCTCAATTCTGAAAATTTTACATATAAATTCCGCAAGAATATTACCAATAACACCCGTTATTATAATAACAGCAACAGTAATAGTTACATAGCCGCCAAGTTCTTCGGATACACCCATTCCTATTGCCGTTGTTATTGACTTTGGCAGAAGTGTTACATATTCCTCATGAGTAAGCCCGAAAAACAGGGCAAGGACAAGAATTGTTATAAGGCTTGTAAGCACGCCTGATATGATTCCGCACATTACGGCGCGGACATTACTCTTAAGCAATTCAAACTCTTCATAAAGCGGTATTGCAAGGCATACTGTTGCAGGTGTCAGAAGCCAGCTCAGATACCTGGCTCCCTCATTGTATGCATCATAATCAATGTGTGCCAGCACAAGAAATATTATTGTTACTGCTATTGATATAAGAAGCGGATTAAAAAGTCCGACATTCAGCTTCTTTTTAAGATATACTCCTATCATGTACGATATAAGACTTACGCTCACACCTGCAAATGCAGCGTTAGCAAAAAATTCATTCATCTATGATTCCTGCACTTTCCTCATTTTTCTGGCCTGCACGTATTATCGCCTGTGAAATCCTTCCGCTGACAGCCATTACCGTAAATACCGTTACAACCGTAATAATTCCTACCGGAAGAATAAGCGGACGCAGAACGTTCCACGATGACATAAGGCCTACACCGGCCGGTATAAACATAACCGGCATTATTTCTATAAGAAATTTGCCTGTCTCTCTGACATCTTCAAGCTTAATAACCTTAGTCAGCAGACATACAAAAAGAATTACCATGCCGTATATACTTGCCGGAATAGGCAGCGGCAGAATCTCCTTAAGAATCTCTCCGATAAATGATATTATCAGAATAATTAAAAATTGCTTCAGATACTTCATTAGTTTACTCCTCCAAAAATTGGTACTACCAATCCATTTTACATCCAAAATCTTCTTTGTCAACTTATTTTTATCAGCAGTCGTAAAAAGCAGCAGGCATAAAAAACAGAAGCAGGACATTCGTAAAATACCGGCTGCCCGCTTCTGCTGCTTTATATAAATTCTTTATACTCTTTTATAAATAATCGGAGCATCGTATCCAAAAGTTCTCTTTCCGTTAACTTCCATACTTTCAGATACTTCCAGACAGCTATCGGAAAACTTTTCCCAAAGCTTAAATGTCATTACCGGAGAGAAACGGCTTGTGCTGCCAGACACCACCATTTTCATGGTACAATGCCGGAGTAAACTTTTCAGATTTTTTCAGTTTGCTATAATCAACATTTTTCATAGAATCATATGAAAATGTGTTTTTATCTTCTACAATAAATATCCCGTGAAAATCCTCAGGGATGTTATTTATTTTGTCATTGCAGACTGTATTCACATGCTGTGCATTATCAAAATGCCCTGTCATAAGTTTTACAAATTCTTCTGTCTTCATTATGTCTTTCTCTTGGTTAGATCACATATTTTAAAATAAAAGCTGAAGCCCCATTACAATAATCCACATATACGCACATGTCTTCGGAATCATTAATAATCCGACCTTCGGTTTTATTTTGCTGAATAAAGTTACCGGAATATAACATCCAAAAGAAATAATAATAGCTGCAGCCATCCTTGTCAAATGATACCCGTATGTATTCCCGGAAATCAAGTACAGTATGATTACCCCTATTCCGGTAACCGCAAAGACTGCATTTCTGATAATGGATAATTTCATATTACCCTCATCTTTACACCAGTTGTTCTGAGGTAACATACATATCACTATTCTGACAACCGCCGATATCCATATCATTGCTGCGATTACTGCCGGTATTTTTAATTCCGGAAATGTAAATTGCCAGATATACATCAAAATAATATAAAATACTGTCATTGTAACTGACGATACCTGCAATCCTATTCCGAGCTGTCTCTTTATCTTGTCACTGCTTCCACGCACCGCTCTTATAATTCTCGGCACCAGATGGAAGGCATCCCCTCCGCAAAGTGTCAATGTCAATATTCCATAAAGGATAAATAACATATTTCCCTGTGAAAATATAAAAAATAAACCTGCAGCAACCAGGTCAAAAATTAAATATGCTGCGTCAAATACTGCTTCCATAACATCCGGAATCTGTGGTTTGTAATTATTTTCTTTCATTATTAGTCCTGCTCCTTCTCCATCAACTGACTGTACAATAAATAATTCCTTGTAAAAATAACCCCCGCTGATGCCAGCGCCAGACCAAGCCCGGAATAAAAAAATGCAATAAATATCTCCGGGAATATCCCTGCTGCCCTGAATCCGATTCCACCACTCATCATGCAGGTCATAATTAAATATGCTTTCCAATCAAAGAAATGCCAGAATGGCCGGTAATCCTCGTATCCCAGTATCCGCTTTGTATGCTTCCGGCTCATCTTAAAAAACATTAATCCAAAGAGAAGAAATACAAATACTGACATAATGTACATATACCACTTTCTGTCAATATTCAAATATGACAACACTCCCAGCCTTGCAACATTAAAACCGGCAATCACCCACACAATACCTGCAATCAGCAGCAATGTTTTTTTCTTTACACAAAACTTATCTTTCATCTGCATTATCCCTATATTCTCTTAAATACTCCTCCGCATTATTACAGATCTTGTCAAATACTTTAATACACATATGCTTTTCTTCTTCCGTCAATCCTCTTAGTACATTTTGTGCAAACCGCTTTTGTGCATTAATCCCAGCTTCCACGATTAACTCTGCTTTGTCCAGAAGAACAATCTCTATATGCTTTTTGTTATCCTCACTTTGTATCCGTTCAACCAGACCTTTGTTTTCTAATTTTTTTAACGATGTTGAAACATGGGATTTTGTTGATTTTCTGACCTTTACTATCTCTGCGGCGGTATTGTGCTGCGGATTATTATGCAGGAACATAAGTATGTCATATTCCATCTGTGTCAGCCCGTACCGGTCACATACCTCACCTGAGAGCAGCTCATAATAGCTCGTAATTGTCTTATGTTTATCCCAGAAATACATTCCGCCCTCCTTATATCGTTCTTTTTAGAACGATTTTATAGCAACATTTCCATCATGTCAATTAATTTTTCATAAATTATATATATTTAATATCTGCTCCGGAAGCCCCATGATACAAAAATGAGACTGTCCAATTGAGCACTCTGTCCCAACTAAAAAAAGCACCCGCAGCTACACATATACTGACAGTCAGGAACCGTCTGCCATGCGCCACAGGTGCTTTTTTATATATATTTCATTTGTATTATATTGATATTACACCAAAAGCAGTATATCCGGCTTATAGTGCCTGCCAATATACCTACGCCTCTGATTCCTTCTTATGTCTCTTAAAGAAGTCCCTTGTCTCTGCTATAACAACACCACTGAGTACAAATATTGCAATCATGTTAGGTATTGCCATGAGTCCGTTGAATATATCTGCAATTGTCCATACCGCTTCAACCGTCATATATGGTCCGATAAACACCGCAAGGATATACAGCCAGCGGTATATTCCAACCATCTTCATGTTACCTCCGGTAAGATACTCAAGACATCTCTCCGAATAGTAATCCCAGCCAAGAATTGTTGTGAATGCAAAAAATACAAGACACATCATCAGCAGAAATGAAGAAATTACTGTCGGAATAGGCAGTCCGTTATTGAATGCATATGTTGTAACCGCAACACCCTTAAGTCCGTTAACCTGCCATGCACCTGTCATAACGATTGCAAGTCCTGTCATTGTACAGATTACTATAGTATCAATAAATGTACCTGTCATAGATACAAGCCCCTGACGTACAGGCTCCTTAGTCTTGGCTGCTGCTGCCGCAATAGGTGCTGAACCAAGTCCTGCCTCATTAGAGAAAATACCTCTTGCAATACCATTCTGCATTGCAACGATTATTGAGCCTGCCACACCGCCTGTCACTGCCGCCGGATTAAACGCTCCGTCAATGATTGTTACAATTGCTGAAGGAACAGACTTGATATTGCATATTACAAGTGCTATACATATAACAAAATAGATTACAGCCATAAACGGAACTACAACCTGTGATACATTGGCAATTCTCTTAATTCCGCCAATAAGTACGAGTGCAACACATATACTGAGTATAAGTGATGCAATTACAACTGTCCATGAATATGTACCGATTCCCGGAATCACTACTGTCATCTGATTGGCAGGGTCGAAGAAATTATTAACTGCTGAAGCTATACCATTAACCTGTGAGAATGTTCCTATTCCAAACAGACCGACACAGATACCAAAGAAAGCAAAAAGCTTGGCAAGCCATTTCCAGTTCTTACCCATTCCCTTCTCTATGTAATAGAAAGGTCCGCCAAGAGAATGATTATTCTCGTCAACCACTCTGTACTTTACAGCAAGGAGACCCTCAGCATACTTGGTAGCCATACCGAAGAACGCCGCAATCTCCATCCAGAATAATGCTCCCGGCCCACCCGCACATATTGCAGTTGCAACACCTACGATATTACCGGTACCTATAGTTGCTGAAAGAGCCGTACATAATGCGCCAAATGACGATACTTCTCCATGTCCGTCCTCTTCGTTCTTAACCATCCACTTAAGTGCCAGCGGAAGCTTACGTATCTGAAGCAGCCCCATTCTAATTGTAAGATATATGCCTCCTGCAAGGATAAGCACCATAAGAGGGATGCCCCATACCATACCGTCTATCTTAGACAGTATCGTGTTAATCGACTGTAACATATTAATCTCCATTCCGCAGGCACAAAGTGCCGGAGGAACCGCGAGCCAAATATCAGATTTGGCTCTGCGATAGATGCTGTTTGTGGCGCCTGCTGCACAAACAGCCGTGTAAAAAATCAGATATCAATCTGATTTTTTACACTATCTCCATTCCGCGAATATTAAATCGCATTATATGATGTCGGGGTCAAAAGCCCCCGACTTTGATACCTGTGGATTGTTCCGTGCTTCGCACTCCCACAATCCTACCCACCTATGAGCAAGCTCATGTGGGTTTATACCTTTTGACCCTGGTATCATTATATAAAAATACATTTTAAAGTAAAATGAATTATTATTCAATATTAAATTATATTCTTTATGCCTTCGGTGAGACGCTTTGCGACCTTTACATTATTCATTGTATACAGGTGTACACCATCGACATCAGATGCAAGAAGCTCAATTATCTGGCTCTGGCAATATGCCATTCCTGCATCAAAAAGTGCGTCTTTATTATCACCGTATTTGCGTATAAGCTTCCGGAAACGCTCAGGGAACTTAGCACCGCACATTGTTACCATTCTCTGAATCTGTGCCGCATTAATACATGGCATAATACCCGGAACAATAGGCACTTCAATCCTCGCCCTTCTGCAATCACTTACAAACTGAAGAAATGTGTCATTATCAAAGAACAGCTGTGATATAAGGATATCAGCCCCTGCATCAGTCTTAATCTTAAGATTTTTAATATCATCGACACGATTTTCCGTCTCCGGATGTACATCCGGATAACATGCCCCCGCTATACAGAATCTGTCTCCTGTAGTTGCCCTCAGATACTTAATAAGGTCACTGGCATGCGCAAAATCTTCCTTGGCAGGAACATCCGGGTTGCGGTCTCCTCTCAGTGCCAGAATATTCTCTATCCCTTCTGCCGTAAGCTCCCTTACAAATTCGTCTATCTCTGCTCTGTTATAGCAAAGGCACGTAAGATGCACAACAGGCTCTACGTGATACTTTTCTTTTATCTTCCTGGCAAGCTGTATTGTCTTATTATTATTAGAGCTGCCTCCTGCTCCGAACGTAACACTTATGTAATCCGGTCTGCAGTCGCACAAAATCTCAAGCGTTGCGTCAATATTTTTAAAATCTTCCTCTTTTTTAGGTGGAAAAATCTCGAATGAAAGCGACTGTTTCTTATCATGATGTATCTGTGAAATCTTCAAAATAAACTCCATTCCGCAGGCATAATATGCTGTAAAAACCACAATCCAGACTTTATATACGGGCTTGCAGTATATGGCTATCCGTGGTGCCTGCTGCACCAATAGCTGCAATAACTATATTATTATACATTTACAACGGCAATCAGGCAACAAAAAAGGAGATAAAAAATCAGGCACCGCCTGCACTGACGATACCTGATTCTTTATAGAGAGTCTATTATGATGTTAGCTGTTTTAATCTATTCTGCCTTAACAATTCTTCTCAGTGGCGGAATAATCTGTGCCGCAATGACAGCCTTTACAAGGTCGAGCGGAATAAACGGCACAAATCCCGCAAGGAATGCAGCGCTTAAGCTCAGATGATTCTGAAGCATGAGCCACAACATTCCGAGTATGTCTATTATAAGTACTCCGACAATAGCTGCTGCCGTGTAACGGATACGGTTATATTTCTTACCTCTGATGAGTGGAAGTACAACTGCAACAACAAGGAATGTTGCTGTGTATCCGCCATATGGCCCTATTATGTAGCCAAAGCCTGAACCACCCGCTATAAATACAGGTACACCTAAGATTCCAAGGAGCATCCATACAAGTATTACAAGAAATGACTGTTCAAGCGGAAACAGCAGCGCCACAAGCAGAATCACAAAGTTAAGAAGTGTTATATGTGGATTGCTTGGAAGCGGAATCGGTATACTTGCATATGCTGACACGCTGAGTATTGCTGCAAATATAGCCATTGTCACAAGGGACTGCGTGCTGATGGCAGGTTTTTTATTAGTGGTCTTATCCATTTGTTTTACCTCACATATTTTCATGATAGTTCACAGTATACTAACCCGCCATGTAATTGTCAACCTGTTTTTCATTTTAGTTAACATTGCAATTGACATACGCTTCTGCGGCATCTATAATATGTATGTCTTAGACGGTTAGTCTTAGACAGTTAGTCTTAGACAGCTAGTCTTAGACAGTCAGTACCCTTATAATTGACAGATTTGGAGAAATATCAATAAATATGATTAAAGCAGATATGATTAATGAATTAAAAGATAAAGTTATTGACGGATATTCCATAAGCAGAGACGAAGCACTTCTGCTTGCGGATACTCCAGACAGCCGCCTTGATGAGCTGTGCCGCGCTGCCGATGAGATACAGCGTCACTTTTTTGACAATGACTTCGATATGTGTGCCGTCATAAGCGTAAAGGGCGGCCGCTGTTCTGAGAACTGCCGCTATTGTGCACAGTCATCATGTGCCCAGATTCCTGTTCCTGCGCACTCAATGATATCGCCCGATAAGCTCGCTGCCAATGCCCAATTACGTAACATTAACGGAATCAGGCATTACTGTCTTGTTTCAACCGGCAGACGCGTGAGTGACCGTGACATCGACTATATCTGTGAAGGTATCAGCCGCATATGCCGTGATACACATCTTACAGTATGTACCTCTTTTGGTCTTCTTAAGCCGGACCAGCTTCGCAGGCTTAAAGAAGCAGGAGTTGCACGAATCCATAATAATCTTGAGACATCAAGACGTTATTTCCCGACACTCTGCACAAGCCACACCTACGATGAAAAGATTGCAACAATCCGTGCAGCCCGTGAAGCAGGTCTTGAGGTATGCAGCGGTGGAATATTCGGCGTTGGTGAGACGACGGAAGACCGCATTGATATGGCCCTGACGCTGCGTTCGCTTGATGTACAGTCAGTCCCTGTCAACATGCTCGATCCTGTTCCCGGAACACCTTTTGGAGAGACACCGGTTCTTACACGTGATGAAGTACGCCGCATAATCGCAGTATACCGGTTCATACTGCCAAGACAGTACATACGTCTTGCTGCCGGACGCGATTACCTTAGCGACAGTGGCTTTTCATGTTTTCATTCAGGCTCTAATGCAGCAATTACCGGAGATATGCTCACCGTTAAAGGCATTTCCATAGATGAAGATATCAACACAATAAAAAATATGGGCTACCGCATGTAACCGTCTCATATAATACTACTGCCTGTTATAGTATCTTATACCGCTGTCCGGCTTAAAATATGTCCTTATATAGCCGTCAGCTGATACAACTACAAATTCGTTCGTGCTTTCAATATAATATACATCATCTCCATCTTCAGCTTCTGTCTTGTGAAGTGCCTCTGAATTCAGGACGACCGCCGCTGCTGCACTCTGATACTCTTCCGGACTGGCAAATCCCATCTCCCTGCCATGCTTCTTATAGTGTTCCTCCAAAAGCCTCCGGCTTCTGAAAGTAAGATGCTGCGATATCTTTACATTACCTGCCGCTGTCTGTGATTCGTCACTCTGTGTCAGGGTGCTGCTGACAGCTGATGTATCCGTATTGTCAAGGAGTTCTGCACCGCAGCCCGCTACTGCAAACATCACCAGCAGGCCGGCCATAATTAATATCCTGCGCATATGTCTCATATAATATAACCTCTCAATCTCTCTGCCAGACATAGCTCCTGTCTGACATTTTAAACATATCTATATCATTTTTCCCGTCACCAAAAGAAATGACTTTTTCACATTCCAATAACTTTTGCAATTGTTTAACCGCATTTGACTTTGATGCTGTTATTGGCATTATTTCCAGCCACTGGTCACCCGTATATGTGTCCTTTTGAAAAATACAATGAAACCGTTTTTTGTATTTATCATAGAATGGCTTCAGTTTACCGGCCTCATCAAATTAATTTCTCCTGTGATATCTTATATCTTAAGGCGTCGGATTCGGCACAATCAACTGAATTCCCCACCAACTCTTCATATTTTAGCTGATAAGCAATAAGTCTGGGTATATATTCCGGAGGAGTTCTTCTTGCTGCTTCCCAGTCCTCTAATGTACGAATAGGAATGCCAGTATGCTCAGAAAACTCTTTGCGTGACATTCCTATACTTTCTCTTAATTCTTTTATCTTCTTAGCTAAATCCATATTACCACCTCGTATTGCGTGTTTTTATAATTATAACACAGAGCAATGCAATACGCAATGCGTGGAATTGGCTTTTTATACCCTGAAACTATGCGCTTACTTACAGGCAAAAAGGCCCCATAGCAGCACCTTCTCCGCACTTTTTCATTCAATGTATAAGCAGGTCATTTTTCGATACCCCTTTTGTATAACACTAAAATAGGGGTATCGTATTTCACAACTCCCCTATAATCCATTTTATGCAATATGCTTTATTTCAATTACATACTTTTCTTTTAACTTTGAACATCTATTCTGCGCAATGATTCCTTCATGCTGCAATCTTCCAGCTACAATTCCCGGATGTATTCCTATGCTTTTTGCAAATTCAACAATTTCATCATCTGAAGTATATTTTGTTGGAGCCAGTCTTTTATAATCTGCCGGTGGAATCAAATAGTTCATTGCAAACTTATCTGCTTCAATTTCCAATTTATTATTAATATCCTTCATTTCTTCAACTGTGCTGCTAATAAATACAGTTTTTATTTTTTGCTGCAGTACGTGTTTAATTTCATGGAATAATGAGAACCAGAATTTATCTGCATCTAACCCTCTATTATTCATTGCAAGTACTACTCTATCCTCTGATACCCATTTAACAGCACCATTCACACCTGAATTTTTCAAATGTGGTAACAAGACAAAAGCGACTCCACATTCAGCAAAAATTTCACGCATTCTTGGAAGGAATTCTTCCGGCTTTTTAACCGTCATCCCCCTAAGTTCTGGCAGATAACCTTTTAGCCTCTCTGCATTATATGGCTTGGTTTCAATACTTTTTGAGATATTTATAGCTGTTTGAATCCATGCTCTAGAATTAATAATATTCTTCTCGTTATTACATGATGCACTTGATTGGAAGTTCACTAAAAAATCTGGCTGCAACATAATTCGTAAATCTGCTACCTTAAAGTATTTACACAAATTTGCCACTTTTTCATTTATACTTCTTGCAATTGGCAAACCAATGACATCTACAAAATACTTATAATCTATTTCTTTTGCAAGTTCAGCCTGTGCATCAACATCCTTAGCTTGCTGTATTTCAATTAACTTCCGGTCATAAGTATTCTGTAAATTCTGCCAAACTTCTACGCTCGTTCCAAGCATAGCAGAGAGCTTCTTTGCTAAGTCATTTGAAATATTAGCCTGACCATTAATCAACTGACTTAAAGTCTTGGCTGTTGTTCCCATTCTTGTGGCAAATTCAGCCTGACTTATTTCCATATCTTCAATAATATCTGCAATATAATATCCAGGGTGATATGCCACTATATCTTTGTATTCATTTACATTACTCATAATGGTTCGACACCTCCGTTACTTTCACAATTTTAATCATTTTACACTTAGCTAAAATGTCTCCTTTTACGATTTCATTACCATCGTTATCACAAGGAATCATTGTAACTCTATAACCCGTATTACCTAATCTTATGCTCCATTCATCTTTTCTATCACCCTTTAAATGTTCAAAATGAAACGGAGGATAATTTGCAATATCCATTAAAGACTCTGCATTTCCAAACTTAATTATCCCTCTCCTTTCATTTTTATTACCATTTTGGTAACAGAGTTATATCACTAATTAAAAGGATTTTCAATCCACCACAAATTAATATTTAAAATTTTTATTACTTTTTCCGTAACGAAAGTAAAGAGCCCCTACATAATAACAGTTCTTTAACTCGTAAAATAAATTTTTAATTCCAGTTTTTTACCATAAAAAACAGAAAGTGTTTATTTGAGTTATTTATGTCTTTATTAACAGTATACGAAAGAACTTTATTCTGTTTATAATATTCCATACCACGCCATACAGACTTACTGCTGGCAATATCAATCAATCCCATTAAGTACGTAAATCATTCTTTCTGTATCGGTCACCCTATCAGTCACCACAACGGTTACCATCTTTGTTTTATGAACCACTCTCACGATTTTTACTAATTATCATCAGCTAAGCGCTATCTTCTATTATTTGTTGTGCCTTCATATTCAAGCCCTGACATTTCTTTCAATATAGCTCTTGTACGGGCAGGGCTTGATTCAATAGCTTGTACGATATCCGTTATCTTAGATAATCAATTTTCCTTCAAATCCGGCATTGTTCCGCAATACTATGTGGTAGGCAATCACGAAGCAATTATTCCGAAAGATATTTTCTTACGGGTGCAGGAAGAGCTGGTACGCAGGCGAGTGGTCAAAACCAGTGCCAATGGCAAAAAGCGCTCCTACAGCTGCAACCACTGCTTTGCGCAGATTGTCATTTGCGGCGAATGCGGTGAAATGTTCCGCAGAATCCACTGGAATAATCGTGGCTGCAAATCCATCGTCTGGCGCTGCATCAGTAGACTGGAGCCAACCGGGCAGGAATGCCACGCAAGAACCGTCAATGAGCCGGTATTGGAGAATGTGGTAGTTCAGGCGATTAACACGCTCCTTGGCAATAAGTCCACCTATCAGGCGCAGCTCCAGCAGAACATCGCAAAGGTAATCCGAAGCGCTCAGCAAAATACCGCTGATGGTATCAACGAAAGACTGCAGAGACTCCAAAAAGAGCTTCTCAAAAAAGCCAATAACAAAGAAGCCTATGATGAGATTGCCGACGAGGTCTTCAAGCTCCGGAACAGCGCGAAAAGTGCACGGTTGACACTGCAGCCAGAGACGCACAGATTGCCCGCATCAACGAGCTGCAGGATTTCATCAAGCAGCAGCCCGCACACCTGGAAGCCTTCGACGAGGTACTGGTAAAGCGCTGGCTTGAACGAATCATCGTCTGGGAGGACCACTTCACTGTGGAGCTTAAGTCTGGGTTGAAAATTGATATTGAAGGATAATCCCATAGACGCACGAAACCCTCTCGACCATGATGGCTGGGAGGGCTTTTTTGTCATTAACAGTTTACACCTTTTCTAAAGCACCACAACAGACAATCCTCAACATACCTTAAGAGAAGAAGTGCATCTTCCTTACTTGCCACATCCTCATGATGAGTTCCAAGTCCTGACATTACACTATACATTGTCTGAAATAGCCTAAATCTATTAGCCCCCTTTTTATTATCGATCCAATATGTATATATTTTCTTAATTGACGTCAATTGTGCTCCATTATCAATTATACTTTCGCCCGTTGCCGCAAGTATCCCTTTCACATAATCTCCATTAATCGTATCCAACTTTTTAAAGAAATTCTCTAACAAAGATCTGCAGTTTTTTATACAGCTGACATATTGCCCTGATCCAAAATTTGTAATTGCTTCATCATACAGAATCACTAAATCAGGATGATGCATTTCGAGCATAGAATGTAAATATGAAATATCTGTATTCCGCTGCTGAACCCCCTCCGTTGAAGGAATAAGTGAATAATATTTTAATTCATAACCATAGTCTTTTTCTGTCGTTATTTGCAATTCATATCCAATTACGCCAAGATAATTAGATAATAAATTATACTGTTTATCATCAATATCATGAATTCCATCGAGAATTAAATTTAAAAATCGAAGTAAACCTTCTTCGTTAGATTCGATTTTTTCGCAAATAGACAGACAAACATATTCAGGATTATAGTCATCATTATTATTCTGGTATCCTCTGTAATACCAATAAGGGCTTAATTTATTTTTGTAGTCGTCCCAAAAAGCGGATAGACCAGCCTCCTTCAGCAATACCTCTCCATCATCATTATTATCAATTTGGCGCCTTATAAATTTTCCAAAAATACTATATATATTTGAACGTGCTATTCGTTCTTTTGTATCAAAAACATTATTCAACCAAAAACACCTCCCAATTTTTCAATCAGCCCCATATCGGCTGGCAACCAGTCAACGCTGTATAATTCATCTTTACTAAGCCAGCGCGCGTCCTCTGCTTCTTTGAGTTTTATTTCACCCTCAGTAACATTACACCAGAAACAATCCATACTTAAATGAAATGATGGGTAATCATATTCAATAGTGTCTATCAAATCGCCAACTTCGACTTTTACATCAAGCTCCTCTTGAATTTCCCTTACTAAGGCTTCTTGTGGTGTTTCCTCAGGTTCGATCTTTCCTCCAGGAAACTCCCATTGGCCCTTAAATTCACCATATCCTCTTGCTGTGGTAAAAATCTTATCTTCGCTACGAATCACTGCAGCGACAACTCTAATCGTCTTCATATCTTCCTTATATAAACTCCAGCAACTTCTTTTCCATGCAGAATTCATACCTCATCTTTTTTAATCCAACCTTATCAAACTGAACGACTATCGTAGTTCCTTCAATCGCTGTAATCTTGCCAAGGCCAAATGCTTTATGTTTCACCTGTCTTCCGACAATATCGGCTGGTATTTCTATCTGTGGTTTTGGCTCTGGTTTCGGAACAATCGGTGCAACAAATACAGTCTTCTTTGTTCCTATTGTTTTGGCAACAGCCATCATTTTTGTATACTCAGCATCAACATTCTTACCACGATTTTCGTAGTCATCCATATCCTTAAACACGAATATTTGCGGCTTCTTTACATCATTATCTGGTACAGGCCTTATTGGGAACATCCATACTTTTCGATTATTACCATCTTCACCGGGCTGCACATCTGTGTATGGCTTGCTCACAAGTTCTATTCTTCCGCAGTAGATATATTCTCCAGCATCTATAACTTCAAACAGATGAACATCAACTCCATTATAATCAGACTCAGCTAATGTGGCATTCTGCGCCCAATGAATGTCCTGATCGCCTGATTTGCCCATGCCCGTATAATGTAAAACTCCGCCGATCCACTTATCATGATAAAGACCTTTTGTATAATCCGATACGATAACAAGTGTATTCGTTGTTCTTGACCGGCGCATACCTCCCATATTTCCGCATTTGAATATTTCAACAATATCTGCGTTCTTTATAATTTGTCCTATTTTTAGTCCAGGATTAAACATAAATACGCCTCCAATTCTTAATATCTATTCCACTGCCTCAAATCGTGACGTCTAATCCGAGGTTACAACCTGGCACACATTTTGCAGTGGATATGTTTCCATATAAGAAAACCGAGTTTTTTCAGAAGTCTGGCTTCAGATCCAAGCCTCCGAAAAAGCCCGGAATCTATGTTTTTTAATTTGTCTTACGCCACGCTGGATGCGCTACGGAAGCAAAGCTTCCTACGCTTATCCACGGCATTCGCCGCATACAGCCCATCGCATAACGGTTCCTTTGTGAGCAAGCTCCCACAGCACCTTATGCTCGGTCTGTGCGTGGCTCATTGCTAACGCGCGACATCAAGACT